>Ga0209536_100007157_pt1 | contig 16941 bp, 6 predicted proteins | sample DeeMarSeWOR28_12_FD_187461 | JGI IMG/M metagenome (GOLD analysis project Ga0209536, IMG submission 187461) | Marine sediment microbial communities from White Oak River estuary, North Carolina - WOR-2-8_12 (SPAdes) (version 2) | ecosystem: Environmental > Aquatic > Marine > Intertidal zone >... | reverse complement strand
CCGTTGGACGAGAAGCTGTGCCAGGAGTTCATGAGGGGCGTGTTGGCGCGAAGGCGCCGGGCCTCGCCCCCTTCGGCCGGGACGATGTAGAGCTCGCTGTCCGGCATGAGCAGCATGTAGTTCTCGGCCTTGCAGAAGACGATCCACTTCCCGTCCGGGGAGAACTCCGCAAAGAAGTTGCTCATCCCGTTGTGGGAGGCGCCCTCGATCGGCTCGGGCGTTCCCCCGCGGCCATCGTTCCACGGAACCCGGTAGAGATCGAACTTGAAGGGCTCTTTGTCTTCGACGAACTCGGGGACGTCCTTCTCGCTCAGCAGGATGCTGTCGGCGTCCTCGACCCCGCTCTTCCGATAGGCCTTCGTCCGGGCGAAGACGATCGTCTTCCCGTCGGGACTCCAGGTCGGGTTGCTCTGGACGTACTCGGGATCATCGGCACCGGGCAGCGGCGCATAGGTGCCGGTCTCGGTGTCGTAGACCACGAGGATGCCCTTGATCGGGAAGAAGAGCTGGGAGAATGCGATCTCGGGCGTCGCCACGAATACGGCCCGGTCCTTGACCGTGCTGATCACGTACCGGCCGTCGGGCGAGACCTGGGAGAGGAGCCCGAAGGTGAGCTCGCCGTCGTCCCGCTCGAAGTCGCTCCAGGTGATGATCTTCTCGTCGTTCATCACCATCTGCTCGGAGACGGGGAGGATGGCGTAGCCTCCCTTATCGTTGCCGTAGTCGACGTCGAGGCCCAGGACGCTGCCGTTGCCCGAGAAGGAGTGGCAGTTCCCGCAGACCGGCAGATCCTCGAGGACGATCGGCGGCCGGGTCTCGGTGTCGATCGATCCGAAGCGCCAGCGGATGCGCGAAGGGTCCTGGACGGCGTCGATGAACGGGAGCGGAACTTCGCGGTAGAAGATCGAGTCCCCCACCGGGTCCGTCGACGTCCGGATGCGGATGCTCGCGGAGGAGATGGCCTCCGCCTCCGGGCCGACGCCGACGATCGCGACTTCCCCGTCGCGCCCCTCGGTTCGCCGTTTGATCTCGGCCCAGTCCTGCTCCGAGGGGCGCCAGCGCGGCTCCGACGCCGGGAACCGGAGCAGCTCGTCCGTCGGGTCGAGCCGCAGCAGGACCATCCATCGCTCCACGCCCTCGGTCTCGTCGCTCCAGACGAAGGTCGGAGCCACGATCTCGGGCGGGAACAGCGTCTCGTCGAGGGGATAGGAGATCGCGAGCTGGCCGGACGGCTCGCTCGGAAACGCGAGCGGCGCCGGCTCGGAATCCCGTCCGCAGGCGTAGAGGGCCAGCACAGCCGCCAGCAGGAGCCCGGCCCTGGCGGGTGCCGTGCGCGCGTGGGTGGATTCGGCAGCCCGACCTCTGTATGTCGCGTCCATCGCTTCGGAAACCCGTCCCCGGTGGAGAGTGCGGGCACGCCGAGAAACGGCCCGCCCGGCGGGTTGCCCCGTGGGACGATTGTCGGTGATCGGGTGTGGCGAAGTCAATTGGGTCCCCTCGGGGGCGCGTCCCCACGACGGCGAGCCGCGAGGGCCGTTGATCGCGAAACGCATTCGAGATTGACAATTCCAGGGCATCCGCGTAATAGGGACCGGAGTTGCGGGGGCGTGTTGCCACGCTCGCGACCACGACCCATTCGAACGGAGCCAAGGCTCGAGGCTGGAGAACCACGATGAATCTGCGCCGTTTCTGCACCGTGCTCGGAGTTGCCGTCTTCGCAATCGCTAGCGCCGCCGACGCGGCCGTCCATCGCGTCTATCCGGGTGAGTCCATCCAGGCGGCAATCGATGCGGCCTCTCCGGGAGACACGATCCTCGTCGAGCCCGGGGTGTACCAGGAGACCGGGAACGCCGACTACGGCCTTCACATCACCACCGACAATCTCCGCCTGATCGGCAAGATGTTCAACAGCCAGGGCGAGCCCGGCAAGGTCCGCCTCGTCCACTACGGAACCCAGCGGCACGGGGTCTATGCCGCTCCCGCGGGTTGCGGGCCGGGCGTCGGGGTCGGTGAATGCCCCGACGAGCTCCAGGGCTTCTACATTCGCGGCTTCAGCGTGGAAGACTTCCCGCGCAACGGGATCCAGACCCGCTTCGTGAACGGCTTCGAGATCATCCGCAACGAATCCGTCCGGAACCTCAACAACGGGATCTACCCGACCATCTCCGCGAACGGGCGGGTCGAGAGCAACGTCTCCTACGGCTCGCTGGATACCGCGATGTGGGTGGCGGCCGGCGAGAACGTTCGCGTCATCGGCAACAAGCTGTACGACAGCGTGATCGGCTTCGAGATCACGGTCTCCAACAACGTCCTGGCGATGCACAACGACATCTACAACAACGTCGTGGGCGTCGGCCTGTTCCATCCGAACGCAGCCGGGAACGCGCAGCTTCCCGTGATGGCCAACTGGGTGATCGAACAGAACAACATCCACAGCAACAACCTGTTTCCGAACCCCGCACCTTCGGGGAGCTTCCAGGCCGGCTTGCCGTCTGGAGTCGGGGTCCTGCTACTGGGTGTCTCCGACCACTCGGTCTCGAAGAACAACGTCGATGACAACGCGTACGTAGGGATCGGGGTCCTCGGCTGGTGCACGGCGGTTGCGACGGGCGACCCGACCCGCAACTGCATCAACGACCCGCCGAAGGCCGATCCTTCCGCGAACAACAATCTGATCTCCCTCAACAAGCTGAACGGCAACGGGCTGACCCCGCCGCCGGGACCCCTGGGAGCCCTGGCCGCGGACATCACCTACTTCAACCTCATCGAGCCGTCGTCGGGCAACTGCTTCGAGAAGAACAAGCCCGAGGGCTTCACGTTCGTCTCCTCCGAGCCGGACGGACAGCTGCCGACGGACGGGTGCTAGCCGCCCGGAGCCGAAAGCCAGCTGAATGCTGACCGGCGGGGCCGGGCCGCTCATCGAGGGGCCCGGCCCTCGCTGCGTCTGTGCGCTATCGATTCCGTCCAAGGCGGCCGGTCCCCACACCTGAGCGCGTGGGTGTCGCATGAGCCCCGAGCCCGGTCGCCGCTGGTCAGAGGATCCCAGTGTCTGCCCATCCCCCCGCCGAGACGATCGAGAGCCAGCGCTGCTCGATCGTCCTCCGTCGGGTGGAGGGCCCCGAGGCCAGCGAGCTCTACCTCCTTTGCCAGCCTCTCGCGGCAGCCGCGGAGGAGGACGCGGGCGCGCAGACCGAGGCGATCTATCGCGCGCTGCGCGGCGTCCTCGAGGCCGAGGGCGCGAGCTTCGCGTCGGTCGTCTCGGAGACGCTCTTCCTTCGGAGTCTGCGGGCGGACCTGGAGCCCGTCCGAGCGGCGCGCCGTCGGGCGCTTGCGGCGCTCGAGGGGGCGTCTCATCGACCCGCCACCACCGAGATCGAGCAACCCCCGTTGAACGAGTGGGCCCACCTGGAGGTTTCGGTGCAGGCGGTCCTGCCGAACGGGCCGCCGCTTCGAGTCGACACCTTCGAGGCCAGGCCCGCCTGTGGCTGTGCCGAGTGCGCTCGTTCGCACGGCGTGCGGGTCCGCGTCGGGGAAGAGTTCCGGTTCCACGCGGCCGGTCTCTACGGGCTGGGTGAGGACGTCTACGAACAGACGCTCGCCATGTTCGGTGTCGCCGAGGACCTGCTGGAGCGGGTCGGTATGGGGTTTCGCGACGTCGTACGCACCTGGATCCATCTCCGCGAGATGGACCGTGACTACGCGGATCTGAACCGGGCGCGGCGCGCGTTCTTCGAGGCGCGCGGGATCGACCCGGCCCCTGCCAGCACCGGCATCGGCGGCGGGCCGGTTCCCGCGGAGCACGATCTCTGCCTGGGCGTGTACGCAATCAAGCCCGTCTCATCGACGCACTCGCCCGTGCGGACCGTGATGACGGCGCCCACGCTCAACGAAGCCATGCTCTACGGCTCCGACTTCGCGCGCGGAATGAGGGTGGTGGAGGCGAACAAGATCGCGCTCCACGTCTCGGGGACCGCGAGCATCGACGAGGCCGGTAGGACGGCACATCCGGGGGATTTCGAGGGCCAGGCGGACCGCATGCTCGTGAACATCGCCGCCCTGCTCGAGGGCCAGGGGGCGACCTTTCGCGACGTCGTCTCTGCGATCACGTACCTGAAGCGTCCTGCGGACGCCCGACGCCTTCGGGAGAAGCTCCACGAAGCCGGCTTCGAGGGCTTCCCCAATGCGCTGGTCGCAGCGCCGATCTGCCGGCCCGAGCTCCTCTGCGAGGTGGAGGCGCTGGCCGTCCTGCCGAGAGTCGCCCGGACTCCCACGGACGGCGGCTAGCCCGGGCCCCTCCGGTCGTCCGCGGCAGGAGCACTCCCAGAAGAAGGGAGGCAGGGCAGGGCGACCCCAAGCCGGCGCCGTTCCGCGGCCAGCGGAACGAACGAAGTCCTCAGCATCCACAGCCGTCTGGGGCAGTTTACTCCCCTCGTGCGTCTCCCCGGGACGGCTGTGCGGTTACAGCGTGGCACGTCGTTCGCCTTCTTCGGTGCCGGTAGGTCGCTCGAGCACCAGGTGTTCCAGGGTGGCTCCGGCGAGTTCCAGTCACCCATCATCGGTGACCGCACCGGAGGCGCGATCGCGGAGGGAACCTTCAAGCTCGCGGTGAACCAGCTCAACCGAAGGTCGTCGCGTGTACTAGTGGGGCAGGGTCATCGCCCTCGGTGGACGGACGACGATGTCCGCGATGTTGACCTCGATGGGTTGGGTCACCGCGTAGAGAACTGCCCTGGCAACGTCGTTCGGATTGCCGAGTAGCTGCTTCATGTTCGCTTGCAGCGTCTCCAGGACCTCGGGAGGCAGGTGCTCGCCCGGCTGGGTCTGGATCTCCATTCCCGACATCTTGACGATTCTGTCCACGAACTCACGATCGAAGTTGCGAGCGAAGTTCGTGGCAATCGCGCCGGGCATCACGTTGGTCACGCGAATCGTGTCGTCCTCGAGCTCATCTCGCAGGCTTGCCGAGATCACGTTCACCGCGTGCTTGGTCGCGCCGTAGACGCCCGAGTTCCTGCGCTGGGCCGAGACCGAAGAGATGTTGACGATCTGGCCCTCGGCTCCGCACGCACGCATCGCCTTGACCGCCTCCTGGCAGCCGACGAGAACCGCGAGAACGTTCGTCTCGAGCATCTCTCGCCAGTTCTGGGGATCTCCCTCGATGATCGAGCCGGGATATTCCAGGCCCGCGTTGTTGACCATGATGTCGAGGCGGCCGGTCGCCTGGACGGCGGCGTCGACCAGACCGCGCACCTGTTCGACGTCGCGAACATCGGCCGTGATCACGCTCGCCTTGCCGCCCGCTTCTTCGACGCTCTTCTTGGAGACCTCCATCGACGAAGCCGTTCTCCCGGATAGGAAGACATGTGCTCCACCCTCGCCGAGATGCTCGGCGATGGCGCGCCCGATTCCGCTGGAAGCGCCCGTGACGATTGCAGTCCGTCCTGCCAGAGGCTTGGATTCGCTCATGACGGGCTCCTTCTCCGGAGGTGATGGGGGTGGGGCACGCCCCCATTTCTAGCGTATTCCCGGATCTGGGCGCTGGATTCGTCGGTCCAGGGAGGGCGCGCTGGGACCGCGCCGGGCACAGACCCGGCGCGGTCCCTTGAAGGCGGCGTTAGAGAAGTCCGTCGATGATGACCGTGTCGATGAAGTGGACGACACCGTTCTTGGCGAAGGAGTCGGGCTTGATGATCGTGGTTTCGTAATTGATCGCGACGCCCGCGCCGCCGACTCCGACCGGATACTGCGATCCGTCGGCGACGTGGATGACTCCCTGGCGAAGCAAGGCCTCCGCGGAAGCCGTGGATTTGCTCGCGCGCTTCGGCAGTGCCGCGTGCTTGAGGAGAATTGCGGCCACCTCGTCCGGTCCGACACCCGTAGGAAGCAGACCCGGAAGTGCGTCCTTGGCCTGCTCGATCGTGAGCCCGTCCAAGGTCCCGGGTTCGAGGCCGAGCAGGTTCTCGAAGGCTGCGTTGCTCGGGGCGAGGAGAATGACCTCTGAACGTTTGTCTGCCAGAAGCTCCGCCAGGCTGAAGTCCAGGACGCCCGCTTCGTCCACCACCAGCGCGGCTGCCACGACGGCCTGAGCCCCATCGGTTTCGGTCAGGATCTCGAGAATCGTCGCGCTGTGATTCGGGGATGACGAGCGGGTTTCGGCGAAGGAGGTGGAGGGTGCTGCGGCAACGAGCGCTGCGAGCAGGCCGATCGAGCAGAGTCGCTTCGGCGATTTCATGGCCGGGTTCCTTTCTTCCGAGTCGATCGACCCGGATCAGTGGTCGGCTGGGTCTTTCCCATCCGATGAGTCGAGGTTGGAGGCGGTTCCGATATCTGTAAAGATAAAATATGTACAGATTCGACTTAGCGTAGATATAATCGCCCAGATTCAGCGGGTTGCGGGGCTCGTGAGGGCCGTATGGCTCCAAAGAATCTTGACACCGGAACACGCTGAGGGCCGCCTCGCCGAGACCTGATCGGACCGGAACGACCCCCCTTCCCCAGATGAGACCGGGGGAAGCGGGGCGCGTGGGGCCGACCCGGAGAGGCGGCTGATCGTGGCCAGCACCCGGGTGAGCCGGCTCGCTTCCAGGAGGGGCCCCCAGGCGCCATCCTTCGGTGAAGCCGGTGGGGTGCGGGGAACGACGGCCGGAGCCTGCGGTTACCGTGTTCGCGCAGGTAGCATGATTCCCAGATGCAACTCCAGGGAGGCAGGTCCTTGCCGCGCGCGAGGCTCGCATTCGCGCTTCTGATGACCGGCGCCCTGGCGTTGACCGTATATCTCGTCGTCGACTACGCGAGCTACCACCGCGAGCGGGAGGAGAGGAGCATCGAGATCGGCAGGCAGGCCGGGATTCGGGTCGCCGAGGCCCTGGACGCTCGTCTCTATGCCGTTTCCACAGCGGCCGACCGGTTCGCGGGCGAGGTCCTGGGCCTCGAAGACCAGGAGCAGCTGCTGGAGAGCATTCGCCGGGCAAGCCTCGAGCTCCCACTTATTCTGGGCGTGACGGTTGCGTTCGAGCCCGGACGGTTCGCGGGCAAGGAGCGCTATGCGCCGTTCTTCAACAAGAGCCGGGACGAGTTCCAGTTCATCGAGGACATCTATGACTACACGTCCCGCGATCTCGAGACCGCCAGGTGGTACACCAGCATCGTCGATTCCGGTAAGGCCGGATGGTCGGACCCGTACTACGCAGCGGCAGCCGAGGCAATGGTCGTCGACTACGGCGTTCCGTTGCTCGATTCGCAAGGGGAAGTGACGGGTATCGTCGACTACGCCATCACGTTGACGGACTTCACGCAGATCGTGGACTCCCTGAGCGTCGGGGAGTCCGGCTACGGCTTCACCTACGAGCCCGGCGGGAGGATCCTGTCACATCCCGATTCGGACTACCTGCTGCAGAACGTCTTTCGGCTGAGGGACGGCAAGGACGAGCCGATTCTGCGGAAGATGAGAAACGACCCGGAGGGCGTCGTCGAGTACAACAGCACCTACACCTACAAGTTTTCGTGGTTCTTCTTCAGAAAGCTCGAGTCGACCGGCTGGAAGAGCGTGCTCGTCTTCGCTGAGGACGATCTGCTCGGTGCTTCGGATCAGGACAGGAGGAAGGCAATCCACGTCGCCGTCGGTGTCGGAGCTCTTCTGATCACCGTGCTGATCTTCCTGCTCGGGGTGGATCACTCGGGTCCGCAGAGATTGTGGTGGATGGTCGTCGCGGTGTCGTTGGTCATCGTGGGAAACATCGTCGTCGTCTGGCAGCTGAATCTGACCACGGATTTCTCGCTCCTGGACACCGATCAGGAGAGAATCGTCAACAGAACCATCCTGACGAAGTACTTGGAGGGCTATGACCGATCGCTGTACAAGCTGACCAATGCCAGCTATCGGAAGGTGCCGACCGGAGTGTTCATCGAGTCCTATGAGCTGACTTCGTTCGAGGCCAGCCTGATCGGAAGGCTCTGGATGAAGTACCCGAAGCAGCTCTACGACGTCGCGCCTCCGGCATTCTACTTCCCGGATGTGTCGGCGATCGAATCGAGAGGTCTGGTCAGCGAGTTGATCTCGGAGGTGGATGTCGGGGATCACATCCTCGTGACATGGAAGTTCAGGGCGACGGTCGAGCAGGACTTCAGCTATCAGCAGTTCCCATTCGAGCAGAACGACATCGAACTCGTGATCCAGTACCCCGATCTCAGCAAGAACGTCCTGCTGGTTCCGGACCTGGATAGCTACGACGTCCTGAATCCGTCGGCAAAGCCGGGACTCAACCCGGACATCACGGTGCCCTCGTCCGAGACGATCTCGTCCTTCTTCACGTTCAAGAGAATCGACTACAAGACGACGTTCGGGAACGAGGCACCCATCGACAGCTATCCCGCATTGAGCTTCAACATGGCTGCAAAGCGGATCTATCTGAGCCCGTTCATCGCAAACATCATTCCGATTCTGATCGTCGCTCTCATCATGTTCATCGTCCTGCAAGCTTCGTCGAGCAGCGACCACGAGAAGTCGGGCGTTACCACGATGAACGTGATCCAGAGCTCGGCCGGCTTCCTCTTCATCCTGTTGTTGGCTCATGTGAACGAGAGGCGCCGCATCGAAACCCCGGAGATCGCCTACATCGAGCTCTTCTACTTCTCGATGTACGTGCTCATAACACTGCAGACCGTCGTCCTCGCGATGTCACTCGCCGGAGCGGAGTGGCGGCTCTTCGGCTATCGCGACAAGCTGATCCTGAGGCTGGCATTCTGGCCCGTTCTCCTGTCTACATGGCTCGCGGTTACGCTCATGCGCTTCTACTGATCGCCCTCTGCGTGGCTCGGCATCTCAGGGGCCCGGGCCGGCGCTTTCCCATTGGTGGACCGGTGGCATCCCCGATAGCCTCCGGCCGTGCGTCGGGTCGTTCGAGCCGTCCAGAAAGCCTTCCACGACAGGGATAGCCGTGCCTACCGGGTCGTCGGCGGGGTCGTCTGGGGGCTGATCGTCGCGTCCCTCGGCCTGCTCGCCGCCGAAGCCGTCGCCCCGGAGGAGGGTCGGGTTCGTTCGCTTCTCGGGGCGGCGGACGTCGCGATCCTGTCGATCTTCGCCGTCGAGCTCGTCATGCGGGTTGCGAGCTACGTCCCGCCCGATCTGCAGGTCTTCAAGCGGCCGCCTCTGGGCCGGGCGCGCGTCCACGTCGTGGGGAGGCTGCGTTATCTGATGCAGCCTCTCATGCTCGTGGACCTGGTGACGGTGCTCGCCCTGGTGCCGGGGCTGCGCAGCCTGCGCCTGCTGCGCCTGCTGCGTCTGCTACGAACCGCCCGGATCTTTCGCTACGGCAACCCGTTCAGCGGCCTCTTCCACGCGTTCGAGCGCGACCGTCTGCTCTTTGGGCTCGCCTTCTCGTTCGTGGGCGTGCAGGTCGTCCTGGGTGGAGGGAGCCTCTTCCTGACCGAGCGCGGTACGAATCCGGGCATTGCCTCCCTGAGCGATGCCGCCTGGTACGCCCTGGTGACGATCACGACGGTCGGGTACGGCGACATCACGCCGGCCACCGGGCTCGGGCGCATCGTCTCGGGCTTCTTGATGATCGGGGGCATGTTCTCGCTGGCGATGTTCGCCGGTATCGTGAGCCACAGTCTGCTGCACGCGGTTCTCAGCGTGCGCGAGGAACAGTTCCGCATGGGTAGCTACGTGAACCACATCGTCGTGTGCGGGTACGAGGAAGGCATGAACCTGCTGCTCGACACGCTGCTTGTCGAGCACCACCTGGACGAGACCAAGATCGTCCTGTTCGCCGACCTGGATCGCCCGCAGGAGATCCCGCCGGAGTTCTATTGGATACGGGGTGACCCGGCGAAGGAGAGCGAGCTCGACAAGGTCCGCATCGCCCACGCGGCGGCCGTGCTCGTGGCCGGGGCGCGGCGTTTCAGCCCCCAGCAGGCCGATGCGGCGACGCTCCTCATCCTGTTCACGATTCGCTCCTACCTGAAGAGGCAGCGTGCGTCGTCGCGCAGGCACAAGCCCGTCTACGTCGTTGCGGAGATCCTCGACGCGGAGAACGTCGAGCACGCCCGCGCCGCGGGGGCCGATGAGGTGATCGAAACGCGGCGTCTCGGATTTTCGCTCCTCGCCCATGCGATCGAGCACCACGGAACGGCCGATACGCTCAGCGAGGTCGTCCTCGGCGGAAGGAACACCCTGTTCGTCGACAGCCTGCCGGAGGAGGTCGCCGCCACGACCTTCGGCGAGATGACCAGCCGCCTGGATTTGCGAAGGCGCGGCGGCCTCGTGATCGGTGTCACCAACAGCAAGACCGGCGACGACTTCGTCAATCCGGGAGACGACTTCGTTCTCGACCGCGACATGAAGGTGCTCTACCTGGCGCGGGAGCGCCTGCTGGAGACGGAGTAGCCGGGGCTCGTCGCCCCGTCCCCCGCCCGAGCCCGCCAGGCCGCGAAGGCCGCAATCGCGGGCGGTGACTCCCGGCGTACGCACGCTACCGTTGGGCGTCCACGGCGTGGTTCGAACCGAGAGGCGACCCGATGAACCGATGTGCCGCCCGATGTCCGACGCTTCGACTGTTCCCGTGCGCCGGCTGAAGCCCCTGTCCCGGTGAGAGCCGCTTTGGGGTGGAAGGCCGCATGGCCCGACGCGGAGGAGCCGATCCGCGCGGAGCTGTTCGGCTCCGAACGCCTGGAGGAGCACGCCCAGAGCCTGGCGGCTTCCTATGATCTCGCTCAGACACGCGAACGAGGTCGCGATCTGCTCCCCAGGATGCGTGACAACGGGCGCGCGCTTCTCGAGGCGTACCGGAATAGTGCCGAGGCGGTTGCGGCGAAGCAGGAGATCACGCTCGCCGAGGAGTGGTTCCTCGACAACTTCCATATCGTGGACGAGCAGCTCCGAGAGATCCACGATCACCTTCCCAGGAGCTTCTACCGGAGGCTGCCGAGGATCCCGACGGGCCACCTGGCCGGGACTCCGCAGGTCTACGGGCTGGCCTGGGCCTACGTGGCCCACACCGACAGCCGCTTCGAGATGGAGACCCTCGAGCGCTTCGTGCGCGCCTACCAGCGCATTCGACCCCTCGGCATCGGCGAGCTCTGGGCGGTGCCCATCCTCTTGCGCCTGGTTCTGGTCGAGAACCTGCGGCGGCTGGCGGTGCAGCTCATCCGGTCCCGCGAGGCCCGCGCCCGAGCCGACGACATGGCGGATCGCCTGCTTGGCCATAACGGTGAGTCGGCCGAGGGCTCCGAACAGGCCCTCCAGCCGCTGGACGATGAACGCCTGCCCCGAGCGTTCGCGGTGCAGCTGGTCCAGCGCCTGCGCGACCAGGACGCGTCCGTCACCCCTGCCCTCGAGTGGCTGAACCGCAAGCTCGACGCCCAGGGCACCTCCGCGGGCGAGCTGGTCGCGCAGGAACACAATGCCCAGGCGACCGACACCGCGACTGTTCGTCACATCATCAACAGCATGCGCTGGATGTCTTCGGTCGACTGGCTCGAGTTCTTCGAGCGCGCGAGCCTCGTGGATGAAGTGCTGCGCGACGCCTCGCAGTTCGCATTGATGGACTTCGCCACACGCGACGAGTACCGCAGGCAGATCGAGATTCTCTCGCGAGGCTCGAAGTGGTCGGAGATCGAGATCGCACGGCAAGCGACGATGCTGGGACGGAGCGCGGCGGACGAGCGCCGAAGCGCCGCTTCGTCGGCGCCAGAGAGCGGCACTGCTGCGACCCGATCGGAGCTTCCGAGGATTGCCGATCGCGCCGAAGAGGATCCGGGCTACTTCCTCGTCTCAGAGGGCAGGAGGGACTTCGAACGACGCCTGGGTTTCCGCGCTCCCCTGCGTCTCCGGCTCTCCCGCCTCCTGCGTGCCCGCGCGATTGCGGTCTATCTCGGCGCTGTCGCGTCGATCACCGCCCTGGCGGTCTGCGTCCTGCTCTGGGCCGCCCGCTCCGAAGGGACACTTCCCGTGAGCCTTCTGCTCGTGGGGCTCGTCGGACTCGTGCCGGCCTCGGAGATCGGAGTCGCTCTCTTCCATCGCCTGGTCGCGGCCCTGCTACCGCCCAGGAGGCTTCCGAAGCTAGAGCTGGCAGGGGGCGTGCCGCCGGAGCTTCGCACCCTGGTCGCCGTTCCCACGCTGCTCACGACCATCGAGGAGCTCGAGGAGCAGCTCGAACGGCTGGAGGTGCATTACCTCGCGAATCCGGAAGGTCACCTCCACTTCGGTCTGCTGACCGACTGGCGCGACGCGGCGAGCGCAGAGTTGCCGGGCGACGAAGAGCTGGTAGACGCACTGGCTGCCGGGATCGACCGTCTCAACGCCCGCTACGAAGGGCCGTCCGGCGGCGAGCCGCGGTTCTTCTTCTTGCACCGCCGGCGTGTCTGGAACGAGCAGGAGGGTTGCTGGATCGGCTGGGAGAGGAAGCGGGGAAAGCTCCACGAGCTGAACCGGCTGATGCGCGGCGCCACCGACACGTCGTTCATTCCCGTCCGAGGACGAGCGCCTGCCGTACCCGAAGGCGCTCGCTACGTGATCACTCTCGATGCCGACACCCGGCTTCCGAAGGGCGCTGCCTATGGCCTCGTCGGAGCGATGGCACACCCACTGAACCGGCCGCGCTTCGATCCCGGCGTCGGCCGGGTCGTCGATGGCTACGCCATCATGCAGCCGCGAATCACGCCCTCCCTTCCCACGGGCCCGACGGCCACCACGTACCAGCGGATCGTCTCGGGCCCCGCAGGCGTGGACCCCTACGCGGCCGCCGTCTCCGACGTGTACCAGGACCTGTTTGCAGAGGGCTCCTACACGGGGAAGGGGATCTACGACGTCGATCTATTCGAAGCGGCACTGGACGGGAAGGTTCCGGAGAACGCACTGCTCAGCCATGACCTCTTCGAGGGATTGTTTGCCAGAGCCGGCCTGCTGACCGACGTCGATCTCTTCGAGGAGTTCCCGACCAACTACGAGGTGGCCGCGCGCCGGCAGCACCGGTGGGTGCGAGGCGACTGGCAGCTCCTCCCGTGGATCCTGGGTCGCGCGCGCGACGCCTCGGGTCGCAGGGAGCGCACTCGCCTTCCCGCCCACAGTCGCTGGAAGATGATCGACAATCTTCGCCGGAGCCTCGTCGCCCCTTCGGCCTTCCTGTTGGCAATCACTGCATGGACCCTGCCACGGGAGCCTGCCCTCCTGTGCACACTTCTCTTCCTGGGGGCCTTCGCGATACCCCCCCTCCTTCCGGTCCTCGATGGTCTCGTCCCGCGGCGCCGGGGGATCTCCAAGCGGAGCCATCTGCGAGCCGTGGGCAGCGATATCACGGTCGCCGCGTCGCAGATCTTCCTCACGATCGCCATGCTGAGCCACCAGGCCTGGCTGATGACGGACGCCATCGTCCGGACACTCGGACGCCTCTACTACACGAAGCGGCATCTCCTCGAGTGGCTTCCCGCTGCGCAGGCGGGCTACGGCGCCGACCCGCGACTCGGCGCCTTCTTCCAGCACCTTCGCTGGGGCGTCGTGCTCGCCGCCGTGGCGGGTGTGCTGGTTGCCGTGCTCGGGCGGGGAGCCGGTGTCGTGGCGGCTCCCTTCGTCCTGCTCTGGGTTCTGTCGCCGGTCATCGCGTGGCGGATCAGCGTGCCGCGCAGGCCTCTCGACGCGCAGGTCCTCACGCCCGATGAAACGTATTCGGCGCGACTCATCGCGCGTCGGACCTGGCGCTTCTTCGAGACCTTCGTCGGCGAGGCGGACAACTTCCTGCCGCCCGACAATTTCCAGGAGGACCCCGAACCGGTCGTCGCACACCGTACCTCGCCCACCAATATGGGCATGTACCTGCTGAGTGCGACCGTGGCTCAGGATTTCGGCTGGATCGGAGTCCTCGACATGGCAAAGCGCCTCGAGGACACCCTCGACGCCATGTCCGGACTGCGGCGCTTTCGCGGTCATTTCCTCAACTGGTACGACACGCAGGACCTCCGTCCGCTCGATCCCTTCTACGTCTCCACGGTGGACAGCGGTAATCTCGCGGGCCACCTGATCGCTGTCGCGCAAGCCTGCCGCTCGATCCTGCATCGCCCCTTCTTCCGCGAGGAGGTGCTGCATGGGATACGAGACACACTGGCGCTGGTTCTCGAAGCGGTGGCCGACGGCGAGCTCCCGCGTCGCACGCAGACGGTGGCGGACACGCACCTGCACGAGGCCGCGCGGGAAATCGAGGCCGCCCTCGACGAGGTACCGGCCACGCTTCGGGAGTGGGAGCATAGGCTCGACCAGCTGCTCGCCAGTTCGGAGACGCTCCTCGACATCGCTCGCACGCTCGCCAGCGACGGCGAGGGCGGCACGCGCTCCGAAGTTTCGACGTGGGCGGCGAGCCTGCGGAACTGCATCGCGAGCCACGCGCGTGATCTCGAAGCCGCGCTTGCCCTGGAAGGAGTCTCCGCGTCCGGGCGATCCGAGACCACGGTCGGGCACCGCCTGCAGGCCATCGCGCTGCGCGCCGAGTCGATGATGCAGGCCATGGACTTCAGCTTCCTCTTCGAGTCCTCGCGCAGGCTGCTGTCGATCGGGTATCGCGTGGCCGAGGGCGTTCTCGATCCCAACTGCTACGACCTGTTGGCATCGGAGTCGAGGCTCGGCAGCTTCATGGCCATCGCAAAGGGCGACGTCTCGCCTCGGCACTGGTTCTTGCTGGGCCGTGCTCTCACGCCGGTGGGGCGCGGCGCGGCGCTCGTCTCCTGGTCGGGCTCGATGTTCGAGTACCTGATGCCACGGCTCGTCATGCACGAGCCCTCCGGGAGCCTGCTGGACCTCACGGCTCGTCTCGTCGTCGCCCGCCAGATCCAGTACGGCGTCGAGCGGGGTGTTCCCTGGGGTGTCTCGGAGTCGGGACACAACGTTCGAGATGTGGAGCTGACGTATCAGTACTCGGATTTCGGCGTACCGGGTCTGGGGCTTCGGCGGGGGCTCGTGGAGGACGTGGTCGTCGCGCCCTACGCGACCGCGCTGGCCGCCATGGTCGAACCCCGGCTCGCGCTGAAGAACTTCGCGCTCCTCGAGGCGGTGGGTGCGCGCGGCGCGTACGGCTTCTACGAGGCCCTCGACTACACGCCGTCGAAGCTCCCGGAGAAGACACTAGTGGCGGTGGTTCGGAGCTACATGGCGCACCACCAGGGAATGACGCTGGTCGCACTGGCGAACGTGCTCCATGACGGCATGACGTGGAAGCGCTTCCACAGTCACCCCCTCGTCCAGGCCGCGGAGCTGCTGCTTCAGGAACGGACACCGCGTTCAGTGGCCGTGACCCGACCCCGGGGTGAAGAGGTTCGGGTGGCGCCGCACGTGAGAGACCTCGTTCTTCCGACTCTTCGCCGCTTCGAGTCTCCTCACGACATCACGCCCCGCAGCCATCTGCTCTCGAACCAGCGCTACACGGTCATGATCACGACGGGGGGCTCGGGCTTCAGCCACTGGAGGGACCTTGCCGTAACCCGCTGGCGGGAAGACCCGACGCGCGACTGCTGGGGCAGCTTCGTCTTCCTGCGCGACGTCGAGAGCGGCGAGATGTGGTCGGCCGGCTTCCAGCCGAGCGGAACCGAAGTCGACCACTACCAGGTCGTCTACTCCGAGGACCGAGCGAAGATCGTGCAGCGCGACCGATCGCTGGCGATCACCCTGGAGGTCGTGGTCTCACCCGAGGATGACGCGGAGCTTCGCCAGCTGACGGTCACCAACGTCGGCGACGAGAACCGCGAGATCGACTTCACGTCCTACGCGGAGGTCGTGCTGGCCCCGCAGGCCGCCGACGAAGCCCACCCCGCCTTCTCCAGCCTCTTCGTGGAGACCGAGTTCGTTCCCGGGCTGGACTGTCTGCTGGCGACCCGGCGTCCTCGCTCGGCAGACGAATCGCGGATCTGGCTCGCACACGTGCTCGCGGTCGATGGGAAGTCCACGGGGCCCTTGGAGTACGAGACCGACCGGGCTCGCTTCGTTGGTCGGGGCCGTGGAATTCGCACGCCGCTCTCGGTGGTCGATGGAAAGCCCCTGTCGAATACCACCGGGGCGGTGCTGGATCCGATCGTGAGCCTTCGGATGCGGTTGTCCATACCGCGAGGAGAGAGCGTCCGCGTGGTGTTCACGACGCTCGTCGCGCCGACCCGGAGTGAGGCGATCGAGACGGCCGAGAAGTACCGTCAGCCGGCGACCTTCGAGCGGGAGAGCTCGCTGGCCTGGACGCAGGCGCAGGTCCAGCTGCATCACCTGCGCATCACCCAGGACGAAGCGCATCTCTTCCAGCGCCTGGCCAATCGTCTGCTCTACTGCGATCCTACCCTGCGAGCGGCGCCCGAGACGCTGGCGGCCAACCGCAGCGACGCGAAGGGGCTCTGGCCCTACGGGATCTCTGGCGATCTTCCCATCGCCCTGGTTCAGCTCGAGCGCGACGAGGAGCGAGGCATCGTTCGGCAGCTGTTGCGGGCGCACGAGTACTGGCAAAGCAAGGGGCTCGCGGCGGACCTCGTCATTCTCAACACCAGCGGTGCCTCCTATGCCACGGACCTTCAGCAGGCCCTCGAAGCGATGGTGCGTGCGAGCCGCGCGGCGAGCGGAGGCCCGCAGAGCGGGCAGGGGCATGGAAGCGTGTACGTCCTCCGCGCAGACATCGTGTCGGCTCGCGACCAGACGCTCCTGCGCGCATGCGCGCGGGTCTTGATCTCTGCGCACGCAGGAACACTGTCCGAGCAGGCGATCCGGCTGACGAGATCGCGGCCCGGTCCGATCCCGCCGCGCCCGCGCCCGCTGCGCAAGGAGAAAGACACGCTTCCGTCTCCGTCGTTGCACCTGGAGTTCGCCAATGGCATCGGTGGATTCGCAGCGGGCGGACGTGAGTACGTGATGCTCCTGGGCGAGGGGCAGTGGACACCGGCGCCGTGGATCAACGTGATCTCGAACCCTGACTTCGGTTTTCA
>Ga0209536_100007156_pt1 | contig 16941 bp, 14 predicted proteins | sample DeeMarSeWOR28_12_FD_187461 | JGI IMG/M metagenome (GOLD analysis project Ga0209536, IMG submission 187461) | Marine sediment microbial communities from White Oak River estuary, North Carolina - WOR-2-8_12 (SPAdes) (version 2) | ecosystem: Environmental > Aquatic > Marine > Intertidal zone >... | reverse complement strand
CATAACTGTTGATATAAAGAAGCAGACTTATTTCTTCCATCCCAGGTAAGATGGCCAACTCCTCGGCCAAAATTGAATCCAGCCCGGTCGTGTTGAAGAGGGTTGAAAGATATCTGTGGATGTCTCCCCAGTTCTTTTCCATCTCTTCAGATATGTCCAGCTCCTGGATCCAGAGGTTTTTGTTGACCTGGAAGGGTTTTCCCTTGTTTTGATCCAGCAGATCCTTATCAAGATCAAATATATCTGACAGGCTGTGGGCCACATCCAATGACATGATGATGGTCTTCTGCCCCATGTCTGCCGCCTTTATACCTGTGGCAGCAGCCACACTCGTCTTACCCACGCCACCTTTGCCTGCGAAGAAAATTATGCGCACCTTAAACTCCTTAATACCAGCGAATCCTTGAAACGTTGCCTCGCTTTGTTGCCCATATTACCACAAGGAATGCCGTTTTGGAACTTTCCTTGAGTCAATTTTCCTCTGAAGCATCTGGAGACGAATCCTCAAAGGAGTTGGCCTCCTTTCTCAAATCCGCGAGGATCTCCATAATCTCTTCCTTGTACCCCTCTGGCGCACTCACGTAGCCCCACCCTTTTTGGGTCTGGAACAGACCGTCATAGGCCGTATCATAATAGGACCGCATGAGATGAGGGACGTTTCGTTCCGTGAGTACGGAATCCAGCAGCCCCGCTTCAATCTCATTTTCCAGTGTTGCGATTTTTATGTAATCTTCCATAATTAGTAAGTGGCCGTCCTCGCCATCCCCCTATTCGGTTACAGCTGTTCTGATTCCCCCATCTCTGATCCGCTAAGAGTTAGTCCAAAACCCTGTATACAGTGAGAGGCCTGGAATGCCCTTTCACCTTTTGAGGGGCCTCGGCTTTCATCTGAAAGGCATTCTTAAGCCTCTTTGCCGTCTCCTCGCTGACCAATATATCGCAACGGAACGGCTTTGTCAGTTGCTCTATCCTTGAGGCCAAGTTGACCGTGTCGCCTATAAGCGCATAAGAAAGGCGGTCTTCACTGCCTGTATTGCCAGCCAAAACCATCCCCGTATGGATACCAACGCCGTGACTGAATGGGGTTTTCCCTGCCCTCATCCGACTGTTATTCAGTTCTTCCAACCTTTTTCTCATCTCAAGGGCCGCAAGAATCGCTTTATCCGCATGGTCGCCATAACCCAAAGGAACCCCAAAAACGGCCTCTATCTCATCGCCCACATACTGGAGCACGAGTCCCTGGTGCATCCTAATCGCTTTCTGCATGGCGGTAAAATATGCTCTCATGCTTTTTATCACCTCTTCAGGAACGTTTTCTTCCACGTAGCTGGTGAAGCCACGCAGATCTGAAAAGAGCAATGTGGCCAACCTTCTTTCGCCGTCCAAGGGGATCCGTCCTGCAAGGATCTCGTCCCTTATCTCTGGCGTCACGTATTTTCCAAATGTATCCCTGATCCTCTCCCTTTCTGCCAATCCTGCGATCATCGCATTTCCCGCATCCCCCAGCACACCGATTTCGTCATTTGAGAGAACGCGTATTCTCTGGGTAAAATCCCCGTTTTTTACTTTTTCAACAATACGCAGCATCTCCCCTATGGGGTATTGAATGGACTTTTGCACAAGGGAATTCAATCTTAAGGCGATCATGACAAAGATGACGCAGAGAATGATCGCAAAAAGAAAGATTTCTCGGACCAAATCCTCCCCCTGGATATGGGCTCCTCTTGCCTCCCATGCGACAAAAAAAAGTGTGCCCACCAGTAGGATCATGGGATTGAGTGTGCCCGCCCGATACAGCAAGCCAATCTTTCTGCGAATGGGGAACTTCAGGGTTCCCGGCAAAGTGGCCAGTCTCCCATTTGGAAAGAATAGAGGAATAAATCTTCTTCTTGAATAATCCTCCAGAAGAAAGAATGAAAGGCCGGCAGAGATCAGGCCAATCATGAACGTCCTAAAGAATATAAAAAGGCAGGTCCTGAGGGAGGCGTCCATGAATAGGTAAAAAGAAGAGGCGACCAGGGCAGGCAGAATGATCCAGGCGGCCAGATTTATTCCCACGATGATAAAAGGGAGGTTCAACAATCTCTGTTTCGCCTTTTTTGCCAGATTCTCAGGAACGCCTGCTCCCTGGCGCAGCAGGTGCACTGCTTTGGTGATCGGGCGTTGGACGCGATGCTGCGCCAGGATAAGCAGGCAGAAGACAAATGGAAAAAAGAGGAAGAATACCTTCCAGTATCCTTCCAGAAAAAGGAAGGCCCTGAACAGCCTGAAAAACTCAAGCGGTGTGAACACATTCAGCACCACAATAATCATAAAGCCCAACAGATTGGCGCCCAGATTTCGGATGTAAAGACCCGTCAAACTGCCTTTTAAAAATGCGTTTCTCTCTTTGTTCATGGCTTCAATCCTTCAGCCTGAGATTGTTTTTTTCGAGATGGCAAATACCTAAAATTAACACATACTACAATAGGGTGTCGAAAAACCGGGTTCTCTAGAGGTTGATGGAAAATGTCCATATGCAAGGCTTCCGAAATCCCGAGGAATGAGGCGTACAGAGAAGTACGCCTCAGTGACGAGGGATGAGGGTAACGCAGCCCTTCGACCTTTGCTCAGGGCCATGAGTCCTTCGACTTTGCTCAGGACCGTGAGCTTGTCGAACGGCTCGTCGAACGGCTTGCCGAATGGCAGATGGGCTTTTTCCGACAGCCTCAATGGGATCTGCCTATTCATAACGGAAACAGAGGACCTTCGCAACAGCATCTTCGGATAAGAAGAATAACCTCTTCTTTGACAAAAACAGGTTTGTATTTACATTGCCTTCAATTTATGTGATAAATGATGAAAGTTCGCCCAGTTAACTTTCTTAACGCCAGGATCTTCATTCCATACCAGCGCCAGGAAAAGGGACCACAATGACTTTCTCTGTGCTTACCCCCTGTGTGCTTGGGGACTTAGAAATCATAATGAGGAAAAAGGAGGGGAAAAATGGCTGTAAAAATCATCATTAGAAGGAGGGTGCCGAAAGAGAAGGAATCTGAGCTCTTGCCTCTCCTAGTAGAAATGAGGTCCAAGGCTACAGCTCAAGCCGGCTATATTTCCGGTGAAACGTTAAGGAATGTGGGTGATCCTGAGGACTATGTTGTTATAAGCACCTGGCAGTCTGAGGAGGCCTGGAAGGCCTGGGCATCAAGCAAGGACAGAGCTCAAATCCAGGAGAAAATAGACGCCTTGCTGGGCGGCACAACCGATTATGGAATCTACTTTTACGGGTGATATCTTCCCGAAGCTCTAGTCAGTCTGCAAAAGAGAAGCCCTTCCCGTAAGATGGACATGAGACCTTTGAAAAACGATCAATTTTGTTCAAGGTCAAGCCTACGGCCCGTTGGGCCTACGCCCCGGAGGGGAAGGCGAGGCGGGCGGGAGATTGGGCAAAAGGGGCGTTTTTCAAAGGTCTCAGAGAGTTATCCCTATCCCATTATCTCCTTAACAGCCTTTAAGAGCTCGTTGATGTCGAAGGGTTTTGTGAACACCCGCTCTGCACCAAACCCTTCCGCTACCTGCAGGTACGGTTCTGGCCCCACACGACCGCCACCTGAAATGGCGATGATCTTCACATCCGGAAACTCCAGCTTGAGATCCAAGATGATTTCCATGCCCTCTTTCTTTGGCATGATCATATCGGTGATGATCAGATCGGCTGGATTTCCGCGATAGAGTCCTATTCCTTCCAGACCATCGGAGGCTTCCTCCACCTCGTATCCAGCATCCTCCAAAACCTGGCGTAGCAGCTTGCGCATTTGATCCTCATCCTCTATGACAAGAATGCGTCCCATGAGAGATCCTCCTGTTCCACTAGGCGTTGATTAATCCCTGCAGGTAGCTCTGTTATTACCACATATTAATGTAGAGTATAAACCCTTTTCCATGTCAATCCGAAAAGTGTTTCTCGGCTTACGCCTTGCCATGCCCTTTCTATTCAGATATTCTTCTTGCCTGGATACAATTTATACCGGAGACAAATTACCACCCCTACTCGTCTCTCAGGGGGAAGTCAACGGCTCAAGCCAGGACGGGTGCGGTAAGGGCCACAGACCACATCATGCATCTAAGAAACCAAAACCTTGTTGAGCTGAAGAGGTGGATCGAAGAAGGGGTCAAACACCTGTCGGTCACAGGGATATCCGGGACGGCCAGAGTCTTTTTCATTGCCCAACTCCTGCTGGAAATGGATAAACCCTGCCTCCTTCTCCTACCCGATGCAAAAGCGGCCAGTCGGTTCTATAGGGAGTTAGAATTCTTTCTAGCGAAAGCCTTCGTGCACATAGGGACTGGGGGAACGCGGCTCTTTAGCTTTCCCATCTATGACATATCCCCGCTGACAGGGCTGAGCCCGCACAGGGATGTGATCACCCGTCGTCTTGAAGCCCTATACGCTCTCACTTCTGAACCAAATCCCCTGGTCGTCACATCGGTTGAGGCCGTCACAATGCGGATTCTCCCCAAAGACGCCCTGATAAATGCCCTTGAGTATATGGAGCTCGGAGAGGAACTGGATCGGGAAGCTCTATTGCAAAGACTTCAGACAAACGGCTATTTTCGGACCTCTCTTGTGGAGGAGATGGGTGATTATTCTGTTCGAGGCGGGGTCGTTGATATATTCCCACCCGTTTACCTCCAGCCTGTCCGATTGGAGTTCTGGGGTGACCGCATTGAATCCATTCGCCATTTCGATACCCTGACCCAGAGGTCAACCGAGCATCTGAGGGAAGTGATTCTCCTTCCTGCCAATGAGATTATTATGGATCGTGAAAACGTGCGCAGGGCAAGATCCATGGGCAGGCTCCCACAAATATTCCAGGATATATCCTCTTTTCCAGGACAAGAAGCCTGGTTGAATCATTTCTATTCACACCTTCATACCCTGTTCGACTATTTCCCACGAAATGGGCTTCTCACGCTTATCGATCCTTACAGAATAGAACAGGGGAGAACCAGGTTCTCGCAGAAGGTTGAAAAGGATTCTGAAAGATACCGGCAGGAGGCGGAGGAACGGGAGAGCCCTTTTCCTGAAATCGACGGGCTTCTCTTGTCCGATACAGACTTGGACCAATGCCTTGATCGCTATCAACGTATGGACTTTAGTGCATTGGAGATTGAGAAACAGGGGCCCTCGGCAAAGTCAATGCACATCGGGGGGATCTGGACGGTTGATGAGGATCTTGACGTGAGGGTTGCCGGGAAGGGCAAAGTCTCTATGGCACCCCTGGCAGAAAAAATCTCCCAATGGCTGGATCTGGGCTCCAGGGTCATTCTTGTCTGCCGAACTGCGCAGCAGGCCAACCGCCTGAAAGAGATTCTCGGCAACTATGAAGTCCATGTGGATGAATTGGTTGACAGGTGGGAAGAGGTATCCAGCGGCAACGGGTTAAGCCTATGTTTGGGACGCCTATCCCAAGGCTTTGTCTGGGCTGATCTGGGTATTTTCGTCGTTAGTGAGGACGAGATTTTTGGATCAAAAAGGTCCCGAGCCAAGGCACCGGCCGGGCTTGGAGAGGATCGGGCAGATCTCACCGCCTTTAGTCAAATCAATGTGGGAGATCTCGTTGTCCACCAGGAACATGGCATTGGCCGGTATTCTGGCCTCCGCAAAATGGAGATAGAACAAAAGGCCAATGATTTCCTCCTCGTTGAATATGCACACAATGACAGACTCTACGTTCCAGCTGATCGCATTACAATTTTGCAGAAATATATTGGCGCAGATGAACGAAACCCCAAACTGGATCGCCTGGGAGGACGTTCCTGGGACCTGGCAAAGGAAAAGGCGAAGAAGGCCATAAGGGAAATAGCAAAGCAGCTCGTTGAGATCTATGCCTTAAGAAGGTACCGAAAAGGATACGCCTTCTCTCTTCCAGACAACACATTCAGAGAATTCGAAGCCACATTTGAGCACGAGGAGACCCCCGATCAAATCAAGGCCATCGATGACGTCTTGTCAGATATGGAATCTGATAGACCCATGGACAGGCTGGTCTGTGGTGACGTGGGTTTTGGAAAGACCGAGGTCGCCATCAGAGCCGCATTTAAGGCAGTCCTGGATGGGAAACAGGTAGCCCTCTTGGTCCCTACCACGGTCCTCGCCGAACAGCACTATGAAACCTTCAGGCTGAGGATGGAACCCTATCAGGTCAAGGTTTCCGTCCTGAGCCGTTTTAAGAGCAGATCGGAGCAGAAGGAAATCCTAGGCAAGGTCAGATCTGGAAAGATTGACGTCTTGATAGGGACTCACAGGATTCTGCAAAAGGACGTCAGCTTCAGGGAATTGGGACTGCTGATCATCGATGAGGAGCAACGATTTGGTGTTAAGCAAAAAGAAACATTAAAGAAATATCGGGCCCTGGTGGATGTGTTGGCACTCACCGCCACGCCCATACCCCGGACCCTTCATATGTCCTTGATGGGTGTAAGGGATCTGAGCATCATCGACACCCCGCCGGAAGACCGACTCGCCATCCAAACCTATCTTCTTCCTTTTGATAAGGCAACCATCACACATGCCATTGAATCTGAACTGGAGAGGGGAGGACAGGTGTTCTTTGTTCACAACCGGGTGCAAACCATCGAAAGTATGGCCAATCAACTGATGACCCTGGTCCCCCAAGCCAGATTTGCCGTGGCCCACGGTCAGATGAAGGAGAGAGAACTGGAGGAAACCATGATCCGCTTCCTTCGAAACGAAATCGACGTTCTGGTCTGCACAACCATTATTGAGTCTGGACTCGACATCCCTTCCACCAATACTATCCTTATCAATGATACAGACCGCTTTGGGCTTTCCCAGATCTATCAACTCAGGGGTAGGGTCGGCCGTTCCAAGGAGAACGCCTATGCCTATCTCCTCATTTCAGAGGGCTCAAAACTCACGCGAGAGGCAGAAAAAAGGCTCAAGGCCCTTATGGATTTTTCTCAGCTGGGTGCGGGCATTCATCTTGCTTTGCACGACCTGAAGATAAGGGGAGGAGGCAACATCCTTGGCTTCACCCAGTCCGGCCATATCTCAGCGATCGGTTATGAACTCTACATGAAATTGATAGAACAAACCGTGGCGGAACTGAAGGGTGAGGAATGGCATGAGGAAATAAATCCTGAGATCAATGTGGACATACCAGCGTACCTTCCCGAGGACTTCATCTCAGATATAGATGTCAGGTTAAATCTATATCGCCGGTTATCCAGCCTTCGTGAAGAGGCAGAATTGACGGTTATGATAGAAGAGATGAAAGATCGTTTCGGTCCTCCACCAGTGGAGGTCTCCAATCTGGTGGCCGTCATGTCTGTCCGATTGCTCCTGAAAAAAACGGGCGTCAACAAGCTGGATGTGAGCAACGACGCCCTCATATTCACTTTTTCTCCTGAATCTCATGTGGAGCCTGAGAAAGTGGTTAACCTGGTGGAGAGGGACCCAAATAGATTTCAATTTCTTTCTGAGCGAAAACTCAAAGTTAAGATAGATGAAAAGCCCTCTCTGGACGCACTTCTCGAGGCCATATGGATTACAAAAGAGTTAGATCGGGCCCTGGACATATAATTTTTGGCGCTCATTGTCCAACATTTATCTGAATGAGATGAAGAATGACCCTTTGTCTCATTTAGATAAAACATTGCTTATTTTTGTGCATTCGAACTGAATGTGGAAATGTTTGGGACATAAATTATGCTTGCAATTTCCCACGTAACTGATAGGCTAAAGGTTTGAGTATACTTCCATCCCCGCTTTTCTTGAGGAAGAGAAAACATATGCGGGCTGTTTTGCGGTGAACTGCATGGTGAAACGCGTTTTTCTTATTGTTTTAGCCGTCTCTTTTGGCGCATCCGCATGTAATATTCTTGACAGATCAGAAGAAAAGGTCGTCATCATCGTTGGAGAGAGGGATATAACGACAGATGAGTTGAAGAGAGATATCCAATACCTGACCTCTGAAATGGGAGTGACCGATGAGGGCGTAAGATATGTCATTGACCCTTTACTCAACAAGCTTGTGGACCACTATCTTGTCTTGGAATATGGCAGACAAAACGGCATAACCGTCTCGGAAAAAGAACTGGAATCAGAGATACAAGAGATAATGAAAGACTACCCGGATGAGGCTGTCTTTCGACAAATGCTGTTGAAGAGATACCTGGATTTTGAGAAATGGAAGGAAGGATTGAAACAACAACTCCTCGTCAAAAAGATTATGAGAAAGGTCTCCGAAAGCATAACCCCTGTGACCTTTGAGGAGATCAATACATATTATGAAACCCATCGAAACGAGTTCAAGCGGCCCCAGATGGTAAAGTTCCGCCAGATAGTGACTAGGAGCAAGGGTGAAGCCGAAGATATCCGTAAGCGCCTGGAAAAAGGGGAAAACATGGATGACCTGGCGAGGCAGCACTCCATCACGCCTGAGGCGGAAATGGGGGGTCAAGTGGGCTGGGTCTCCAAAGGAGATCTCAATGAATCCATGGAAAAACGAATTTTTGCGCTGCCCATTGGCAGAATAAGCCAGATCACAAAAACGCCTTATGGCTACCATATTTTTGAAGTCCAATCCAAGCGTCCTGAGGGGTATAGAAGCCTCTCCGAGGCAATGAAAGAGATCGAATCAACGCTTTTTCTTCGCAAGCAAGAGACATTTCATGAGAGATGGCTCATACAATTGAGAGGCCTTTTCCCTGTTCGGGTAGACAAAGACCTTTTAGCCACACTGGAGTTGGGATAAATGAAGGCATTCGGCAGGCCCATAGGCCTCTTCTTTCTCGTTGCTATGGTTTTCGTTTTCGGTCCTCTCCGCGTCTATGGCGAAGTCTTTAATCGAGTTGTGGCTATTGTCAACGACGATGTGATCACACTCTACGAGCTGAATCAACAAATAAGAGTTATGACAGGGTCGACAGCCGAGGACCTCAGGGAGAAAGACGAAGAAAGGTATCTTGAAGCACGAAGAAAAATATTGCAGTTCATGATAGATGAAAAATGTGCCCAAGAGAAGATTCAAGAGATGGGCATCAAAATCCCTCCCGAGCAAATCGACGCGCGTATTGAAAGCGTAAAAAAGAGAAACCGATGGACCCACGAAGATCTATTGGCCGCGCTCAAACAAGATGGGATTACCCTTGAAGAGTTGCGTGAAAAGATTAAAACAGATTTGGAGCGCGCTGAACTGATTAACTATCAAGTCAAGTCAAAGATTATCATCAGGGAGGAACAAATCACGCAATATTATGAGGAACACAAGGAAGATTTCAGCAGCGAGGAGACAGTTCACCTTGCCGGTATTTTTTTGATCCGAAGGAATCCCAAAGACGAAGAAGAATCTCTCAAGCTTAAGGCAAAGGGAGAAGAAATCCTGGCAAAACTTAAGAATGGTGAGGATTTCGCAGCATTGTGCAAGAAATTTTCCCAAGGCCCAGGTTCCGACGAAGGGGGTGATTTGGGTTCATTTAAGGCGGATCAGCTTGATCCCGAACTGAGGAAGGCCTTGGCAGGTATAGAAGAGGGGGGATTCACCGACTTAATTATAAAACCAAACGGTATTCAAATTCTCAAGCTGATAAAAAGACAGAAGGCGCAGGCGCATCCCCTTGAGGAGGTTAGGGAAGAGATCTACGCGACTTTGTACCAGCAGGAAGTTAACAGAAGGTATGAGGCCTGGATCCAGGAGCTGCGAAAGGAGACCTACACAAAAATAATTTTTTAGGACCTGGCATTTCCCATAGCCAGGGGCTTTTTGAGACGTTCATGTCGGAGATGAGGTTGAAGGAAAGCCAACAGGCACATGGAAAGGAAGACGCAACAGCGGGGCCAACCAAGGTATCAGGTTTAGGCGCTCTGTTGAGAAGTGAGAGGGAAAATAGAGGTCTCAGCCATGAGCAGGTGGCTCAGATTACCCGGCTTCGAAAGCGCTTCCTTGAAGCCTTGGAGAACGAAGAGTGGGAGAACCTCCCACCCTCTGTTTTTGTCAAAGGATTCATTAAATCTTATGCCAAGACCCTTGGCCTGGATGAGGGTAAACTCCTTGATCTATATAAAAGCACGGTACCCGATGAGGTGGAACCCCCAATACCCATTTTGGTACCCAAAAAGCCCAGGAAGAAAATTCCCCTTGTATTGGCTTTGTGCCTGATTGCCCTTTCTATCGCAATCTACCTCTTTATTGGCAGGCCATCCCCCGAACAGAGCACGGTGCAATCAGAGGAAGGGCTTGCTGCACAAATTCAGGAAGAGCCCACCAAGGAGGAAACCCAACCCGTTTTGCAGGAAGACACGCAAGAGGAGTTATTGAAGAAACAGGAAGAAACTGATGAAGTTGCCCCTCCCCGCGTCGGGCTGGCAGAAATGGAGATCCCTGATTCCCAGCCTCAGAAAAAGGAGTCAACCAGTGACCCCACTGATGAGGATTTTTTTGCGCCGTCTGAAGCGGATCCTTCGGGTACCGCTGACTGGCGGGTACTCACGGGCATTGTTCACCTGAGAACCTGGATAAGGATCTATATCGATGATGAAGCGCCCAAGGAGTATATTCTTCAACCCGGAAGCAGACCGCAATGGAAGGCGAAAAAAGGCTTTTATGTCCTGTTGGGAAATGCCGCGGGAATGGATTTTGAGTTTGACGGAAAAGATATAAAGGACATCGGGGAGCTTGGACAGGTGGTCAGCCTGAGACTTCCTGAGGGCTTTGACAGGGTGATCGCTGAGGAATAGATCCGTGAACGTTTTTGACACATTCGAAGAGAGAGGTTTCATTGAACAGGTCACTGACAGAGAACGCCTGAGGAACCTCTTGGGGAATCCCATCAAATGCTATATTGGCTTTGACGCTACGGCCAAAAGTCTTCATCTGGGAAGCCTTATACCCATTATGGCCTTAGCCCACATGCAAAGGGCAGGACACATACCCATCGCTGTTGTGGGAGGCGGCACCACGCTTGTGGGAGACCCGAGTGGCAAGACTGAAATTCGTCCCATCATGAGCAGGGAGGAAATCGAACAGAATGCAGAGGGAATCAAAGAACAGCTCTCTCGGTTCATCGATTTTGGCGGGGGCAAAGCCCTCATGGTAAACAACGCCGATTGGCTGGTTAATCTAAATTACATTGATTTCCTGCGGGACATTGGTCGCCATTTTAGCGTGAACCGCATGTTGGCTGCAGAGAGTTACAAGATCAGGCTAAAGAGCAACAACGGACTTAGCTTCATCGAGTTCAACTATATGCTCCTGCAGGCCTATGACTTCTGGTATTTGTTCAAACATTATGATTGCCGTCTGCAGATGGGCGGAAATGATCAGTGGGGAAATATTTTGGCTGGAGCGGATCTCACCAGACGGCTGGAAGGGGAAGTTATTCATGGTCTGACCTTTCCGCTCATAACCACTTCATCCGGCATAAAAATGGGCAAGACACACAAGGGTGCGGTGTGGCTCGACCCAGAAATGACTAAACCCTATGATTACTACCAGTACTGGATAAATCAGGATGACAGGGATGTGGAGCGTTTCCTGGCCTTGTTCACGTTTCTGCCCCTGGAAGAGATCCGCAGACTTGGATCACTAGAGGGGCAAGACATGAGGCAAGCAAAAGAAGTGCTCGCCTATGAAGCCACCAGTCTTTGCCACGGCACAGAAGAGGCGGGAAAGGCAAGAGATGATGCCCGACAGTTATTTGGAGAGGGTGCAGCAGGATTATTCGAATCTGTCCCCAGCTATACCATGGATTCTGGAGAACTTGAGAAAGGGATTCCGGCATACAAGCTGTTCGAAAAGGCGGGTCTTTGCAAAACCAGGGGGGAGGCCCGTCGCTTGATCTCTCAGGGGGGCGGTTATGCGAACAACGCAAGAATTCAAACTTTTGACCAAATTATCGACTTAAATGATTTGGTAAACGATGCTATTTTATTGCGGGCAGGTAAAAAGAAATATTTAAGAGTAACCGCTGTTTAAGACCAAGGCCTTTTATACGAGGTTCTTTCCCATCTCGAAGATCCATAGGTTAAACAGTCCGCATCGGCCCACCCCGCCCCTTAACCAAAAATCGTTGCACCCGGTTAGAGCGTGACCAAAAGGCAAACCCTGAAATGGCAAAAGCAAAAAAAACATCTTCTCAAGGAAAGGCCCGGAAGCCTGGTACGAGCAGGCCTACAAAGGGGAATCAGATCGAGCTCGCCCCTATGGTTCGCCCTGAGGATAGGGCTCTTGTACCCTACGATCCTCTCCAATTGTATCTATTGGAGATCAAGCATTACAAGTTGCTGACCAGAGAAGAGGAGATCGCATTGGCCATCAGGGTAAGGGAGAAAAACGACAAGAGGGCAGCTTACAGGCTCGTTACGTCTAACCTTAGACTGGTGGTCAAGATCGCCATGGATTTCCATCGCTATTGGACCAAAAGTCTCCTGGACCTTATTCAGGAGGGAAATGTGGGCCTTTTGCAGGCCGTCAGGAAATTCGATCCCTACCGCGGCATAAAATTCTCCTATTACGCATCTTTCTGGATCAAGGCATACATGTTAAAATTCATTATGGAAAACTGGAAGTTGGTAAAGATTGGGACCACCCAGACACAGCGAAAGCTCTTCTTTAATCTGGCAAAGGAGAGGGACAAGCTCATGGCTCAGGGCTTTGAACCTGAACCACGGCTACTGGCAGAACGTCTTGATGTGAAAGAAGAAGAAGTTATGGAGATGAGCCAACGCCTGGGGGGCGGAGAGGTTTCCCTTAATGCCCCCATGAGTGATGATGGGAAGGAGGTATTCGGCTCTTTCCTACCTGATCCGAATCAGACGGCTATTGATGAGCAACTCTCTGAAAAGCAAAACAGGACTCTGCTTCTCAAAAAGTTGGCTGAATACAGGGGAAAACTCTCTGGAAAGGAACTGGATATCTTTGATAATCGGATTATGGCCGAAAATCCTTTGACACTTCAACAACTGGGAGATAAATATCATATCTCCCGGGAGCGGGTTAGACAGATTCAGGAAAGGATCATCAAAAATATCAAGAAATGGCTCATCGAGGAAATTCCAAATTTTGAGGAGGACTTTTCAAACTTCATCAAATGAAAAAAGAAAGAAACACAATCTGTTTTAGTTGGCTCATTTATCCCATTCTTGCCCTCATATTAGGGGCCACTTTTTCCTGCGCGGGAATGATCCCCGAGTCTGCATTCAAAGGGGCTGAGTTAGTACCGCCCGAAGAAGACCTACCTGAAATGGAAGCAGATGTCATCCAAGAGGCCTATAAGAATTTCACAATGGCCTCCATCCACTTGACCCATGGACGTTACAATGAAGCAAGAGATTATCTTTTGGAGGCCCTTCGTAATGACCCCGATTCAGTCTACCTGAACCAGAAAATGGCCGTTCTGCTTAAAGAAATGAAAGACTACAAAGCAGCCGTTGAGTATGCCCAGAAAAGTCTAGATCTGGATCCAACAAATGTTAGAAACCGAATACTCTTGGCCGAAATATACGGTGCTTCGGGGGATCGGGCATCGGCCATAATTGCGTACAAGGAAATCCTCGAGCTCGACCCCAATCAACAAAGGATAAGGTTAATCCTGACAAGCATCCTCATAAGAACAGGAGAATTCGAATCCGCCTTGGCCCATTTGGACAAACTGATCCAGCAGGACCCCAACATGGTCATGGCCCATTATTACCGGGGGCGGATCAATCTTGAATTGAAGAATTACCCAGAGGCTGAGAAGTCCTATCGTGATGCCTTAAGGCTTAACAGACGTATGGAGCCAGCCCTGTTTGATCTGGGCAGCCTATACCAGATGCTTGAAAAATATGACGAGGCAGCTGAAATATATGAGGGACTTCTTCGGTTTTACCCCAACAACGATACAGCGAGGGATAGGCTGATTGGCATCTATTATCAGCTTGGTCAAGGGGAGAAAGCCGAAAAGCAAATCGAAGAGATCAAGAAACAATCTAAGCCGGGAGATCCAGGGCGTCAGACTTTAGGTCTTATTTATCTCAGGCATGGCAAAATTGATGAGTCCATCGCGGAACTTGATCTGATTGTTACCGCCTGGCCAGACGATCACAAGTCCAGATACTACCTCGCCACGGCTTATGAAGAAAAAGAAAAAATGGAGGACGCTGTACATCACTTTAGCTTGGTGGGCAGAGAATCAAAATACTATATCAACGCCCAGATGCATATAGCTTACATCTTAGAGGACCAGAAAAAATATGACGAAGCCATAGATGTGCTCCAAAAGGCGATTGAAATCAAGGGAAATAAGCCTGAACTCTATCTGATGCTCGCATCCGTCTATGAGGCAAAGAAGGAATACGGAAAGGCCATAGAATCTATTGAAAAGGGTCTCGAACAGGATGACAAGAACGTGGATCTCCTTTTCCGCTTGGGCATCGTGCTGGATAAATCAAATCAAAAAGAGAAATGTCTTGAACAAATGAGAAGGATATTGGCAATAAACCCCGATCATGCAGATGCCCTTAATTACATTGGGTACACCTATGCCGAGCAGGGCATCAGACTGAATGAGGCCATGGACCTCATAGAAAGGGCCCTAAAACTGAAACCGAACAGTGGGTATATAATCGACAGCCTCGGATGGGTGTATTACCAGAAGGGGTTGTATGATGAGGCCCTTGACAAATTGGAGAAGGCATCCTCACTTACACCCAACGACCCGACGATTACAGAGCATTTAGGGGATGTCTATTTTAAGAAAAAGAAGTACCAGAAATCCCTTGAGATGTATGAAAGGGCCCTATCCTTGAATCATCCCGATAGGGAAAAGCTGCAGCAAAAGATAGAAGAGGTAAAGAAGTTTTTGAAATAACACTTTTGAGATCTTGTGACCCAATGTTTTCTTCACATCCTTTCCCCTCTTTCTTGTCATCCCTTTTGACATGCCTTCTTCTCCTTTCCCTCTCCAGCTGCGCCACGCTCTACAAACCCCTTCCTGACAGGGATGTGGAGGCTATCCTGGCCAGAATACAAGCTCAGGAACGCAAGGTATTCTCGTTTTACACAACGGGCGGTCTATCCCTTAAAGACCGGGATTGGGAGTCAGAGTCGCATGTCTTGATAGTGGGCAACAGAAATCCATTCAAAATAAAGATTGAGGTTACCCATCCCTGGGGTCGTCCTATTGTTCATATCCTGATTGACGAAAAGAATCTTCAAATGCTTTCTTTCGCAGAAAAGAGACACTACCTTGGGGTTTTTACTCCCGAAACCCTGTCAAAATTTCTCCCTTTGGAATTAGATGCTCATCTGGTCTGGGCTGTTCTGAGAGGATACCCCCACTTGCTACCCTATCATGGGACCACATCCATGAAGGCGAATCAGATCAGGTTGATTGACCAAAAGGGAAGAGTCCACGAAATCATAGACCTTTACCCTGGAACCAAATTACCCAGGACGGTCTTTTTCCCCGCAAAGAACATCGGTTTGGGATTTTCGGATTTTCAGCAAATTGATGGGATCTATTATGCCCGCCAAGTGAAGGTGAAAGAGATGGGAGGAGAGAGCAATTTGATGTTGAGAAACAAAAAAATGGTCTTCAACAAAACCATCCCCAAAGAGGTTTTTCAGCTTGTGAAACCCCCTTCTTTCCGCACTTATGATCTGGAAGAAAATTCTAACGAGTCGGGCTCTAGCCTCCGATAGTGGACATCTGGCGAATGCATTTTCGGGGGCCCTGTCCCAGGGGGCCACGCTCTTCGGGCTTCCCCTCCATGGCCAATCTGATCAGGTCCAAGAGATGGCCATCATGGTTCCCGTTCCTGAGGGGCGTCTTGATATCAATCTCTTGCTCAGAGAAAAGGCAACTTCTGAGGTGACCCTCAGCAGTCAGTCGCAATCGATTGCATTGGGTACAAAAATGGTTGCTCAGGGCTCCTATGAACCCTATCTCCCCTTTGCTCCCGTCCAGTGCGAACCTTTCTGCCGGACCCCCAAAACGGTCTGCCTTGATGGGTCTCAAGGCCCCCAAGGTCTCAATTCGACTGCGAATTTCATCTGTGGAGATGAATTTTTCCCAGCTCCAGCAGTTCTGTGCTCCCACGGGCATAAACTCGATAAAACGAACATGGTAAGGCTTTTCCAGGGTCAACCGGGCAAAATCCAGGATCTCATCATCATTAATCCCCTTGAGGGCCACCATGTTGATCTTGATGGGGCTGAATCCCAGCCGATCTGCCTCTTGAATTCCCTGCCAGACGCGCTCAAAAGAGTCTCGCCCCGTAATGTGTGAAAAGCGCTCTTTCTTGAGGGAATCCAGACTCACATTGATCCGACAGATGCCGCAATCTTTAATATCAGCAGCAAACTCCTTCAGCAAAACCCCATTTGTTGTCAATGTGACTTCATTGAGTTCCTCTATAGCACAGAGCCGCTCAAGGAACCCGAGAAAGCCTTTGCGAACCAATGGCTCTCCGCCCGTTAGGCGTACCTTTCGAATACCAGACTGTACGGAAAGCCTGACCAGATGAAGTATCTCCTCGTAGGTGAGGATCTCCTCATGTTGCACGAACGCACATCCCTCCTCCGGCATACAGTACGTGCACCTCAGGTTGCAGCGGTCGGTGACCGAAAGTCTCAAGTAGTTGATTGGACGTTTGCTTTTATTCATAAAAGGTTCAGAACCCATGTGTCCTCATTTCCCCTCAGGTTAAACGCAACTCTATTTGCTATGTTTTTCCCATATCATTAGGTTTAATCACTTTATCAAGATTTGCAAGACGGCCTTTTTTCTCCCCTCTTTTCAATCATGTTCTAAACAGAACCTCCTGCCTCTCCTCCTCATCGGGAATGGCTTCTGTTTCTCTCGGCTCTGCGGAAAATCCCTCTTTCAAAAAGTAACGCTCAAAAAGCCTGTTAAAATCGGTCCAGGCCCCTTCCTGCCGATCTTTTTCCATGA
>Ga0209536_100007155_pt1 | contig 16943 bp, 13 predicted proteins | sample DeeMarSeWOR28_12_FD_187461 | JGI IMG/M metagenome (GOLD analysis project Ga0209536, IMG submission 187461) | Marine sediment microbial communities from White Oak River estuary, North Carolina - WOR-2-8_12 (SPAdes) (version 2) | ecosystem: Environmental > Aquatic > Marine > Intertidal zone >... | reverse complement strand
CGACGCGCCAATGTCGCCAATTCGTCCGCGTCGTCATCCGAGTCATTCATGCCCTCGATCATGACATACTCGAACGTGACTCGGCGAGGGAGGCCCCCCACCGCATCGATGACGCTGGTGAGTGGATACTTATCTTCAATCGGCATGAGCCGACGGCGTTGCTCTCCGAATGGCGAATGGAGCGAGAGGGCAACTCGGAACTGTTCCGGACGTGCCGCCAGCTTGGTCATGCCGGGGATAATCCCAATGGTGCTCACCGTGATGCGGCGGGCCCCAATGCCGAGTCCTCGCTCATCGTTGAGAATGGTCAGGGCGGTGTCAACCGCGTTCCAGTTGTGGAGTGGCTCACCCATCCCCATGAAAACCACATGAGTGGGGAGGCCTGAGCTTGGATCAAGGGCCAACTCGCGAACCTGCGCCACAATTTCCCACGCCGCCAAGTGGCGCTGAAATCCCATCCTGCCAGTGGCACAGAATACACATGCGTAGGCGCAGCCTGCTTGAGACGAGATGCAAATGGTGCGCCGCCTACCCTCGGGGATCAGCACCGATTCCACAGCTGTCTGCCCGTCAAACCTCCACAGATACTTGACCGTGCCGTCGGCTGAGCGCTGTTGTGCTTCCAGTGACGGGCGGGGCAAGGGGAACTCTTCATTGAGTGCCAGCGTTAGTGAGCGGGGCAGGTCGGTAGTGGCCATCCAGTCTGTGACGGGACGTTGCCACAGTCGGGGAATGATCTGGTGTATGCGATAGGGCTTTTCTTCCCGCGCGGCGATCCATTCCGCCATCGCCAGTTGTGCGGCCCCAGGTGTGAGGTCCAGCAGATTCACCTGAGTATCACGGCATCGATGCCAATGCGGTAAGTCGCCCCCAGGTCGTTCAATCCACTGCTTCGCGCCACCTCCATCAGGTAGCGCCCGGCTCGCAATGAAACGGCCATGCCGGTCCGCAACGCCGACCGCTCAAAACCCACCTCTCGGGTCACTGCTGCATCGAGTCTCAGAATGTTGGCGAGCGACACTCCCAAGCTCACGCCGTGTTCAAGTGCTTCTGCCGAGCGGTAGGTGGCACCATAGCGGCCGGTGACCTTGGCTGTGGTCACACCGATCGAGGTGGCAGAGACAAGTTCATACTCGACCCCCACGTAGTAGTCGGTGGTGGTGTGGCGGCGGAGGTCTATGGGGAGGAAATGGGTTGCTGCAGCCACCACGAGCCGGCGGGACATCTGGACTCGCGCCCCGAGGTCAAACGTGAGGCCGTTCTCAGTGGCGAGATCGAACCGCTCGTCGTGCAGCCGGAGCAATGCCCCTAGATAGACCGGCCCATACCCGGTTCCACCAGCCACTCCGGCGTACTGTGTGTAGACGGGGATCGAACCGCCGACTGCGGTCGGGGTGGTCGTGGTGCGTACCAGATCGCGCACGTCGAGTCGACCGACCACGAGCCCCACCGTAGAAGCAGCGGCGACTGCTGTGGAGACTTCCGCAACGATTCCCGACAGTCCGAGTTCGGCCGATGTGTGAATTACCTGCACAGCGACCGAGAGCCGTTCCCGCGACGGGGTCCCGGCGGGATTCCAGGCAACCGCGACTGGACCCGCTTCGAGTGCCGGGGGGACTGCCAGGACGGCGGCGGCCACACGCCATAGGCTAGCCGATTCCGGAGCCTGTCCCCAGGCGACCGTCAGGGGAAGCGTAAGTGCTACTAGGAGCGCGAGGTACCTCACCCGCGTAGGTTCGCGGTCGGCCTCGTAGGTGTCAAGCCATGGCTTGCTGCCACATTGGGATGGGCGTTATGTTCTGTTGGTGCTTACACTTGTACGGTCGTGGCATTGCCGCCGATTCCCCAACGGCGAGCCGGGCCGGCACTGCAACAATGCCTGTGGTATCCGACAGCCAGGAGGGCAGCTGATCTCCTGTGCCCGTCCAACGAGTATCTCCCTGAGGAGTTGATGACAGCAACGGCGATGCGTACGCACCGCTGCGGAGCACTACGCGACGCGCATGTGGGTTTGCAGGTACGACTCGGTGGTTGGCTGCATCGGCGCCGGGATCTGGGTGGTATCATCTTTTTCGATCTCCGAGATCGAGAGGGGATCGTTCAGGTCTCGTTTGGTCCTGACTGGACTCCGGCTGAGGTGATAGCCGCGGCCGGCGAGGTTGGCACCGAGTCGGTGGTGCTGGTGCGGGGCTCGGTGGAGTGGCGCCCGGAAGGGGCCCGCAATCCGGAGATGGCTACTGGCCAAGTCGAGGTCCACGCTACGGAGTTGGAGCTGGTAGGCCCGGCCGAGACGCCGGCCATTCCGGTATGGCGTACCAAGGGCGAGGATCCGCCTGCCGAAGAATTGAGACTGCAGCATCGCTATCTGGATCTGCGCCGACCTGAGATGGGGCGGAATCTCGCGCTGCGCCACAGGCTAATGCAACGGGCACGGGCCACCCTGACCGGCCTCGACTTCTACGAGATTGAAACACCGATCTTGACCCGGCCCACTCCAGAGGGTGCGCGCGACTATCTGGTCCCGTCCCGGGTCCACCGCGGTCAGTTCTATGCACTGCCTCAGTCGCCGCAGATCTACAAGCAGCTGCTCATGGTCAGTGGCTTCGACCGCTACTTCCAGCTCGCACGCTGCTTCAGGGACGAGGATTTGCGGGCCGACCGACAGCCGGAGTTCACCCAAATCGATATTGAGGCCTCGTTCGTAGTTCCAGAAGACGTGTATGGCATCGTCGAGGCCGTGTTGGTTGATCTCTGGCGTGAGGCAGGTCACAGCGTGGGCCGTCCGTTCCGGCGTATGGGGATCGAGGAGGCACTAGAGAAATACGGTACGGACAAGCCGGATCTGCGCTACGAGCTGACGATCTCTGATCTGGGGGTACTGTTGGGAGGTCGCGGCTTTCGGGTCTTCGACGAGGCTCTCGAGAAAGGGGGCCGGGTGCGGGGTATCAGGGTCCCGGGGGGGGCGCGGCTATCCAGGAAGACCATTGACGGGCTAGCCGACATCGCCAAAAGATCCGGGGTTGGTGGAATCGCGACGCTCAAGAGACAAGGAGATCTGTTGAGTGGCCCTCTATCGAAGATTGCAGGATTGACTGCCGAGTCGGCTGCTTTGGTGGATGGCGACCTGTTGCTGGCAATCTCAGGCCACGACAAAGTGACCTCACCGGCCCTTGACGGGATCAGGGGCGCGATCATCAAGCAGCTTGGGCTGGAGCCCAGCGAAGAACACGTCTTCGTGTGGATCCACGATTTCCCACTGTTCGAGAGAGCTACGGAATCGGATCAGTGGGTCTTCGCGCATCATCCGTTCACCGCACCACATCCCGATGATGTGGACCGGCTGTTCGCCAAGAGCTACGAGCGAGTCAGAGCGCTACACTACGACGCCGTTTACAACGGTGTCGAACTGGGCAGTGGTTCTATTCGGATCACCGACCCGGAAGTGCAGCTAAGAGTGTTGGAGGCGATGGGAATCTCCCGGGAATCGGCCGAGCGACGCTTTGGATTCTTGCTTACGGCATTGCGTGCGGGGGCTCCTCCGCACGGTGGGTTCGCGGTGGGATTCGACCGCGTCGTGATGTTGTTAGCCGGAGTCGACAATTTGCGAGACGTGATCGCGTTTCCCAAGACCACAGCCGCGCGAGCCTTGTTCGAAGACGCTCCGACTGAGGTGGATCCAGCTGACCTTGCGGAGCTGGGGCTGACGGTACGGCCACGATGAGCAACGACGTCACCCATCGGCTATCCGCGGAGGGCGCAGATCTCCTGGCCCTTGCTGGCGTCAATGATGCGAACCTCTTGGAACTGGAGCGGGTCACGGGAGTGAGGGCATCGCTCCGCGGTGATGTGGTCACGCTGGCAGGCACCGTCGAGGCCGTAGAGACTGCAGCCCGTGTTGCCAACGCGATGATAGATCTGGCGCGCATGGGTGAACCGCTGATACCGGAGGATGTGTGCCGTTTGCTGGAGGAGGAAAGCGACGAGAGTCGGCGGGCCGGAAATGGCGACATGAAGATCGTGCTGCCGGGGACGCGTCGCATAGTCCAGCCGAAGACCCAGGGTCAGCGAGAATACGTGCAGGCGATGCGGGACAACGACATCGTGATAGGCATAGGGCCGGCGGGCACAGGCAAGACTTATCTAGCTGTGGCGTTGGGGGTGGAAACGCTGACTCGCAAAAAGGTGCAGCGACTCGTGCTGGCGCGACCGGCTGTCGAAGCAGGAGAGCGATTGGGTTTTCTCCCAGGTGACTTGCAGGCCAAAGTCGATCCCTACCTCAGGCCGCTGTACGATGCCCTTGAGGTCATGATGCCGCAAGGGAGGATTCAAAAGGCGATTGAGACCCGCACGATTGAGATAGCTCCGATCGGGTACATGCGAGGTCGGACCCTAGCTGACGCCTTCGTCATCATTGATGAGGCGCAGAATGTCACCGGTATGCAGATGAAGATGTGCCTTACTCGATTGGGGCTCAACTCGAGGGCTGTCATCATTGGTGATAAGACGCAGATCGACCTGCCGAGTCGGGAGGAATCCGGGCTCGTCCAGGTGGAGCGGATCCTACCTGGAGTCGAGGGTGTCAAGTTCTGCTATCTGGAGGATGATGACGTGGTGCGGCATCGTTTGGTGCGTGAGATCATTCGAGCGTACGCGGAGGACCAGAGCGGATGACGGAGGACTCTAGAAAGTCGGGACTTCGGCTGGAGCTGGCGCCGAGCGAGCGTCCTGGGAGAATTGCGTTTCACATGGTGCGCTGGGGCCTGCTGGTAGTTCTGGCTCTGTTGACGTACCTCTTGTATCCGGTCGCGGGTGGATCTGACGTAGTGAATGTAGGGGAAGTTGCACCGGCTGAGGTAATTGCGCCATTCGAGTTTCTCGTTCCCAAAACCGATGAGGAGATTGCGCGCGAAACGGCGGCCCTCGAAGCGACTCTCAGACCCTATTACGGCCTTCGCGAAGCCGAGGTTGACACGGCTCTCACCATAGCCACAGCGGTATTCGCGGCACTGGATAGCGCCACCACGGCTGCGGAACTGGTTGAGGCAGCTCAACGAGTCGGCGTCGTGCTGTCACTGGAGCAGGCGGAATACCTGGTTGAGGACGGGCGACGCCAGGCGTTCGAGACCGCAGTGCAGACCATGCTGAGGCGCCAGTTGGTGCGTGGGGTTCCAACCGCCGGTTTCCGAGACGTGGAGCGCAGCCCCGAGATCGTGATCCAGCGGAGTGAACGAGGTGAGGTGGAAGACATCGTGCCCTTGGACTCGGTGTTCACCTTTGAACGGTTTCAGAACACCCGGGTCACGGTTCATCCCGACCCGAACTCGGGTGTGGGGGATAGGGTGTTCGTCGGCTTGCTGAACGCAGTCTTCCGGCCGACACTGGTTCCGTTGGAGGAGAAGACGGAGGCGAGTCGCCAGGAACTCCGAGCCAGTGTCAATCCGATCAAGGACACGGTGAGGGAAAACGAGCGCATCGTAGACGCGAACGACGTAGTGACGCCGGAAACCTACGCCAAGCTGAACGCTCTCAGGACCGAGTTGTTCCGGCGGGAGAGAACGGAAGGAAATCTGGAGGGAACGGTTGGGCAGATTCTCAACAATGCTCTTCTATTGGCACTCTTTTGGGTGCTGCTAATGTTGTTCTTGCCGGATACGTACGGTTCGCTCAAGAAGATGATTGCAATCGCACTTCTCTTTGGGTTGGTGGTGATCGGTGCCGCTGCCAATGCTCGGTTCATTCCAGGTGCCGGCCCCGAGCTGATCCCGATCCCGTACGCGGCCATGCTCGTTACCGTCCTCATCGGCGGCCGACTAGCGATGGTGACCGCCATGGTCCTGGCTGTGCTGATCGGATCACAGGCTGTGTATGGTGGAGCTGATGCGGTGTTTATCGCTCTGGTTGGTGGGGTTGCGGCTGGACTAAGCGTGAGATCGATCAGGCGGCGCAACCAGCTGCTCGTCTCAGTCCTTGCCGTCACTGCGGCGTTCCTGCTGGCTGGGTTGACCATGAAGCTCCGCTATGAGCTGCCTTACACGTCTGTGGGACTCACTGCTGTCCTCGGTGGCGTCAACGCGATGGTCTCTGCGGCTTTGGTGACTTTCACGCTACCGTTGTTCGAAGGCATGACGGGCGTGACAACTGAGCTAACCTTGCTTGAGCTATCCGATCCGAACCGTCCACTGTTGCGCCGCCTCGCTACTGAGACCCCGGGGACCTACGCTCACAGTCTTGCTCTGGCGAACCTCTGTGAGGCTGCGTGTAACGCGATCGGGGCAAATGGACTTCTGGCACGGGTAGGATGCTACTACCACGACATCGGCAAGCTGAAGAAACCGCAGTACTTTGTGGAGAACCAGGCTCATGGTGCCAATCCCCACGACAAACTCAAGCCCGAGGTGTCGGCTGCCATGATTCGCAATCACGTCCGCGAGGGGCTTCTGCTGGCTAACGAGCACCGGCTGCCTGATGCGGTGAAGGCGTTCATTCCGGAGCACCATGGGACTATGGAGATCACCTACTTCTTGGATCGAGCGCGGAGCCGAAACGGTGCAGGAGAGATCAACGTGGAAGAGTTCCGGTATCCTGGTCCCAAGCCGCGATCAATCGAGACGGCCGTCGCGATGTTCGGTGACAGTGTTGAAGCCGCGATCAGAGTGCTGGAAGACCCAACGCCGGAGAAGATCCAGGATGCGATCGACTACTTGGTGCGGCAACGAATTGAGGCCGGACAGCTCGACCATGCGCCCCTCACAATGGCACAAGTGACGCAGGTCCGCGATGAGTTCGTGCGGGTCTACGAAGGGACTCACCACAACCGGATAGACTACCCGACTTCAACGGGTGGCCTCTCATCAGACTGGGATGCGGCGACCGAGTCGTGAGGTCCACGTGGAATACGCGTGTCAACAGGCCGCGTTGCCGGTCGCCACTGTGCGGCGTGCAGTTGTAGGCGTATTGAATGGAGAGGGAGTTGGCGCGGCTGAGGTCAGCGTGACTTTCCTGTCAGGACAGCGGATGCGCGCACTCAACAGACGGACTTTCGGAAGTGATCGTGCGACTGACGTGATTGCTTTCAGCCTGCCCCACCCAGGTCGCGTGGTCGGGGACGTATACTTGTGCTCTGGCGTCGCAGACCGATCCGCTAGACGACTGAACGTATCGAGAGAGGAGGAGTTGTTGCGGTTGGTCGTGCACGGCACGCTCCATGTACTTGGATACGAACACCCGGACGGTGAGCGGCGGGCACTGTCTCTGATGTGGCGCGTACAAGAACGCTACGTGCGTGAGTTGTCAACCGAGGGTAGTAGGTCAACGCAATGACTGTGTCAGCGGTGGCGGCGGTGGTTGCATCCCTGGCAGCGGTCTGGGCGGGCTTACTCGTTCTACCTCGCGGATCTCGGTCTGTTCCGAATACTCTGGGGGACGCGCCAGAAATGCACGGTACAGTGCCCTTTGACAGGGCCCTTCTCGTGTGTCATCTGGCACTGCTCATCCTAGCGTCTGCCGCGGCATCAGAGGCAATCAGGTGGTGGAATCAGCCGGTTTTGTCGGCCGCCATGAGGCTCGTACTCACGTTGGTCTTTCTGTTTTTGGTCTCCGAGGCCCTACCGCTCGGTGCTGCGATGCTACTACCGCGGGCTGCTGCCAGTTTGTATCCCTTGGCCCAGGGCAGCTTGGTCGTATTCCGGCCGCTACTCGGACTGGTCGCACTGGTCGAAGCCAAGATGCACGTTATGCTGCCAGCTCCAGCCCGTCCCACTGACACTTTCGGTCCCGAGCATCGCGACGTGCTAGACGGTGTCCTCTCGCTCGGGGATGCGACGGTGGCGGAAGCGATGACCCCACGACTGGATGTGGCGGCTCTCAACACCGAGTCTTGTTGGCGAGAGGTCGTCGAGCAGCTGCGTCGTAGCGACCATGCCCGACTTCCGGTGTACAGTGACGATCTTGACACTATCGTGGGTATTCTCTATGCGAAAGATCTCGCTGCCGCAATCATGGGTCGGGCCTCTGTTCCGGACAGTTGGCGGGCATTCGTACGGCCTGCCCTCTTTGTACCGGAATCGAAGACGTTGGCTGTGCAACTACGCGACTTCCAACGTGGTCCAAGTGACCTAGCCGTTGTCGTTGATGAGTTCGGTGGGACCTCTGGGATCATTACGTTGGAGGATGTCCTGGAGGAAGTCGTGGGAGAACTCCATGGTGAGTACGATCTGGATGTGGAGCCAGCATTCGAAAGGGAGGGAGAAGACCGGTTTTGGGTCGACGGCGGCTTTGCCCTCGATGACTTTGCCGATTTGCTTGGTACGGCGATGGATAGCGAGGATGTGAGCACCGTTGGTGGCTTGGTCTATTCCGAGTTGGGACGGGTGCCGAGACCTGGGGAGGAACTCAGGATAGCCGAATTCAGAGTGGTGGTGGAGCAGGTGATTCGTCGCCGTATCAAGCGGGTGTACTTCGAGCGCATCGATGCTGGATCGGAGAGCGCGGGAAGCGAGGAGGTTGGCTGACTGTGGCCTGGATACTCGTCGCAATTGGATCGCTAGTGGGTGTGGCGGGCATGATCGTCGCCGTCAGTTCCAGTGCAGTCGGCCAGCTCGAGTTGTATCGTTGGGTGTCGGGACGAACGACTGGGGCTCGTGCTGCGCGGATGTTGTTGGCAGCTCCGGCCCGCGCAGTCGGAGCGGGTCTCGGGATCGCGGCCATCGGCTGTCTAGTGTCGGGGCTAGCGATGCGTGGGGCGCTGCAAGGAATGCCCTTGCCGCTGGTCTCTGTCGCCGTACCGGTGGTGGCTATTCCTCTGCTGCTTTCGCTGACGTTTGCCTTGCCCAGAGCTGCGGGCCGACGGTGGGCGGAATCAGTGATTCGCAATGCGGTCCCTTTCGTCGAGAAACTCGCGGCGATTCTCGTTCCGCTGGCACCACAATCATCGGTACCCACAGAGAGTGCGGAGCCGACCACGCTGACGAGTCCCGAGTCTGACCATACGTCCAACACCGAGGAGTTCAAGGTTGTATCGGGTGTACTTACCTTTGCCGAGCAGCATGTAAGGGAAGTCATGACGCCCCGCACTGATATCGTGGCAGTGCGGGAGGGAACGCTCGTCGATGAGGTGAGTTCCGTCTTTATCGAGTCACGGTACTCTCGGATACCCGTCTATCGCGACTCCCTCGACAACATAGTGGGCATGTACTACGCCTTCGATCTGCTCAAGTTGGAACCCGGGACTGAATTGACCCTCAGGCCTGTCGCGATGGCGCCGGCCTCCAAGTCCAGCGCCGACTTGCTGTTCGAGATGCAGAGAGACAGGCTCCACATGGCTGTGGTACTCGATGAATACGGTGGCACCGCCGGAATCGCTACGCTACAGGATCTTCTCGAGGAACTGGTGCAACTGACTTTTCACGCTGTCCACCGACTGGATGAGAGCGAGATTGCCGGGGCTGACGTGCTGGAGGTGTCCGGTACCGCCCCTGCAGATGAAATCGCAAGTCGGTTCGGCGCTACGCTTCCGGGAGACGCCGAAACTGTGAGTGGATTGCTGTCGCGGGCTGCGGGACGCATTCCTCAGACTGGGGAACGTTTTGTCTTAGCCGGGCTTGAGTTCGACATTCTGGCTGCCACTGCGACCCGCATCGAGCGGGTGGTAGTCCGGCGCGGAGTGACTCCAGCGATCCACCTGGCGGAAGGGGGCCTCGGATGACCACGCCGCCGGTGCCGTTGGGGACGCAGAAGAGCCCGTTCGGCAAGCGATTGCGACGGTATTTCATAGTCGGGCTCGTGGTCATCGCACCGATAGGTGTCACCATCGCCGTGCTGAACTTGGTGTTCCAGACAATCGACGGCTGGCTCGGCGTGCCCATGCAGCGGGTGTTGGGCTTTCCGATCCCTGGATTGGGATTCGTGCTGGTAGCGTTGTTTGTGGTGATAGTTGGATGGCTGGTGCACTTGGCGGCCGGGCGGCAGGTGTTGAGCTGGTGGAATCATCAGCTCTCACGCTTCCCCCTCACCGCAGTCATTTACAATGGCATCAGTCAGATAACCCAGGCTGTAATAGGACGCCGGCGCCGGCTGTTCCTTCGTACGGTGCTGATCCCGTACCCGCTGGAAGGTCTCTGGGCTGTCGCCTTTGTGACCAACGAAGACAGTCCTGAGATGGCACGAATCGTCGGCGAGCCCTGCATGAATGTTTTTGTGCCGACCACTCCCAACCCTACGTCTGGCTTCATGATCGTCGTGCCGCGATCGAAGGTCCGAGACTCCGACACATCCGTTGAAGAAGCGATGAAGCTGGTTATCTCAGCGGGTGCCGTGAATCCGTCCGACAGGTTGAGCCCGTCCGTGCGCCGTGGATTAGACCTCGAATCACTCCTCAAGGACACGGGTGAATGGAAGGATACCTTCGGCTAGACGAGAATCCTGAGGTCCAGGAAGAGTTGCAGGAGCTTGCGGAAACGGGGCAGGTGGTCCGTTTCCTGGCGCGGGCTCGTCACCTCCACCCGTCCGATCTGTCCGACGTCCTAGCGGCGCTCGACGCTGATGTGCGGCTCAGTCTGGTGAAGAAGCTGCCGCCGGAGATAGTGTCGGAAGCTCTTGCAGAAATGGAGGAGGAGGAACACCCGGAAGAAGTTCTTGCCGCTCTGCATCCTGAACAGGCTGCCGATATCGTCGAGGAGCTTGAGGACGACGATGCAGCCGATCTGATCTCGGAGCTACCTGTAGACCAGGCGGCTCGCATCCTCAGTTCTGTAGCTGATCGAGCTGACATCGAACGCTTGCTCAACTACGACGAGGATACCGCCGGTGGTCGAATGACTGCGGCGGTAGTGGCGGTGTCGGAGTCGCTGACTGCCGCGGAAGCAATCGACGACGTCCGCCGGCAGGCCGAGGAGGTCGAGGACTTCTACCAGATCTTCTGCGTCGACGACCAATCTCGGCTGGTGGGTGTCTTGCCGATACAACGCCTGGTGGTCGCCAAGCCCAGCACGCCGGTGCGGGACATAATGGAGCCGACGCCAGCTACTGTCACCACGGACCAGGACCAAGAGGAGGTCGCCCTCCTCATTCAGCGGTACAATGTGCCGACGATCCCCGTAGTAAGCCGTCAAGGCAAGCTACTCGGTAGGGTGACGTTCGACGACGTAATGGATGTCGTCGAGGAAGAGGCCACCGAAGACATCCTGAAGTTTGGTGGTGCTCCGCCCGAGGAGGAACTTGCTGGCGAGTGGCATCAGGCAGTCCGGAATCGACTCCCGTGGCTATACTTGAACATGGTGACGGCAGCTTTTGCGGGGGCGGTCGTCTACCTGTTCGAGGACACGCTGCAACGACTGACGCTGCTGGCCGCCTTGATGCCCGTCATAGCAGCGATGGGAGGCAATGCTGGCACCCAGGCCCTAGCGGTCACCGTGCGTCGAATTGCCGTAGGCATGACACCCCGAGGGACTGCGTTCCGGGTACTTCGCAAGGAGATTCTGGTGGGTGTGGTGAATGGGTTGGCCGTCGGGTTGGTGTTGGGAATGATCGCTGCATTGGCCAGGGGCTGGGGGTTCGGGATGGTGGTGATGCTGGCGATGTGGGGCAGCCTGGCCCTGGCCACAGGCGCGGGTGCCGCTATTCCCCTGATGTTGCAGAAGCTCGGCGTGGATCCGGCTGTGGCAAGCTCGGTCTTTGTCACGGCACTGACGGATGTCGTAGCATTCTTCTTGCTGTTTGGATTGGCGGCGGTGTTGCTCCTGCCCGCCATTTGACGATTGGGTTGCGACAGTTGGCACTGACCCGCGAACTTTGAAACGGTGCAAAACAACTCATTGCTGGAAGGTATCAGGAACAGAGAAATCCCAGCCCTAGCCAAAGCGATCTCCCTGGTAGAGAACGGGCGTAACGGTTACGAGGCACTGTTGTCCGTCCTGCATCCGCGCGTCGGCAGGGCGCACCGGATTGGCATAACGGGTCCTCCCGGAGCAGGAAAATCCACGCTCGTTCAGCAGTTGACCCAAGGATACCGCGCGCTGGACATGACTGTCGCGATCATAGCGGTGGATCCCACGAGTCCGTTCAGTGGGGGAGCGCTGCTGGGCGATCGAATCCGAATGGACTCGGTAGCCCTCGACTCCGGAGTGTACATTCGCTCCATGGCCGCTCGCGGAGCACTCGGCGGCTTAGCCACCTCGACCAGAGAAGTCTGCGATGTGCTGGACGCGTTTGGCTTCGACCGGATCATCATCGAGACCGTCGGTGTCGGCCAGTCGGAGTTGACGATAGCGGCTAATGCAGACACTTCGGTTCTCGTCTTGGTGCCGGAATCCGGTGACGGGATCCAGGTCCTCAAAGCTGGTGTAATGGAGATCGCAGACATCTTCGTGGTAAACAAGGCGGATCGGTCAGGGGCCGAGCAGTTGATGCAGGAAGTCGATGTGATGTTGGGACTGCGGCAGGGAAACGCGTACAGACAGGTGGCGCCGCACCACACGGCGACTGATCTGGGGGGCGAAGTCGAATCAGCATCGCCACACATTGAGTCTGTAGCTTGGGTACCACGCATTCTCGGTACTGTGGCCGTGACTGGTGAAGGTGTGCCGGAATTGGTCACAGCCCTACAAGACCATTACTCGCATCTGCAGGCCAGCGGCGAGCTTCACACCCGGCGTCGCGAGCGGTTGGAACGTCACACGCGCGAAGTGGTCGCCCGTACGCTCAGCAGCATGGTATGGCAGCAAGGTGATGGAGAACGGATTCTGGCTGAGGGTATGGATGGTGTGGTGAGCGGTATTGCCAGTCCCTATCGGTTGGCTCAGGACATTGTTGCAGGAGTGAAAAGAGGTGGCTTCAGAGATGAAGAATGATGGGGCACGCGACGGTTGGAGCAAGGAGTACGCGCAGGGATCCAAGCGAAATGTCGACTTCGTGTCACAGAGCTCAGCCGACGTCGAACCCCTATACACGCCGGACGACCTGGAGGGGTTCGACTACGAAGATCAACTGAGCTATCCGGGGTACTTCCCCTATACGCGTGGCATTCACCCTACCATGTACCGCGGCAGACTCTGGACCATGCGGCAGTTCTCGGGGTTTGGAACAGCCGAAGACACGAACCAGCGATACAAGTTCCTGCTCGACCGCGGCCAAACGGGACTCTCGGTGGCATTCGATTTTCCCACGTTGATGGGATACGACTCCGACAGTCCTGAGTCCGAAGGAGAAGTCGGCAAGTGCGGGGTGGCAGTTTCGTCGCTTGAGGACATGGAGACTCTCTTCGCTGGCATTCCGTTGGACCAGGTCTCGACCTCCATGACGATCAACGGCCCGGCAGCGATGCTGTTCTGTTTCTACGTGGCTGCGGCTGAACGGCAGGGAGCCGATATCTCGAAGCTGCGCGGGACCGTGCAGAACGACATCTTGAAGGAGTACATGGCGCAGCATGCATGGGTCTACCCTGTGGAGCCAGCTCTCAAGATCATTGTCGATCTGTTCGAATGGGCATCGGAGCACACTCCCTTGTGGAATACGATCTCCATCAGCGGCTACCATATTCGCGAGGCTGGCGCCACGGCGGTGCAGGAACTTGCGTTCACGCTGGCCAACGGGTTCGAGTATGTGGAGCGGGGTTTGGCGCGAGGACTTGACCTTGATGCTTTCGCCCCGCGGCTTTCATTCTTCTGGGACGTACACAACGATTTCTTTGAGGAAGTTGCCAAGATGCGGGCAGGCCGTCGCATCTGGGCTCGCCACTTGCGAGAGCGATACGGTGCTAGGAACCGGCGGTCCGAGGTGATGCGGTTTCACTGCCAGACCGCAGGGGTCTCCCTGACGGCTCAGCAACCGATAAACAATGTGGTGCGGGTGGCGTACCAGGCCATGGCAGCCGCTCTTGCTGGTGCTCAATCGCTACACACCAACTCATTGGACGAGACACTTGCGCTGCCCACGGAGGCCGCAGTGAAGGTGGCTCTGCGGACCCAGCAGATACTGGCCTATGAGACGGGGGTGGCCAACGTTGCGGATCCCCTGGGAGGCTCCTACTACGTTGAGGCGCTGACAGACCGAATGGAGCGGGAGGCCGAACAACTGTTTGCTGAGGTAAAGCAGGTTGGTGGTGTGGTGAAAGGCATCGAGAGCGGTTGGTTCCAACGGAAGATCGCGCAGAGTGCTCTTAGATTCCAGCATGAAGTCGAGCAAAGGCGACGCGTGATCGTAGGAGTCAATGAATTCATCGAAGAAAACCAAGAGGAACTCGAGATCCTCAGGGTCAGTGAAGAGGCTGGCGTGACACAACGTCGGCGACTGGCGGTGCTAAGATCGCGCCGTGAGAACGATCAAGTGGATCATTGCCTTCGAGCGCTGCGTGAGTCCGCGGAACGTGATGACAATCTGATTCCCGCGATGCTCGATTGTGCTCGAAGCTACTGCACTCTGTCTGAGATCAGGCATGCACTTGAGCAGGTGTACGGTGCATACCGCGAACCCGTCTTCTTCTAGACCAATGGTCTGACATCGGAGAGTCAGGTATGACAGCAACTGCGGAACGGTCGCGTCCCCCCACACTCGGATCGGTAATGGAACGTTTTGCGAATGTGGGGACGACGGAACACTGGGTTGTCTCGTGTTACTTGAAGCTCGAGCCGCGCGACAGGTCCCGAGGGAAGTACATGATCAAGCTGAAGAACCGGATAAAGGGGCGCATAGCATGGTTGGAGCAGCAGGATGTTTCGCGGGCCGAACGTGAGGTCGTGGCGCGAGATGTGGAACGGATCCGGAACTATCTGGAGGATCCCGTAAACTTGCCGACAGGGCGGGGGATCGCCCTGTTCGCTTGTGAACCTCTCAACTTGTTTGAAGTCGTACCACTTCCCGCGGTGTTCCGATCGAGATTGGTTATTGACAGATCACCCCTCGTGCGCGAACTGGCAGCACTGCACGATGAGTTCGGATTGGTGTTTTGCACTGCATACGACCGCACTAGCGCCCGGTTCTTCCGGGTTACCGCGTTTGGCATTGAGGAACTGTCTGGGCGCATTCCCGGAGAAACGACGAGAGCCGGGAAATTCCACGGACCACGTTCGGTTCAGGGGTCAGGAGCCAATCCTGGTAGTGCCGGAGAACACAACTACCACCGCAGGATTGAGGCGGAGAAGGAGCGCCACTTCGCTGACATCGCGGACCGTCTCTTCGAACTGTACCGGACCGAGAACGTGCGCGGCATCGTGCTCGCGGGGAGCGGTGCGGTGGCGAACGCTGTAATGCCACATCTGCATCCGTACGTTCGCAAGGGCATACTTGGGACTGCGAAGATCAATCCCAAAACCGCCACCGCAGCGGAGGTAATGGAGCAGGTTCTGGCAGTGAGGCAACAGTCAGAACGGAGTTGGGAGGCGGAGCACATTCGGGAGTTGAGGGAGGGTCTGGGTACGGGCTGGGCAGTGAATGGTGTAGAAGCCACACTCCGTGCTCTTTCAAAGGGACAAGTTCGCACGCTGCTCGTAGATCCTACCGTGACCTTGGAGGGGTTCCGTTGTCAGGCTAGCGGGCGGCTGACTACGATGGCTGACGAGTGCGATCAGGAAGGTCTCGCCGGCAGTCTGCCCGACGTGGTCGATGAGGCTATCGAAGAGACCCTGCGCCAGGGTGGCCACGTCGATGTGATAGAGGATCAGGACGCTCAGTCTAGTGTGGAGGGTCTCGCTGCCTTGCTGCGGTTCCACTCGTCGTCGGCGTAGCGGTTGTCTCGTGTGATGCAGATCGCTAGCTTCCCCGCACTATGGCGAAGGACCGAGGGCAGAGCGTGCCTAGTCTGAGCTCAAGACCAATTCGTATCCTGGTTGGCAAGCCGGGGCTTGACGGTCACGACCGGGGTGCAAAAGTCGTCGCCGCAGGTTTGCGGGATGCGGGAATGGAAGTAGTCTACACCGGGCTGCATCAGACCCCGGAGATGATTGTGACCGCGGCGGTGCAGGAGGATGTGGACGTGGTCGGCCTGTCAATCCTCTCCGGTGCTCATCTAACACTATTCCCTCGGGTGAAGCAGTTGCTCCGCGAGCAGGGGCGGGACGACATGTTGGTGATCGGAGGCGGCATCATTCCGCAGGATGACATCGAGAGGCTCGAGGGTGAAGGCATAGCGAGGTTGTTCGGGCCAGGCACGTCCACGCAGGATATTGTCGATTACATAACGGATTGGTTCGAGAGCAAGCAAGCGTGAGCGGAGCAGCCTCTACTAGTCACTCCAGCCGCCTCCGCGAATTCACACATGAACAGAAGAAGCTCGCAGCGCGTGAACGCGTGAACAAGCTGCTGGAGCCAGGGACACCACACGCTGGCGCCTATGGGTCACGTTGACTTGATCCTGACACACGAGGATACCAGGGCCATGCTGTCCGTTGCGTTATGTGCGGCCAGCAACTACGAGGGGCCGCATATCGAACCGTTGGTACTTTGCCCGTTGGACTCTACCCTATCGGCATGATTCGCGCCATTCGGGTCCCGAAGTCGACCGCGGTTGTCGCCACAGCGATCGTGGCGGCGGCATGCGCTGGCGGGTCCCTGGGTGGCGACATAGCACCTGTGGTGGAACCTCCCAACGCGATGGTGCCGCTTCCGGCAGCAGCGCAGTCCGCTACCGCAGTGCCAGTCAAGGAGCCCATCCTGCCGCCTCGCAGCGCCATGCTAGCTGGGCTGTTGCCACTCAACAGCTTGGGGGTGGACACATTCCGCTTGAACCACCCAACATATGACGGACGTGGTGTCGTCATAGGAGTCCTCGACAGTGGGGTAGACGCAGGAGTTCCAGGACTCGCCGAGACCAGCACAGGCCAGGCCAAGATACTCGACTTGAGAGATTTTTCCGGTGAGGGGCGGGTGCCTCTGGAGCAAATCAGTCAGCCGTCATCGGATACGCTGGTTGTCGGGGGCCATAGGCTGAGCGGTTTCGGACGGGTTGCCAGGTT
>Ga0209536_100007154_pt1 | contig 16947 bp, 7 predicted proteins | sample DeeMarSeWOR28_12_FD_187461 | JGI IMG/M metagenome (GOLD analysis project Ga0209536, IMG submission 187461) | Marine sediment microbial communities from White Oak River estuary, North Carolina - WOR-2-8_12 (SPAdes) (version 2) | ecosystem: Environmental > Aquatic > Marine > Intertidal zone >... | reverse complement strand
AGGACGAGGCCCGCAAGATGCTCGCACCCGTCTACAAATGGTTCACCGAAGGCTTCGACACCCGAGACCTGAAGGAGGCGAAGGCCCTTCTTGATGAGCTGGCCTGAAGCAGGTCAAATACTCGAAGCCATCGAGAGCGATAACGGGTTGACACACAACATCTGGTATACGACCAGTGTGGCCCAAGAATGTAACCTTATGCTCAGCAGGGGCAGTTTCTTGATATGGTATTAGATTGAAGAAGTCGAGATGAAATGTCCTAAGTGCCAGACTGAGAACCGTGAGAGCAGGAAATTCTGCGCCGGCTGCGGAGGTAAGTTGCTGCTTGTCTGTCCTGAATGTGGCGTTCAGAACCTTCCTGGTGAGAATTTCTGTGGGGAATGCGGCCATAACCTAACGAAGTCCGCCGAAACCACTCCCATCGAGTACTGCGAACCCCAATCCTATACCCCGAAGTTTCTGGCGGACAGGATCCTCCAGAGCAGATCGGCCCTGGAAGGAGAGCGAAAACAGGTCACTGTCCTGTTCGTGGATTTGAAAGGATCTATGGACCTCGCCGAAAAGGTGGATGCCGAGGAGTGGCATCGCATCCTGGACCGATTCTTTCAGGTTCTCGCAGAGGGTGTCCACCGATTCGAGGGGACTATAAACCAGTACACGGGTGACGGGATCATGGCCCTGTTCGGTGCACCCATCGCCCACGAAGACCACGCACACCGAGCCTGCTATGCAGCCCTGTACCTCTCAGAGCAGCTGCGCCGCTATGCGAACGAGCTTCGGCTTTCCAAGGGGCTAAACTTCGCCGTACGGATGGGCGTCAATTCCGGTGAAGTTGTGGTCGGGAAGATCGGGGATGATCTGCGCATGGACTACACGGCCCAAGGTCACACGGTTGGGCTGGCCTCAAGGATGGAGCAGATCGCTGAACCGGGGAAGATATACCTGGCGCAGGAGACGGCCAGGGCTGTCCAGGGGTATTTCGAGCTCGAAGATCTGGGTGAGGTTCGGGTTTCGGGGGTGGGACATCCCGTGCGTGTTTCTGAGCTTCGAGCCGTGGGGGTGCTTAGAACTCGAATGGATGTCTCACGAGCACGTGGTTTCTCGAGGTTTGTTGGTCGTACCGAAGAGATACAGACCCTCGAAGCGGCCCTGGCCCGAGCCCGGGAGCGCCAGGCCCAGGTGGTTGGCGTGGTGGGAGAGGCGGGTTCCGGGAAGAGTCGCCTATGCTACGAGTTCCTAGAACGTTGTCGCGCACGAGGACTGGGAATCTTTGAGGCTCACGGGGTGGCGCACGGCAAGTCCACTCCACTTGTTCCGATCCTGGAACTTTACCGGAACTACTACGGCATTGGCAGCCAGGACAATGACCGGGTGGCTCGGGAGAAAATCGCGGGGCGTCTCCTGCTCCTGGACGAGGCCTTCCGGGAAGCGCTTCCGCTCACATTCGAGTTTCTCGGTGTGGGCGACCCGGAACAGCCCGCCCCGAGGATGGACCCGGAGGCGCGTCAGCGGCAGCTCTTTGAGGCCATGAAGCGGGTCATTCAGAGGACAGGGCAGCAGCAGGTGACCGTCACTCTGCTCGAGGACCTCCACTGGTTCGACGGAGGCAGTCTTGCGTTCCTGGAGCAGTTCGTAGGCGCAGTTCAGGGGACGTGCGGCCTGCTTGTGGTCACCTTCCGGCCCGAGTTTCACGCGGGCTGGATGCAGAAGTCTTACTACCAGCAGGTACCCCTGATGCCCCTGAGTGCCGAGGCGATTCGAGAACTGCTTGCTGATCTGCTCGGGACCGATCCTTCCCTTGCCGGCCTGGCCGGGCGGATCCAGGGGCGCACCGCCGGAAACCCCTTCTTCATCGAGGAGGTGGTCCAGTCCCTTGCCGAGTCCGGACAACTAGAGGGCATCAGAGGAGCGTATCGCCTGACCCGGCAGGTCGCAGAGATCCTGGTGCCGGACACGGTCCAGGCGGTGCTCTCCGCACGTATCGACAGGCAGGGCGAGCGGGAGAAGCAGATTTTGCAGATGGCCTCGGTCATTGGGAAGACCTTCTCCGAGGGGGTGCTGGCCAGGATTGCGGAGCTGGATCTCCGGGCATCCCTGGAGGCCCTAAAGACTGCGGAGTTCATCTACGAGTCCTCAATCTATCCCCAGCTCGAATATTCCTTTAAACACCCCCTCACGCAGGAAGTGGCCTATGGGTCTCAGCTCGGGGAGCGGAGACAGAAGGTCCATGCCGCCGTTGCCCGGTCCCTGGCAGAGATGGAGTCCGAAAAGCTGGATGAGCGTGCGGCCCTGATCGCGCACCACTGGGAGGCAGCGGGAGAGAGCCTCGAGGCGGCACGCTGGCACCGTAAGGCCGCCGAATGGGCGGGGATGAGTAACATTGCAGAGGCCCAGCGCCATTGGCAACGGGTCCGCAAACTCTCGCAAGAGGCGGCCCACGAGCTGGAGGCGGCCTCATTGGGCATACTTGCCTGTCAGCAGATACTGACGATTGGCTGGCGGTTGGGCCTCACGGAGGCGGAAGAGTGTGCTGTCTTCTCAGAGGGGAAGCAATGGATCGAACGAACGGGTCATCCGGAGGAAGACGCGCTTCTGGAGTGGGCATATTCGATATATCGCACCAATATGCACGGAGACCTTAGAGGGGGATTGGCCCATGGACGTGCAGCACAGAAGCTCGCCGAGGAGGCCGGGAACACAGATTTGGCGATTATCGTCTCCGGAGCGGTGATCGTTGCTCTAGACATGATCGGATACCTGGATGAGTCACGGATACTGTTGGATCGAATCATCGAGGCGACCCGGGACCGCCTCGATCTGGGGGTCAAGCTGTGGGGTGGGAGCCATTACATCTGGGCGCTCTTAACTCGCGGAGGAGAGGTGGAATGCCTTGCTGGAGACCTGGAGCAGGCGAGACAGATGCTGGAGCAGAGCATCGAACTGGCCCGGGCCCGTGGACAGCTTGAGAATGAGGGGTTTGCGCTTTGGGAGTTTGGCCAACTGAGTTGGATCACTTTAGACCTCGAGCACGGTCTCGCCATGTGCCGGCGGTGTGTCGAAATTGCAGAACGGTTTGGGAGCAAGTTGTCCAGGGGCCAGGCCTATTGTGCACTCGGACTTTTGCTGGCACTTGGCGGCCGGCATGACGAAGCAGTCGGGCTGCTCAAGAGGGAATTCAACAAGCAGGAGAAACAAGCTCTTGTTCCGGTATACGAAACCCATTACCTCGCAGTCCTGGCAGAGGCTTACCTTGCGGCCGGCGACCTCGTTGCGGCGCGAACAGCTGCCGAGAAAGGCATTGAGGTAGGGCGGCGCATTGGCGCTATGGTCGCGGAAGCTCATTCACATCTTGCGCTGGCTCGCATCTTACTGCGCCAGGATGGAGAGAAAGCCGGTGCACAAATAGATGAAGCCCTGAATTGCGCTGATGCTCTCTATACCGGGACGGGTGCCAGGAATTTCAAGGCCCTCGTCCACCTCGAGCGCGCCGAGCTGGCGCGCGTCACGGGGGACGACGAGAACCGTGAGCAGGAGCTCAAGGCAGCGCTACAGCTCTTTCGCCAGATGAAGGCACCGATTCGTGTGCGACAGGCAGAACAGCTCCTCGCAGGTGCGAAGGAACGTCCACCTACTTTGTCACAAAAGAGGTGACATGTCATGGGCGTCGACCTTCTTCATACAGTACATTTGGTAGTCGTAGGATGAGGCAGAAGAATGCAACCTTATGCTCAATGTCTATAACTGGTGAAAACTAGCACAGAGTGAACCTCTGAAGAAGGAGGTGACAGGGATCCCATGCCTCCGGAAGGCCTTAAACGCAGACTCACCGCCATTCTGAGTGCCGATGTTGCGGGCTACAGCCGTCTTATGGGCGAAGACGATGATGCAACCGTCCGCGCATTGACCGGCTACCGAGAGACGATGACCGCTTTCATCAAAGAACACGAAGGACGAGTCGTTGACTCTCCAGGAGATAATCTGCTTGCTGAATTCTCCAGTATAGTCCATGCGGTAAGTTGCGCAGTTGAAATGCAAGGGCACCTTGCAGAGAGGAATGCCGAACTTCCGGAAAACCGCCGGTTGGAATACCGCATAGGCGTCAACCTGGGAGATGTCATCGAAGAAGGAGAGAGGATCTACGGCGATGGGGTCAACATTGCGGCACGGCTCGAATCGTTGGCTGAGCCTGGAGGCATCTGCATTTCCGGCTCTGTATACAACCAGGTGAAGGGCAGGTTGAAGCTGGAATATGAGGATTTGGGAGAGAAGAGTGTCAAGAACATAAAGGAACCCGTATCGGTCTATAGAGTCTTGCCAGAGCCGGAAGTCGTTGCAGACGTAACAGCTGGGAAGAAAGCGACCTCCAGGATCGGCCGGAAGGTCCCTCCATATGGAGCGAAGGATTTTGAATTGCCCGAGGGGCCCTCCATTGCGGTACTCCCTTTCGTCAATATGAGCGGAGATCCTGAGCAGGAGTACTTTAGCGATGGACTGACTGAAAACATCATAGCAGGTCTTTCCGTTAATAGAAATCTCTTCGTAATCGCCCGCAATTCGACCTTTTCCTACAAGGGCAAGTCGGTTAAGGTTCAGGCGGTGGCTCGTGAACTCGGGGCGCAGTATGTGGTGGAAGGGAGCGTTCAGAAGACGGAAGACCGGGTCAGGATTACTGTGCAGTTGATCGATGCTAACACAGGACATCACGTTTGGTCGAATAGATACGACCGGGATCTGAAGAATGTATTTGCCCTTCAAGATGAAATCACGATGAAGATCATGGCAGCCGTGGGGATGAAGCTTGTAGAAGGGGAGCAATTTGGTGAAAAGCTAATACCACCCTCTGGCAGTCTTGAAGTCTACATGAAACTATTGAAGGCCACTGAGTATGCTCTTCGTATGAATAAGGAGGACAATGCCCTTGCTCGTCAAGAACTTGAAGAAGCCCTTGCTTTGGACCCGGAGTATGCAGCGCCCTACTCGTCGTTGGCTTATACTCATCTCATGGATTTGATTCTTCAATCCAGTGAGTCACCTGAGGTCTCCTTTGCTCAAGCGAGTAAGAACATAAAGAAGGCACTTTCAATGGACGATGCAGACTTTGTTGCCCATCTAGTATTATCCCAACTATATGTACTTAGAAAGGAGCATGATAAGGCAATTACGGCTTCAGAGCGAGCCATCGCTCTTAATGCCAACGGAGCTGAGGCCTATGCGTTTCTTGGCAACCTTTTCAACCTCACAGGGAAGCCTGAAGAAGGAATCAAGTTTATTAAAAAAGCAATTCGGCTTAACCCTATTCCTCCAGCCCACTATCTACTTTTCTTGGGTTACGCATATCACCTTTTAGGGCGATATGAAGATGCGATCGACGTGTATAAACAGGTCCTCCAACGTTCTCCTAACAACATGATTGCTCTCGTTGACCTAACCGCTAATTATAGTGCCTGGGGCCGTGAAGAGGAGGCTCGTCAGCAAGCTGAAAAAGTACTCGAGTTAGATCCTACGTATTCTCTCGATAAGACTACACTCCCGCTTCTCATTAAAGACAAAGCTGAAGCTGAGCGGTATATCGCACATCTTCGCAAGGCAGGGCTGAAGTGAGTGTAATGAGGACAGGAGGTGAGAATGTCAACTTGGTTGACACACAAGATCTGGTGGTTGCTTTAAGCGAGCGAAGACTGAAGAATCATGCTCAGCTGCTTCAGTGAATGAACCTTCAATTAGATTGAAGCTCTGAAGATGAAATGTCCTAAGTGCCGGTGTGAGAATCCGGAGAACGCTAGGTTCTGCATAGAGTGTGGAGCAGCGATGGAGTTCCTATGTCCGCAGTGCGGTGAGGCGACGCCGGCGAAAGGGAAGTTCTGCATGGGCTGTGGGCGTGAGTTGACCTATTCGACAGAAGCCCATTCCATCGACTACTCGCAACCCCAATCCTACACACCCAAGTTCCTCGCGGATAAGATCCTCACGACCCGAAGCTCGATAGAGGGTGAGAGGAAACTTGTCACCGTCCTTTTTGCCGACGTGGCCAACTACACCTCGATCTCAGAGAAGCTCGACCCCGAAGAAGTCCACCAGATCATGGACGGCTGTTTCAAGATCCTGATGGACGAGATCCACCGGTACGAGGGGACGATCAATCAGTTCACAGGGGATGGCGTGATGGGCCTGTTCGGGGCCCCTTTGGCTCACGAGGATCACGGTCAGAGGGCGTGCTATGCGGCACTGTCCATTCAGAAGGCTATACAGGGGTACGGAGATAAGATCAAGGGTCAGCACGGGGCTGAGTTCAAGATGCGGATCGGCCTCAACTCTGGGCCGGTAATCGTGGGAAGTATCGGGGACGACCTCCGTATGGACTACACGGCGGTGGGAGATACCACGAATCTGGCCTCTCGGATGCAGGATTTGGCGAGTTCTGGTTCGGTTCTTGTTTCGGGCAACACCCACAGGGTCGCAAGAGACTTCTTCGAGTTCACCTCCCTCGGCAAAGTCGAAGTCAAAGGCAAGGAGGAGCCGCAGGAGGCATACGAGCTGATCCGACCCAGTGAGGTGGAGACCCGGATCGAGGCTGCAGCGGCCAAGGGGTTGACGAGGTTCGTGGGCCGAAGGAAGGAGATAGATGCTCTCAGGGATGCGTTTGAGCAAGCACAATCCGGCTCCGGGCAGGTCATCGGGGTCGTAGGTGAGGCGGGGGTCGGCAAGTCGAGGCTCCTCCTCGAACTCCGGGGGGCGCTCCCCGAAGACGCATACTCCTACCTAGAAGGCCGATGCCTCCACTACGGAAGCTCGATGCCTTATTTGCCTATCCGAGACGTCCTGAAGGGACTATTTGAGATCACCAAGGGGGATCTCGAAGCAGGTATCAAGGAGAAAGTACGAGGATGCATGTGCAAGCTCGATGAGAATCTCATAGACGTTCCTGCCTGCTTGCATGAGCTTATGTCCCTCAAGGTCGAGGACGAAAGATACCTCCAACTGAGTCCAGAGCAACGGCGGGAACGTACCTTCGAGGCGATCCGTGACCTGCTCATTCGTGAGAGCCAGAGAAACCCTCTAATCCTGGCGATCGAAGACCTCCACTGGATCGACAAGACCTCCGAGGAGTTCCTGGACTACCTGATTGGCTTCCTACCGACTGCACACATCGTGCTCATTCTGCTCTACCGGCCCGAATACACCCATACATGGGGAAGTAAGTCCTATTACGGGAAGATCGGCCTGGATCAACTATCGGCGCAGACAAGCACCGAACTCGTACAAGCCATCCTCGAAGGGGGAAACATTGCACCAGAGATCGCGGGCCTTGTACTGGGACGGGCGGGAGGAAATCCTCTTTTCGTGGAGGAGTTGACCCATAGTCTTGTGGAGAATGGCTCCATCCAGCGGAAAGACGACCAGTTCGTCCTTGCTCGCATGCCTTCTGAGATCGAAGTGCCGGACACGATTCAGGGGATCATAGCTGCTCGTATGGATCGAATAGAGGACAATCTCAAGAGGATCATACAGGTGGCCTCAGTCATTGGGAGGGAGTTTGCTTATCGAATCCTGCAGACAATTCCGGGATTGCACGAGGATCTAAAGAGTTCGCTCCTCAATCTCCAGGGGCTGGAGTTTATTCACGAAAAGCAGCTTTTCCCCGAGCTGGAATACATCTTCAAGCATGCTCTCACACAGGAGGTAGCCTACAACAGCTTGCTCTTGAAGCGTAGGAAGGAAATCCACGAGAAGATCGGTCAGGCAATTGAGGGGTTGTATTCGGAGAGATTGGAGGAATACTACGAGATTCTGGCCCATCATTACGGGAGCAGTGCGAATACACTGAAGGCCGTCAAATACCTGCATCTGGCAGGGGAGCAGGCGGTCAAGCGTTCTGCCTACGTAGAGGGGATCGGCCAACTCAGTCGCGCGGTAGACCTCGTGAGGACACTGCCCGAAACACGGAAGCGTAATGAGCTTGAGCTGCCTTTGCTGTCCACGCTCGGCCAGGCCTTGGACGTGACCGAGGGCTTCGCGTCCGTGGAAGCGGAGCAGGCTTATGTGCGTGCGCGAGATCTCGCTCGGCGCCTGGGGGACGCTTCTCAGTTGTTTGAAGCGTTGCACGGACTGCGGGGGGTTCAACAAGCGCGTGCTGAGCATGACAAGGTGAGTCTCCTCGCCGAGGAATTGCTCCGTCTGGCCCGCGAGTCACGCGACCCGGCGGAACTCCTGCTCGCACTCTATGCCATGGGCGGAACAGCCTACTTTCGGGGAGAGTTTTCCCAGGCCCGTACGTGTCTCGAAGAACTCCTCGACCTCCACGACCCGCAGAAACACCGGGGCCATGATTACCTCTGTGCCTCAGTGAATGTTGGCGTGTGGTGCCTGTGTTACTTCAGCTGGACACTGCACGACCTCGGTTATCCTGAGCAGGCCCTGACGAGGGCTCAGGAGGGGATCGCCCTGGCGCGGGAGCTCTCTCATCCCTTCAGTGAGGCAGCTGCCCTTTTCGCTCTTACCCGAATCTACCTGGAGCGCCACGAGTTGAAGGCATGTATTAAGACAGCAGAGGCTGTAATCAATTTCTCGAGCGAGCAGGGGTTTCCTTTCTTTCTGGCATGGGGAGCCTTGTTTCACGCTGCGGCACTCGCCGAGCAGGGCGACCTGCGGGAGGCATTCGCCGGGATGCGTCCTGCTGTCGAGGGTATGCGGGCCAGGGGCGCAGTCGTGGGATTTTCGTGGGCTCTTGCCAGCATGGCCGAGGCACACGGCAAACTAGGGGAAGTGGAGGAAGGCCTCGCCCTGGTGGCGGAGGGATTGGAATTCGTGAAGAAGACTAGCGAACGCTTTGCGGAGGCGAAGTTGCATCGCGTGAAGGCCGACTTGCTTCTCGCTCGTACGCCTGCCGACCCGGCGCTGGCGGAGGCGTCCTTACGCGATGTCCTCGAGGTCGCGCGCCGCCAGAGCGCGAAATCATATGAGCTACGTGCTGCAACGAGCCTCGCGCGCCTCTGGCAGCAGCAGGACCGGAAGCAAGAGGCTCGAGAGCTTCTCGCACCGGTTTCCGACTGGTTCACGGAAGGCTTTAACGCCCCGGCCCTGAAGGATGCCAAGGTGTTGCTGGAGGAATTGGCTTGAACGGCCGAGAGTCCCGTAATGTCAACTTGGTTGACGCACTATATGGGGGTGGCTTCAGGCCATCGAAAACTGCATGTTTATGCTCAATCGTTTTAGTACCTGAACCGTAACTTGGGTTGAAGCTCTAAAGGTGCAATGTTTATCCCTCTTAACTCATACTCAGGAGGTTCGACATGCCAAGCCATGAAAGAAACAGTGAGCCGAATCAGCTCGTCATGGCGTCTCGTTTCACCGTCTTCATTCTTCTAACCATCCTGGCCGTCATAGCTTTCCTCTACACTTCTTCCTGGATACTGCTTTCGATTTGGATCGGAGTCATGGTGGTCTTCTACACGGTCGCGAGAAAAAACATATGTGCCAAGTGTGAAGGGTATGGGAAGAAGTGTCACTCCTTCTACATGGGATTATACACTTCCAAACTATATCCATTCCAAGGAGTCGAGGAACCTCCAACCTGGGCTGCTGCACTTGAGGGAGTCTGCATTCTGACGACGAGTGCTTTGCCGCTCGTTCCCTTGGTTCTACACTTTGATCTGAAGGGTGTACCGCTTATGTTTACAGTGTATCTAGCTCTGTTTCTGATTAATTTCGTCGCTCAGTTCTTTCATGCATGTCGACACTGCGTTCTGTATGCCACAGAGGAATGGAAGAAGCTGTGTCCGGCAAACAAGCTAGGACAGAGGCTGTGGGGGCAGAGGTAGGCCAGATTCTCGTATCTCTCTTGTTTCGTTAATGACTGTTTGTGCTCAACACCTTGAGTCGCTGAAGTCAGACGAAGATTGAAGGTCTCAAGATGAAATGTTCTGAATGCCAGTCCGTGAACCCAGAGGATGCTAGATTCTGTGCGGAATGTGGTAATCCCGTGGAGTTTCATTGTCCTGAATGTGGGCAAGTAACGCTTTCTAAGGGGAAGTTCTGCACGAAGTGCGGTCACAATCTGACCCTTCCTCCTAGGCAGGTCCCTAAAGACCTCTCCTTCGATGAAAAAATAGCCAAGATCCAGCGCTACCTCCCAGAGGGCCTCACCGAGAAGATCCTGTCCCAACGAGAACGAATCGAGGGCGAGCGCAAGCAAGTCACGGTCATGTTCTGTGACTTGGAGGGCTTCACCGCCCTCGCTGAACGGCTCGGCCCCGAGGAAGCCTATGCCGTGATGGACGAAATCTACGAAATCCTCATTCACAAGGTCCACGACTACGAAGGGACGGTCAACGAGATGACCGGAGACGGGATTGTGGCCCTTTTTGGAGCCCCGATTGCCCTAGAAGACGCCCCCCAACGAGCCATCCGATCAGCAATGTCAATCCACAGGGAAATGGTGAAGTCCAGTGATAGGGTTCGGACCGAACGAGTCGGTCTGCCGGCTCTCAAAATGAGGATCGGAATTCACACCGGGCCCGTGGTCGTAGGAACTCTAGGAAATGATCTCAGAGTGGACTTCAAGGCAGTTGGAGATACTGTGAATCTGGCATCCCGGATGGAGGAGCTTGCGGAACCCGGAACTACCTATGTAACAGAAGAGACCTTCAAGCTTACTGAGGGCTTATTCCGCTATGAACGCCTTGGCGGCAAGGAGATCAAGGGGAAGGAAGAACCCGTCAACGTCTACCAGGTAATTGCCCCAAGTACCCGAAGAACACGGTTTGACGTCAGTGCGGAACGAGGGCTTACACCCTTTGTCGGCAGAGATCGGGAGTTGGAGATACTGCTGGATGGGTATCAGGAAGCGAAGGCGGGCCGGGGGCAAGCGTTTTCAATCGTGGCTGAAGCAGGGGTAGGGAAATCCCGGCTCCTGTATGAATTCCGAAAAGCTGTTGCGAACGAGGAAGTGACATTCTTAGAGGGGAAATCCCTATCCTACAGCAGAGGCGTAGTCTATCACCCTGTCATAGACATGTTGAAGTCAAACTTTGATGTTCAGGAGGATGACGCAGCCTCTCGGATCACGGAAAAGGTTAAGGAGGGGCTGAGAGTCTTGGGAGCGGATGAGCTGAGTATGCTGCCGTATCTCCTCGAGCTCTTATCGGTGGAGGAGAATGGGATTGAGAAAATACAAATTAGCCCAGAGACGAGGAAAGAGCGAATTATCGAATCACTAAGGACAATTGTACTGAGAGGCTCGGAGATCCGTCCCCTGATCATGGCCTTTGAGGATCTCCACTGGGTGGACAAGAGCTCGGAGGATGTTCTTAGAACTCTATTGGAGAGCATACCCGGGGCCAGGGTCCTATTGATTTTCACCTACCGGCCAGAGTTCGTGCACACTTGGGGCGGCAAGTCCTATCACAGCCAACTGAACTTGAATCGGCTCTCCAATCGGGAAGCCCTGGCAATGATCACCCACCTCTTGGGCACAAAGGACATCCGGAAGGACCTTGCCGAGTTGATCTTGCAGAAGACTGAAGGAATCCCATTCTACATTGAGGAGTTTCTGAAATCCCTCAGGGAGCAGGGGATCATTGAGAGAAAGAAGAACAGGTATCGCATAGCAAAGGACATCCAAGAAGTGGTGATTCCTGCAACCATCCAGGACGTAATCATGGCCCGAGTTGATTCTCTGCCGGAGGGTGCGAAAGAAGTACTTCAGACCGCCTCGGCCATTGACAGGGAATTCAGTTGTGAGTTGATTAAGCGGGTTTCGGGTCTGAGGGAGCAAGAACTCATTGGCCGTATGTCAGTCCTAAAGGACTCTGAGTTGCTGTATGAGCGGGGCATCTACCCGAAAATGACCTACGTTTTCAAGCATGCCTTGACCCAGGAGGTGGCCTATAACGGACTGCTATTCAAGCGCCGCAGAGAAATCCATGAGAAGATAGGCCGGGCGATTGAGGAACTATACCCGGAGAGGCTGGAGGAATACTACGAGCTACTGGCGTATCACTATGTACGCAGCGACAACAGCGAGCAGGCAGTAGCGTATCTGGATTTGGCGAACCAGAAGGCGGCTGGGGCCAGTGCTATGGAGGAGGCGAAGGCATGCTTTGAAGAGGCCATGAAGCTGCTGGACACTCTGCCCGAGAATGATGAAAACCGAGAACGCAGGATCTCTCTGCTTGCAAATCAGGAGAACGTTTTCTTGCTGCTCTTTGAGATACCAGAGTATTACGAACTCCTGACACGCTATGAAATTCAGGCGGCAGAGCTTTCAAATCTCGGGCTGAAAGGGGCATTCTATTTGCGCATGGGGTACTGTGAAGTCATCTTCGGGTCGTTTGATAAATCCATTCAGACAACAACTATGGCTGTTGAACTCTGTGAGGCTACCGGCAATGCTGAAGCAGCCGGAATCGCGTATGCGGTCTTACTGTGGAACCATATGTACCGAGGAAACGCTGAAAGAGCCTTGGCATTAACACAAGAGGTTCTTCGCAAGATGGATGAGAAATTCAACCTTGTCTGCTACGTGCGGGCATTGGTGGGTGCCTCGTTTGCTTACGCAATTCTTGGTCGCTGGGATCAGGCGCTGGAGGAGGCCCATAGGGCACTGAAGATAGCTCAAAAGCACTCGGACAACAGCCTTACCTCCTTTGCGACCAACCCTATCGTACTTACCTATCTTGGTAAGGGCGAGGTTAATAAGGCCATTGAATACGCAGAGTTGGGGGTGAAAAAGGCTTCCACATTGGCAGATAAGACATGGGCACAGGGATGGCTTGCGTCCGCTCGATGCCGCACTGGAGAACTAGACAGAGGTATAGAAGACTTGCTTGCATTTTTCCAGCTTGTCAAAGCTCGACGTGTTGTGGCAACCCAGCTTGGTTTCGGGGCGCATCTGGCGGAAGCGTATCGGATGGCAGGGGAGTATGAACAAGCGAAGCACACCACGTATGAGCTTATGGAAATAGCACATGACTGTAACGCATTGTGGCATCTAGGATCCGCCCATTTTCTCCTCGGAGAGATTGCCCTCAATACCAACCCAGAAGAGGCTCTCTCTCAATTCGAGCAAGCCATCTCCATCTTCCAAGAGATCAAGGCAGAAAACGAACTCGCCCTAGCCTACTCGGGCACGGGCCGCTTTCACAAGCAGCAAGGAAACACGGAGCAGGCCCGCGAGTATCTGACCAAGGCTCTGGAAATTTTCGAGAGGCTCGGGACGCTGATTGAGCCGGATAAGGTGAGGGGGGAGTTGGCAGAGTTGCCTGAAGCAGGGGTTCTTCCCTGAAGCCGTCAAGAATCCCCATACACAATATGTGGCTACTCTTTTCTAACTATTTGAAATCATTATCTTTTGATATCAGAAAGTTGCGGAATAAGAGCTAGAATCTGCAACTTATATGCAACTCCTTGCAGGACTGTGCAGAGTGGAGTTATGATTGCCGCGTCGGTTGTGGTCACCGATTCTCTTCTCTGCTCCGTTCTCCTAAGATGCGCCTTCCTGATACCTCACCATTGATCGTACTCCGCCTCAACCGATAGAGATCATCACGTAAGCATCGCAGGGATTCCGATGCCTCCACAAGAGCTTGAGCGCAAACTCACAGCCATCCTGAGTGCGGATGTTGCAGGGTACAGTCGCCTTATGGGAGACGATGTCGAGGCGACTGTCCGCACATTGACCGATCACCGCAGGGCAATGGCAGATCTTATTCAACAACATAAGGGCCGGGTGGTGGACTCTCCAGGAGATAACCTCTTGGCCGAGTTTGCCAGTGTAGTGGATGCTCTATACTGTGCTGTGGAAATTCAGCAGGAGCTCGCTCAACGAAATGCCGAGTTGCCTGAAGACCGCAGGATGGAGTTCCGTATCGGTGTCAATCTTGGAGATGTCGTGACGGAGGGAGAACGGATCTACGGCGATGGAGTCAACATTGCAGCACGGCTGGAATCCCTGGCTGAACCTGGAGGTATCTGTATATCCGGCTCCGTCTACAGCCAAGTCAAGAATAGGTTGAAGCTGGAATATGTGAGTTTGGGCGAACAAGAGGTCAAGAACATAAAGGAACCTGTGTCGGTCTATCGGGTTTTGATGGAACTGGAAGCCGCTGCAGATGTAACCGCTGAGAAGAAGCCGACATCCAGGGTCTGGCGAAGGGTCGCCATTGCGTTAGGTGTGGTCGTGGTTCTTCTGGCAGGTGCTGCTGCTGTGATCTGGAACGTCTATTTTCGTCTTCCTGATGTAAAGGGCATACCGGAGGGAAAGAAGGAGTTTGAATTGCCCGAAGGACCCTCCATTGCGGTTCTGCCCTTCGTCAACATGAGCGGAGACCCAGAGCAGGAGTACTTTAGCGATGGGCTGACAGAGAATATCATAGCAGGGCTTTCTGCCAATAGGAGGCTTCTGGTCATCGCCCGCAATTCGACTTTTGCATACAAGGGCAAGTCCCCTGACATACAGGAAGTGGCTCGCAAACTCGGGGTGCAGTATGTGGTGGAGGGCAGCGTTCAGAAGACAGAAGACCGAATCAGGATTACTGCACAGTTAATCGATGCGAACACAGGACATCATGTCTGGTCGGATACATACGATCGGGAACTGAAGGATATATTTACCCTACAAGATGAAATCACGATCAAGATCATGAAAGCCGTTGGGATGAAACTTATAGAAGGGGAGGAATTTGGTGAAAAGTTCCTACCACCGTCTGGCAGCCTTGAAGTCTTCAAGAAAGCAATGAAGGCTTACGAGTATTTCCAGCGTCTGAATAAGGAGGATAATATTGTCGCTCGTCAAAAACTTGAAGAAACCATAGCTTTGGACCCGGAGTACGCAACACTGTACTCGTTTTTGGCTTGGACTCACCTCATGGATTTGTGGTTTCAATCCAGTGAGTCACCTGTTATCTCCTTTGCTCAAGCGAGTAATAATATAAAGAAGGGGCTTTCACTGGACGACGAAGACTACCTTGCCCATTTAGCATTGGGCCAACTCTATTGGCTTAGAAGGGAGCCTGAGAAGGCAATTGCCGCTTTGGAGCGAGCCATTGCTATCAATCCCAACGGAGCCCACGCCTATGCGAATCTAGGCAACAGCTTGACCGCCATAGGGAAGGCTGAAGAAGGAATTAAGCTTGTTGAGAAGGCAATCCGCCTTAACCCTATTCCTCCAGATCATTACCTACTTTGGCTAGCTGAGGCATATCGCGTATTGGGGCGATATGAAGATGCCATCGAAGTGACTAAAGAAGTGCTCAGACGCTCTCCCAACAATTGGTTTGGTCACATCGTCCTAATCGCTGCTTATAGCGCCTCGGACCGTCAAGAGGAGGCCCATCATCAAGCTCAAGAACTACTCAGGTTAGATCCTTCGTTTTCTCTCGATAAGTATGCGGAGATTGTTCTTATTAAGGATGAAGCTGAGTTTGAGCGGTATATTGACGATCTTCGCAAGGCAGGGCTGAAGTGAGGAGTTCGGAAAGGCATATTCGGAAGTGAATATGTTTGCTCGATACGGTCGGTCAATAGGGAAAGATCGGCAGGATTAGGAACTTCTGACTCCATAAGGAGTATGTCATGGAAGTACAGGATTTGCGGAATTACGGGAAGTCTGGATGCGAGCTCTCAATCAGTCTGTCAAAGGACGCGGAGAAACGCATTTTGAAGACCACTCGCCGAATACTCTTCAAGCATCTTGGATTTCCAGGTATGGTGAGGCTCATCTTTCACTCTGTAAAAGAACGGAGGAGGATGTTGAAGCAAGATCTTTCCAGCTTGCGCGAGAAAGGGATGACGAACGAAAGATTCATAACTAGAGAGATTGATCGGCTCGCACTCATTTCTGCGCTGTCAAAAATACTTGGGAACGAGAAAGCTCTTGAAATCGGCCAGGAGTTAGTTAAAGTGACAGCTCCGGAGATGTTCGCTCACATACTTCCATCAAGAGAAGACTACATGAAGTTCGATGATCCTTTTAACGCTTTCAGGCAATACATTCTGGGAATGGTGGAAGGCGACGAAAGGACAGGGTGCCGCCAGGGAGAGATAGCTGAAAATACAAACGATGCTATTCAAACGGATGTTACTTATTGCGCATTCTATGAAATTGCAAAACAGCTTAGTATGGAGGAAGCGTGTCTACTGCATTGCTACGCCCACGATGCGGGCTTCCAAGGCGGTTCAGAAACGTCAGAAATCGCGTTCAAGATGACAGGCAACCTGGTGGAGGGAGCATCTCGTTGCGATCTCAGATTTGAGAGAGTACGGAACGAATAGAAGGCCGGTCTTCAGAATTATACATTTCGGCACCCAGTATGGAAACAAACAACTCAAAAGAAAACGGACACATGAGAATCCGAAAAGCACGGCATAGCGATGTGGATGTTATGAAGAAGGTCATGGCAAGAGCCTATGATAAGGACCCCTATACTCTCTACGTAGTACTTCAGGATGAGAGGCGCATTGAAAGAGCGGAGAAAATGATTGAGATAGTCCTGAAGTACTATGTATTGAAATATGACCATGTATTCGTACCTGAACAGGTAAACGCAGTAGCGATGTGGTATCCACCTGAGCCACAAAACTGCTGGAAATCCTCCAAGCTGAGAGATTTCAGTCTTATGCATAAAGTGATCTCAGTTACCGGTCTGCGAGGACTGCCATCCTTAATTCATTCAGATGGAATCATAAAAGGACATCATCTCAAGAATATGAAAGAGCCGCATTACTACCTCTTTATGCTGGGAGTGGAACCAGCTCATCAAGGAAAAGGAATAGGTTCGCATCTAGTCCAACACGGCTTGCAGATGTGTAATGAAAAAGGATTACCAGCCTACTTGGAGTGCGCAACAGATGATAATGTACGCTTCTACGAGAAGCATAGTTTCAAGGTAATCGACGAGTTCCTGATTCCTCATAATGGGCCGAAAGCGTGGTGTATGATCTATGAGCCAG
>Ga0209536_100007153_pt1 | contig 16949 bp, 16 predicted proteins | sample DeeMarSeWOR28_12_FD_187461 | JGI IMG/M metagenome (GOLD analysis project Ga0209536, IMG submission 187461) | Marine sediment microbial communities from White Oak River estuary, North Carolina - WOR-2-8_12 (SPAdes) (version 2) | ecosystem: Environmental > Aquatic > Marine > Intertidal zone >... | reverse complement strand
TCTATAGCGCCGCTCGCTTGATCCGTATCGGCGCAGGCTCGCATGATTTTCTTGAAGACAGCGGGCCATATTTTTAAACAATGGAGACGTTTTCATGAAAATTGGTGAGCTAAAAAAGACCTTCATGCAGGTCATCCGTGTTTTGGTAAATGAGGGCCTGATCGGTGCGCAGTTTTATGTCGGATGCCGATTGGACGACCGGCGCATGCTGTTTATCCGCAACATGAGCCCTTTGCTGATGACCGAAAAAGATATTTTAACGGTAAAATTCGGAGAAGAGCCGACGCTCGGCTACCTTGCCGCCGCCATCTACCAGGCCCGGGAGGATGTCAAGGCTGTTGTCCACGCCCATCCGCCCATGTGCATCGCCGTGAGCACGCTGGAAGAAGCGTTTCGCCCCCTTCACCACTACGGCGCCGTGTTTTATCAGGGGGTGCCCTTATACGATTTTCCGGGCCAGGTGAATACCCGTGAAAAAGCGGCCGATATCGCCCGGACGCTGGGAAGCCACAACGCGCTGTTCATCAGGGGGCATGGAACCGTCACCGTTGCCGGAAATCTTCAGGAAGCCTGCCTGCTGACCCTATATCTGGAAGAGGCCGCTCAGATGTTCTACCGGGCCCGCGCCATGGGCACCCCCAGGTATTTTTCTGAGGCGCTGTCAAAGGAAGTCGCCGGGCAGGTTTTCAAGGAGCGCTCGAACATAAAAGCCTGGAATCATTATGTCGCCAAGGTTAACGCCTGAAAAATTTCACGCATGTCGCGTACCTCGGGGGTGGATGGATTGTCTCGGCTTGTTGATTTAAGGCTTGACCCCGATTCGTGATAGCGGTATTTTATATCACGCACTTGCGTGCAGCCATTCTTCAATTTCATGCAGCATACATTCCGACAAGTATCATTCATAACAATAGGTCAAATTTGCGGGCTGGGAATTAAAAAGTATAACCAAACAAGGCAGGATATTATGCCGGCCGGTCACTTTGCATTTCGAATTTATTTAGTGGAGAAAAGCTGATGGGGGGCACATACAAAATGTCTAGAAGAGATTTTTTGAAGACGGCCGGCACGGCTCTTGGAACGGGCGCATTGGCGGGAATGGGGCCTTTTTCAAGTGATGGTTTTGCCGCTGAACCGGCTAAAGCCACGGTCGGCATTGCCAGGGGAGAAACCATCGGCCATGCGGTGCGAAAAGCGGTTGAGCTGGCCGGCGGTCTGGATTCCATTAAAAGCGGGCAAACCGTTCTGATCAAACCCAATGTGAATTCGGGAGACCCTCACCCGGCCTCGACCAATCCTGAAGTCTTGCACGAGGTGATCAAACTGATTTGGGAGCGCGACCCCGGGCGTGTGATTGTCGGTGACAGATCCATGTACCGGCGCAACACGATCAAGGAGATGAAGCGCGCTGAAATCGACAAGGCCGCCTTTGACGCCAAAGCGGAGTTGATGGCTTTCGACTACATGCGATGGATATACACGCCCCCCCCTCGCACCGCCCACTGGGAAGGGGGGTACCATGTGGCTGAAATCATCTCGCAGGTGGATCATATCGTCAACGTGCCGGTGATCAAAACCCACCGGCTGGCCTGGTTTACGATGTCCATGAAAAATTTCGTCGGCATCATTCACGCCAACGACCGTGTTTTCATGCACGGCAAGCTCGGCAACAGGCGCGGGAAGTCGAAGGAGGCGGCCTCAAAAACCAAGTCGGATTATCCCGCGTTTGCGAAAATGATCGCGGAGCTGGGATTTATCGCCAAACCGACCCTCAACATTATGGATGGTACAAAGGCCTTTGTCAGCGAAGGGCCCAGTCGCGGGGATACCGTTGAACCCAAGCTGATCGTTGCATCCAGTGATCGGATCGCGACCGATGTCACGGGTCTCGGTATCCTGAAACACTACGGGACCGAAGATCGCATCCAGAACATGAGTGTCTGGAAACAAGAGATGATCGCCAGAGGCGTAGAGATCGGCTTAGGGGTTTCCAACCTGTCGCAGATAGAGCTGAAGGCGCAAAACGTCCCGGAATTGGAGCGCATCAGGAAACAAATGGCTTGAGCTTATTCTTTAATAGGTATGGTGATTTTATGGTTTAAATGAAAACCGTAAAAATTTTCGGGCAACCCAACCAGTTGAAGAAAGGGGGAGAACGATGGAGAAGGAAATTAAGAAATTGTGCGATGAATACGAAGGTGGAACGCTTGATCGACGGAATTTCCTCAAGAAGCTGGCGGTTCTGATCGGCAGTACCGCCGCCGCAAACGCGCTGCTGCCTTTGCTGGCTCCCAGCCGGGCCAGGGCCGGGCTCGTTCCGGCGGACGATCCCCGTCTTGTTACGGGTCATGTCAACTATCCCGGAGAAACCGGCAATGTTCGTGCCTACATTGCGAGACCCCAGGGCGAGGACAAACTTCCCGGCGTGGTCATCATCCATGAGAACAAGGGGCTGCGCCCCCACATCGAAGACTTTACCCGGCGTGTGGCCATGGCGGGGTTCCTGGCAATGGCCCCGGACGCGCTGACACCCCTTGGGGGAACCCCGGATGATGCCAAAAAGGCCACCGAGCTCATTCGTAAGCTCGACATGAAGGCGACGCTGGGCAATTATAATGCCGCGGCCAAGTTTTTAAAGACGCATTCGATTTCCACCGGCAAGGTCGGTGTGGTCGGATTCTGCTGGGGAGGCCAGATGGCGAACCAGATGGCGGTTCACTCTCCGGATTTAACCGCCGCTGTTCCTTATTACGGCCGTCAGCCGGCGGCAAAAGATGTTCCCAAAATTAAAGCATCCCTGCTGCTGCATTACGGCGGCCTCGACAAACGCATCAATAAGGGTATTCCGGCTTTTGAAGCCGCTCTCAAGAAGGCTTCCGTTGACTACCGGATTTATATGTATGAAGGGGCCAAGCATGCGTTTAACAACGATGCCCGGCCTGACCGGTATCACAGGGAAGCCGCTCAACTGGCCTGGAAGCGTACGATATCGTTCCTGGTAAAGAAGCTGAAAACCTGATATCCGGTCGGGATAAAAATCTCTGCAATCCGGAGGCTTTCATCGGCACGACGCGCCGAGATGACTTGGGGCGTGGTCCCACAATGCAGGTGGAAGCCTCCGCTTTGTTAGGGCGCAAACAGCCTGTGCGGTTTCCCGCAAAACGCCGGCGGGCTCGACAGCTTACCTTTCGTTCAAGCCCTGGCGCCGTCGGGTTTAAAGGTGAGACGGGCGCTGGTCTCCAATATTTAGAAGACGCTTATTCAGAAGAAATAGACTTACAGTACAGCAGAAGCTTGAAAGTAATTCTCGCTACAGCCGCTTTTATTTTTCTTGCCTGGCCCGTCCGGTTGGCGGCCTGTCCCATGGAACTGCCTACCGCCGTGGTCCGCATAAAGGGCAACACGCTCAAGGTGGAGTTGGCCTATACGCCCGCCGCCCGTTCCTGCGGGCTATCCAAACGGACATATTTGTCGGAAAACCAGGGCATGTTGTTTATCTACCCGACGCTCGCGCGACAGTCATATTGGATGAAAGATACGCATCTGCCGCTTTCGATTGCCTTCATCGACGCCTCCAATAAAATAATTAACATCCAGAAAATGAGACCTGACCAGACCCATGAACGCTATCGCTCTTTGAAGCCCTTTAAATACGCAATTGAGGTCAATCAGGGCTGGTTTGATGCGCACAAGATCGAAGCCGGAGATGTTGTTGAAATTAAAATCCCCGCCGTATTGGACATAAAATAGAAATCGCCAACCGCCGCTACCGTTAGATAAACTGAAAGGGGGCTCGTTTATGATAAATTGGAAGATATTACTTTTCTTTTTTTCAGCAACGTTGATGGGATCTGTTTTGGCAGCTGATGTGCCTGCCGCTTCTTTTTACCAGGGCAAGAACATGACGGTTATTGTCGCAACCAAGCCGGGTGGGGGATACGATTTTTACGGTCGTTTACTGGCAGGGTTCATGAAAAATTATCTGCCGGTAAAAACGATCATTGTAAAAAACATGCCGGGTGCCGGTCATATCATCGGCGTCAACAAGCTCTATGCATCAAAACCCGACGGCTTGACCATAGGTTTGTTCACCAGGGCGCTGGTTGCATCTCAGATTGCGGGCGTCAGGGGGATTAAATTCGATTTCGGCAAGTTAAGCTGGCTGGGCTCCCCTGCGGCTGATCCGCGTGTTCTGGTTGTTTCCAAGAAGGCGCCGTACAAGGACCTGGAGGAACTGATAAACAGTAAAGCCCCGATTAATTTTGCGGCGACCGGCATCGGGGGGATGGATTACCTGGAGCCGGTCGTGCTGGCAAAAATATTTAAAGCCGAGAACTGGACGATCGCCACAGGTTATGGCGGCGGTGAAAGCCAGCTGGCCCTGATGCGGGGGGAGATTACGGCGAAGTTTGCCTCCTGGAGCAGTATGCGCTCGATCGTGCAGGATGGTGAAGCCCACCCGGTCATGTTCACTTCTGAAAAACCCATTGAAGGCTACGAGCATGTTCCCCTTCTGCCGAGGCTTGTGGGAGAGGAGTACAAGGGGATCGTTGACCTGATGATTTTCTTTTCGAAACTCGCCCGCACTTTCGCAGGCCCGCCCGCCATTCCCGCCGATCGGCTTGAAGTTCTCAGGGATGCGTTCGAAAAAACCTGGCAGGACCCGGAGCTGCTGAAAATGGCTGAAAAAGCCGACAGGCCCATCGCATATACCGGCGCGGGTGTGGCGGAGAAACTGGTGGAAAGCGCCCTCAGGCAACCGCCTGAAGTAAAAGAGATGATTAAAAGGGCTTATGGAATAAAATAAAGATCGCAAAGCGGCGTTGGTTTTAGCCTTTGAAAAGGCCGCTCCAAAGGCGGGCGGGCCGTTGTATATGCGCGCTTTTCATTTTGAAAATTGCAGGTCCTCAAAAGCAGGGTCACGCCGAATCGAGACTTTGTGCTTGAATGAATAGGAAACCGTGCGCGCCCGAACCCTAAAAGAAAGGATTTACCTGTGGATTCAGAGCGGAAAGAAAAAGTCAAAAAAATATGGGGCTGGACAGACGAGGAGGTCAAGCGGCTGGGCTCTAAAAATCTGACCCTTATCGAGAAGGGCGGTCAGTTCAGAGTTTGGCGGCTGGTGGCGGAAGTACTGGAAGCAAAAAATTGTATCGCCGGTTTAAAAAAAGGGCATCGCTATGTCATGCACGCCTCCGGATTTCTCCTGCCGGAAGAGAGTACCGGCCCTAGGATCTGCCTGTGGGCGCTGGCGGCCTTTGTGCCCTTCAGCTACATGCTTTATGATCGCATCGGAGAGGGCAGCGATCCTTCCGAATTCTGGATCGACAGGGTCAGATGTCTGGATGTCGGCGTTGAACGGGGCGGTTACGGCGAGACCCTTTTCCGTTTATATTGCGAAAAGGCGCCGTCTTGATTTCTTCGGGTGAAAGCAAAACGGTTGCAGCCGGGGATGCATGTTGATGAAATCGATCCGCTGCCTCCTGATTCCGGGTCTCGCGGTGGCGTTGACGCTGCCGGCCCTTTGGTATTTCCATCTGCCGGAGCCGATTGCGGCTTCAAGCCCGGCACAGATTGAAAAGGAGGCCGAAAGCGGCGGCTACCGGTAAAAAATTTAAATCCACATCAGCTGCTCGAGCCGGAGCGAACCCACCCCTTTCGGGTTGGGCGCTATGGCTGACCCGGGCGGCTTCCAGTTCATTTTGAGTTTGTAAAGCCGGAAGAATTTTTGAACCGAATGGTTTCTCTGCAATGATTCAGATGTTTTCATCCATTCAACGGGTTTTTGACGCTACGAAAAGGAGATGTCATGAAAGTATTTAGGCATATCGGCTCTGCGGCGTTTGTGGCCGGGCTTTTTACGGCGATATTTGCCGGGCTGCCGTGGTATGTAATGGTGGCCGATGATCCGGTTACGCCCTGGTGGCTGAGAATAGCGGTTTTCTGCCTTTTAGGGGGCATCCTTCTGGTGATGGCGACGCTGGCCCTTGAACAAAGGGCCCAGCGAAGACCTCCGGAAGAACGGCCGGCGGCCGGGACCGATCGCCCGGTTCTGCTGTTGAATTCGTCTGAGGTGCCCGGTCGAGAAATCACCGAGGCTCTGGGTGTGGTTCAGGGACACACGGTATTCGCCATATGGCTCGGCAAAGACCTGTCGGCCATCGTCAGGCTGATTCTCGGCGGCGAATTGACCGAATACACCGAGATGATGGGCAGCGCCCGGTCAATCGCGGCCGAGAGGATGACGGCACAGGCCGCCGAAATGGGCGCCGACGCGGTCATAAATGTCCGCTATATGACCACGAGCGTTATTGGAAGCGCGGCTGAATTGCTGGTATACGGCACGGCCGTCAAACTCGGCTAAACGTGAGAGGGCCCCGGCACAAATTGTCGTGTTGAGGAGAAATAATTATGAAGTATCGTAAATTGGGAAAAACAGGGCTGCGTGTTTCGGAAATAGGCTTCGGGTGCGGCAATGTCGGCGGACTGATGATCAGGGGAACCCATGAGGATCAGGTGAAGGCTGTCGGGTGCGCTGTAGAGCTGGGTATTAATTACTTTGATACAGCGGCAAAATACGGAAACGGGCAGTCTGAAATTAATCTTGGCCGGGTATTAAAAGAACTTGGTCCGGATGTAATCGTGGGGAGTAAGGTGAGCTTAGGTGAAGAAAATCTCGAGGATATAAAGGGCGCTGTGCAACTCTCCTTGAAAAAGAGCCTCGAACGCTTGAACTTGGACTCAATCGATTTGTTGCAGCTGCATGCGCGCATAGCATCCAACCGCAATGACGAAACCTGGCGGGGCGCCTTGAGCCTGGAGGATGTGCTTGGGGAAAACGGTGTGGCTGATGCTTTTGAATCTTTAAAATCACAAGGGTTGGTGAGGTTTGTCGGTTTTACTGGAATTGGTGAGAGTGCCGCCCTGAACAGGGTGATTGACAGTGACCGTTTTGACACCGTACAATCTTATTTCAACCTGTTGAACCCCAGCGCAGGGTATCAAATACCCCCTGGATTTGTTGGATATGATTTTGATCGACTAATTGATCGGGCGCTCGAACGAAAAGTGGGCGTTATGGCTATTCGGGTGTTGGCGGCCGGTGCAACCGGCGGTGCATCATCCCGTACCGGAAGCGCCGCGCCGACAGTGCGTGGTCCCATGGTCCCGGGAGGGGAATATGATAGAGACGAGGCCAGAGTTCGGCAGCTTGGATTCTTGTTATCCGGAGATGCCGCAAGTTTTCCTCAAGCGGCCATACGCTTTGCCCTTGGGCATTCAGGCGTATCAGTTGTGCTGGTTGGCGTCTCCAGCGCAAGTCAGGTAGAAGAAGCCGCTGCCTGTTCAGAACTGGGGCCGTTGCCGGAAGGGGCCGTAGAAAAACTGAAAGCATTATGGGCAAATAATTTTAAAGGGGGATCTTGATGAACGCCCGGCCCGGCTTCAACCGGGAAAATAGATAACCCAAAGTCATTGGAAATTGAGGGTTGGTGTGACAACTGCAGATACACCTCCTGGCATTAGTGCCGGTCTGTTTTTTCACCTCATAGGCCTATCGTTTCTGGCAACTTTGACTTGGGCGGCCTGGATATTTTTTGGAAAACCATTCCCTGTGGTTTTCTGGGCTGCTGTATCAATTTCTGTCGCACACCGGGTCTTTGTATGGCTGGCCTGGCGGCTTGAAATGAATTATTCAACCATAAGCAGAACAATCGGCCTTCAACATTACCTTATCATCTTCTTCGTGTTCCTGATCGGCCGCGCTGCCTCGATTTTAGTACCGGCCTGGATGGACCTTGGAAGCTTGGAGTTGCCGATAACGCCGCGTATTATTACCACTGCGATTCTCTGTCTGATCTGGGTTTACACGGCATACAGCGTCAAAAGATACTTTGGATTTGTCCGGGCTGCCGGTGTCGACCACTTTGATCAATCCTATCGTGAAAAGCCTTTTGTTAAAGAGGGTATTTTCAGATTTACCGGCAATGGAATGTATCTTTTTGGCTTTCTTGTCTTTTGGGCGATCGCCAGTGGTTTAAACGCCATAGCGGCTTTAATCGTATCGGCATTCAGCCACGCCTATATATGGGTCCATTTCTATCTTTTCTTCCACGGAAAACCCGGTCAGTTTTTTAAATCCATATTGATTCCAAATATCTCTTTGAACTGAAACAGCGAGCGCATGCCTTGCAGCTTACTGCGGGGTTGGCGGGCGAATCCGGAATCAGACCCAATTCCTTACAGTCGATGATTCCCTGCAAAAAGCTGCAGGCAATCTTCAATCTTAAAGACTATCGTCCGTCTGCTGAAGGTATTTGGGTGTTGATTTTCTAAATCATTTTACGTATACCATTGATCATAGCGCCAGCAAACCGATACTCGAACGAGTTGGTTCGGACCAAGATAGTCGTCAAGCCAAAATCGTGTAAAATCGGAAGCCTGCCGGTTTTTAGCCTTTATCTCGCATTTTCTAAGTGAAAAAATAGATTTTTTAAAGTGAAATATTTATGAGAAGTATGTCTTCCAACTGGCCGGAAAGGTTAGAAAAGGATGGCATTGAACCGAAGAAAGCTTTGATGAATTTGTCATCATTTACAAGATAGCGCAGCCTGTTCCCAAACTGCTGCGGGAGAGCAAAACAATGCCTGAGAGAGAGGAATCGCATTCCGCCGGGAAAAAGGTAAGTGGAAGTGAGCTGGTCGCTCGGAGTCTTATAAAGCACGGTATCGATCATTTTTTTAATGTTGTCGGGATCGGGATATTTCCACTGGTTGACGCAATTCATGCTCAGCGCGATAAAATCCGATATATCAGCGCGCTAAATGAAACATCTGTCGCACTGATAGCTGAAGGGTATGCACGCGCTTCCAGAACCCCTGCTGTTGTCAATGTCTACCATTCCTCCGGTACTGCGTTGAGCATGATGGCCGTCACGATTGCATGGGCTGATCATTCACCTCTAATATTGATGAGTACGACCAGCAGTCGTAAGCTTAACAGGAGGGATCAATACGCCGCCGTCCCCAGAAACATAACGGAAATGACCGACCAGTATGTTAAATGGAATTGGGAAGTACCTTTAGCCGAAAAAATTCCGGAAGCGATTGAAAGGGCAATTACCATTGCGACAGCCCCGCCCATGGGACCGGTTCACATTGCATTCCCCATGGATGTGTATAATGAGCTCGTAGATGAGGCGATTATTGATAGCCGCCATGGCATATCGCGAAGGTATGACAAGTTTATTGCGGATGAAGCAGGTATACAAGAAGCAGTGAAACTGTTGAGCAGATCGGAAAGACCCCTCATTGCTGCCGGGGCTGAAATCGGGCAATACAATGCGACGGATGAAGTCGCGGAACTTGCCGAACTTCTGGGCGCTCCCATAGTATCCGAAGGCAACAAATCTAATTTTTTGCCCTGCTCCGCCAACCACCCGCTTTATTTAGGACAGCTAAACGCCATAGTAGATATCGCACATGATGCAGATACAATATTGGTGTTGGGGTTTGATTTTACGGAATCAGGTATGCCAGGGGCAGGCAGGACTCCTTTTCGTAATACCAATCAAAATATTATTCAGCTGAGCGTCGACAGCGCTTCCATAGGAAAACAAATGATACCGAATATTGGGCTTGTCGCGCACCCGGCGCCTACTTTAAAAAAACTTATTGAAATACTAAAACCAAAAAGGGTTAGTATCGGCGAAAAAAAGCGTAAATGGGCTGAAGATTGGACACAAAAAGCGAATAAAAAAAGTCACGAGCAATTAAACAATCGTAGAGCAGACCCATCCAAACCCGAGCTGATAGAAGAAGTTATCTCTGGTATGATGGAGAAATTTGGTGAAAAATTAATTATTGTCAATCATGCGACTTCTGGAGGGGTCTATATAAATGTTAAAGAGTTAAAACATGCTGATCAATACTATGCTATTTCTCAAAAAGCCAGTGCCCAGGGTTGGGGGGTACCTGCCGCTATCGGGATACAACTGGCAAACCCCAATCGTAAGGTCTTGGCAGTTGTCGGTGATGGGGGCTTCATGTTTACGGCCCAGGCACTATACACCGCTGCACGTTATGACATTCCGTTAACCGTTGTCGTTTTAAATAATCAGGGCTGGGGAGGCGGAGGGTATAATCCAAAGATAAAAGACGGCATGAAAGGGGACCTCTTTCTTGGCGGGTTTCGGAAGAAACCCATAAATTTTGCCGGCCTGGCGAAGGACATGGGGGTAGCCAGCGTTCGCCTTAAAAGCCGCAGGCAGATAAAGGCTGCCATTGAGCGACTTTCCAGCCTCAAAGGCCCCTATTTGATTGAAGCAATCATAAACCCGGAGATTTTACCAAAAGTGCGGAAATAATACGCGCTGGTGAGGGAGGAGCGGTTCGCTAACGCATATAACCGGAATTTCAGTAAAATGAATTAAATAGAAGTATAAAAAGCTTGCCGAGGCCTTTGGATAAGGTTATAAAGGCGCCATCTTCCAGGCAAACACACCCTAACGAAAAGGCCGTCGTAAATGAAATCCAGCAAACGACAATTTAAGAAAAAACTTTATTTTACTCCAAAAGTTTATAATTATTTTAGCTGAACGGTTCACTTTTAGTTGCAGCAAATTGTCAAAAACCAGGAACAAAAAAACTTTTTTACAGCAAAAAGGAGATCATTATGCAAAAAAAGTCGAATCCATTGGTTAAACTTTTTCATTTTGTATTAACGTTGCTGTTAATTATTCCGGCTGTATTTTTATTGTCTTCTGCTTCCAGTGCAGAATCATTCCCCCAAAGACCTATATCTTTTATGCTTCCCGGAGGGCCTGGAGGCGGCTTTGACACCTATACCCGCGCATTGGCCCGTTTCATGCCCAAACACCTACCAAGAGAGGTCAACATAGTGGCCGTCAACATGCCGGGCGCCGGGGGAAAGGTCTGCACATCTTATATTTACCGATCAAAACCAAATGGGTACACCATTGGGTTTTTCAATCAACCGGGAACGGTGGTCACCGAACTCCTTGAGCGGAATCCGGGTTACAAGGTTAGAGAGGTCACTTGGCTCGGTACGGTTGCAACGGTTACCTATGTTATGTTGGTACCGGGATCATCCAACATTAAAACGCTTGAAGATTTGAAAAAATTAGGCCGCCCGGTTAAATTCGGCAGTAATGGATTCGGGCAAACCGATTTTCTGATAGACATACTGGCATCAGAAGAGATGGGAATCCCTTTTGTTATGGTTACGGGTTATACGGGTAGTGCGGCAGTGATGGTTGCAGCCCTGCGCGGTGATGTTGATGCCATGAGCTATCCCATATCTTCTGCGCTTCCTAATATTAAATCCGGTGATTTGCGGCCCATCATCCTTTTAGGTGACAAGCGCAGTGATATTTTGCCCGACGTTCCCACTTCCACTGAACTGGGGTTTCCCAATGTAGCAAACTTCGCCAGCATGTATCGAATGGTGGGCGGTCCTCCCAAAATCCCCGGCAGCATAAAAAATGTACTGGCAGGTGCGTTAGAAAAAACGATAAAGGACCCCGAAGTTCAGGCCTGGTCTAAAAAAGCCAACCGGCCCTTAAACTTTATCAATGTGGATAAGACAAACGAGATAGCTGATTCCATGTTCAAAACCTTTCAGAAATATTTAGACACAATTAAGAAGCATAAGGAGAAGCTTAACTAAACTTGTACCTACTTTCTAAATCGATGATCGGAGTTGTCAAATGATAGAAGGCATGCAAGCCGCTTTTCTACTGCTTTTCCAGCATGGCAATATTATCTGGATACTGCTGGGTACTTTCTTTGGCCTGATTTACGGCGTTTTGCCCGGCCTCGGCGGGGTTGCCGCCCTCACCCTGCTTTTGCCCTTTACCTTCGGAATGGGCACGAATTCAGCCATATTCCTTTTCGCCGGCGTGATGGGGGCGGTTCCCTTCGGCGGTTCCATATCTGCAATTTTGATCAATACGCCTGGAACCCCGACCAATGCGGCAACATGTTTGGATGGTTATCCCATGACCCAGAGAGGTGAAGCGGGAAAGGCATTGGGTATTTCGGCAACATCCTCCGCCTTGGGCGCCGTTGTGGGTATCATCATTTTGATCATACTCATGCCGGTTTTAAGATTCATCGTTCTGCTCTTTGGTCCGCCTGAGTTTTTGATGCTGATTCTTTTTGGCCTGGCCAGCATTATTGTGGCTTCAAAAGGGAACATGGTCAAAGGCTTATTGTCGGGTGCGATTGGAATCATGCTTTCCTTTGTGGGGGCCAGCCTGATTACCGGCATGCCGAGATACGCATTTGAAACCAACTATCTCTGGGATGGTATCAAGATCATTCCCTTGATGATCGGCTTGTTCGCTATTTCCGAAATCTTAACACTTGCTTCCAAGGGCAGCGAAAGTATTGTCGATCTGAATGTAGGGAAAATTTCTACGGGGTCGCAGGTGTTCAAGGGCGTTGCCGCCGTCTTTGAAAATTTGGGGGTTTTTTTTCGAGGTTCGGCCATCGGTACTCTTATCGGTCTTATTCCCGGGGTCGGCGGCGCCGCCGCCAACTTCATAAGCTATTCCACAGCGTTGCAAGTATCAAAAAACCCCCAGGAATTCGGTAAGGGGTCGGTAGAGGGCGTCATTGCGGCCGAATCGGCCAATAATGCCAAAGATGGTGGCGCCCTTATCCCCACAGTGGCATTCGGTATCCCCGGCAGTGCGGAAATGGCCGTGTTGCTGGGGGCCTTTATATTGCATGGACTGGTTCCCGGGCCGGCGCTTTTAAAGGATCATGTCGAGATCGTGTGGATTATCATCATCGCTTTGGTGCTGTCAAACCTGCTGGCAGCAGTTATCGGTCTGTTTTTTGCCAGGTACCTGTGCAAAATCGCATTGACGCCGGTTTACTATATCATACCCGTGGTGGCGGTGCTTTGTTATGTGGGTGTATTTGTTATGCATCGAAGCATATTCGATGTTGTCGTCGCGGTAATCTTCGGTTTTGTCGGGTTTGGCCTGCGGCGGCACGGCTACTCGGTGATAACGCTCACTATCGGTTTTATTTTAGGCCGCTTGGCTGAAGTTTCCTTTCATCAGTCCTTGATGATGGGGTACAATAACTACCTTATCTTTTTCCAACGCCCTTTGTCGCTCGCTCTTTTTTGCTTCTTTGTGATCATATTGATATTCCCGATCGTTCGTAAATTTGTTAGTTCAAATAAGGTGCCCGCGCAAAAGGAAATACGCCAAAGTGGGAGTGAATGAAGAATGAAAAGAAAATCGATATATTTTTCTGCAGCGGTATTCATATTGGTTGTATTGTACTGGTTAAAGACGTTCAGCTATGGTCCAAAGAGTCGACTGGTACCTCTCATAATCAGCAGCGCCGGAATTTTTTTCAGCGCGGTCACACTCCTGACGGAATTTTCGCCGAAGATTGCTTCCCGGCTTGAAATGCACCTGTTTAAAACGGGCGATAGTTTTTCCAATGAACCTGGAAATAAAGAGTCTTCCCGCAATTTATTGTTTGTCGCTGTTTGGCTTTTGGGGTTTTTGGGGCTGACCTTTGTATTTGGTTACTTCGCATCAATTCCTGTCGCTTTGCTGTTTTTCCTCAGATATTTCAAAAAACAGTCTTTAATTACCTGTATCCTTACGACTTCTGTGGTTTTTGTTTTCATTTATGCGATGTTTACGATGCTCATGGGCTACCCTCTTTTCGAAGGCGTTTTCTTCGGCGGCATTTTGATGTAAAACCAAAATATCTAAAGCAGGGCAAAATGAATCCAGGCGTTGTGCGATTTCAGCTTGAGAGGAAGTTCAGGTGAGCCCTTTTAACGCCATTGCCGTTCTGATGACCCTTACGGCGGGTTTTGTATATGTGAACCATCGCTTTGTGCGGCTGCCCATGTCCATCGGGCTGATGTTCATGTCCTTGCTCGTTTCGGTTGCCATCCTGATCCTGGAGATGTTCGGGGTGCCGGCCGGCCTGCAGGCCGACGAGATGGTCACGGGCATCGATTTCAGCAGGGTATTGCTGGAGGGGATGCTGGGATTGCTTCTTTTTGCCGGCGCACTGCACGTCAACCTGGACGACCTGGCCGAAAACAGGCTGGAAATTATCGTCTTCTCCACGGTGGGCGTGCTGACTTCCACCTTCCTTGTCGGCGCGGTGGTTTTCCTCCTCAGTACCGTTATGGGCTGGGAGATGCGCCCGATTCACTGTTTTCTTTTCGGAGCCCTGATTTCACCTACGGACCCCATCGCCGTGCTGGGGATCATGAAAAAGGCCGGAGCGCCCAAGAGCCTGGAAACCAAGATATCCGGGGAATCCCTTTTTAACGACGGCATCGGGGTGGTGGTCTTTCTGGCACTGCTTCAGATCGCAATCGGAACCAAGCGGTTGACGGCCGGCGGTGTTGTCGCGCTTTTTTTCAAGGAGGCCGCCGGCGGGATCCTTTTCGGTCTGGCGGCGGGCTACCTGGCGTACCGGATGCTCCGCAGCATAAACAACTACCAGGTTGAGGTCATCATCACCCTGGCCCTGGTTTTGGGCGGATATGCCCTGGGAATGGCGCTTCACATTTCCGCGCCCCTGGCCATGGTGGTGGCCGGTATCTTGATCGGCAACCACGGGCGTCGTCTGGCCATGTCCGAAACCACCCGCACCCATCTGGACACCTTCTGGGAACTGATCGACGAGGTCCTGAACGCGCTGCTTTTTGTGCTCATCGGCCTGGAAGTGCTGGTGCTCACCCTGCGCTGGGATTATCTGATTGCCGGTTTTTTGGCTGTTCCGGTGGCTCTGGTCTCACGATTGATCAGCATCGGCGGACCGATTATGGTTCTTAAACGCCGGCGAACCTATGCCCCCCGGTCGGTTATGATCATGACCTGGGGCGGGCTGCGGGGCGGCATTTCGGTGGCCCTGGCGCTGTCGCTGCCGGCCCAATGCAGCCGGGAGCTGATTCTCACCATGACTTATGTGGTGGTGGCCTTTTCCGTGCTGGTGCAGGGGTTGAGCATCAGTAAGCTGGTGCGTGCAAGCGCGGGTTAGCGCCCCTTAAGCTTTAGCTGAAAAATATCAGGCTTTCAACTGTTTGACAAAAGTGCCTTAATCGTTTTATTTACTTGGTTGAACCCCCTTTTTTGCATACCTACCCTTAAAAGAAAGGAGATAAGATCATGGCTGAACAAACATCCGAGCTGCAGACCGAACATATCAACTATCCCGGGAAAACCGGCGAGGTTCGCGCCTATTTTGCAAGGCCGAAGGGAGATGAAAAATTACCCGGCGTCGTCGTCATTCATGAAAACCAGGGCCTCGCCCCCCACATCGAGGATGTGAACCGGCGCGTCGCGTCGGAAGGGTTTCTGGCCCTTGCCCCGGATTCTTTAACGCAGCAGGGGGGAACGCCCCAGGACCTTGACAAGGCCATCGAAATGATCAAGCAGCTTGACGGCCAGGCCACCTTGAACAATTATCTGGCCGCAGTTCAGTATTTGAAAACCCACCCGGGTTCAACGGGCAAGGTCGGCGTTATCGGGTTTTGCTGGGGGGGAAGAATGTCCAACCTGGTGGCGGTGAACGCGCCCGATTTGTCCGCCGCCGTTCCTTTCTACGGACAGCAGCCCCCGTCTGAAGACGTTCCTAAAATCAAAGCCTCTCTGCTGCTGCATTATGCCGGCCTGGACGAAAAAATCAATGCCGGTATACCGGCCTACGAGGCGGCCCTCAAAGCGGCAGGGGTAGAGTATCAACTCTATATGTACGATGGGGCCATGCACGCCTTTCACAACGATTTAAAAGCCGACCGCTATCACCCGGAGGCGGCCCGCCTGGCCTGGCAGCGAACGATTGCGTTCTTAAATGATAAGCTTAAACCCTGATGGACGCCCCTTTTAAACCACCGCGACCAGCGGTGTTCCTGGATCGTGACGGAACCATTATCGAAGTTTCGGCGATTTGTTCGAGCCGTCGCAAGTGGTATTCTTCAAAGATACGGTTGGGTCGCTGCAGCGGTTATGCGAACGATTTTACCTGTTCATCGTCACCCATCGGCCCGGCGTTGCCAAGGGGACAATTTCCATGCAGGACGTCGAGCGCGTGAATTCTCATGTCACTTCGTATCTGGCCGGACAGAGGGTGCCTATTTCAGCGACAGATGTCTGTCCTCATGAACGTGCCGACGGCTGTCGCTGCATCAAACCAAACCCCTACCTGAGAATTGTTCAAATGAGAAGCAGTAGAGTTAATTCTATAGACATAAACTATTGAACAGTATTTGAAAGGACATACCAGAGATGAGAAAAAACTTACTTCTCAAGATACTCGTATCCGCATTCGTATTGGGTTGTGTGCAGATGGCCTGGGCCGGGGTGGAGCCGTCTCCGTTTTGCGTCAGAATCGTCAAGCTTGAAAATGTGGCCATGTCACTTGGCGGCAGCAATCAGATGCTGGCGCTGCTGCTTGCTTATGACCGTGTCAAAGTCCAGGACCCGGATGATGTCTGCCATCCGCCGGACCCCGGTGCTGTCTGCCATCCCCCGGAGCCGGGTTTGTCCCTTCCTGAGGGCTGTGTCATCACCTTAAATGCCCTGGCGCAGGAAATACGCGGGTTGGCAAAAGACGTGCAGCGGCTCGAGGAAGCGGTCTATGACGTTACCAAACATCCCCCGGAGCCGGGCGTTCCGGTCGATCAAACAATCTCTCGAGTGCTGGCAGTCATCAAGGCTGAGGCAATTACGCTAATGGATCAAATCGACAGCGAACCGCCGCCGGATGATAATAAGGTGACAAATGCGCTGGCCAAATTAACACGGAATGCCCAGTCAATCATCAACGTCATTGATGCTTTTAAACCGCCGCCGGATGACCAAATACCGCCGGGTGCGGATTTATAATCGTCGCGTTGCCACCTCAGGGGGCGGCCGTTGCGTTGGCCGTTGACGTTTG
>Ga0209536_100007152_pt1 | contig 16949 bp, 10 predicted proteins | sample DeeMarSeWOR28_12_FD_187461 | JGI IMG/M metagenome (GOLD analysis project Ga0209536, IMG submission 187461) | Marine sediment microbial communities from White Oak River estuary, North Carolina - WOR-2-8_12 (SPAdes) (version 2) | ecosystem: Environmental > Aquatic > Marine > Intertidal zone >... | reverse complement strand
TTTCAAATTCCCCCAGAATCACAATTCCTGAATCCGGATTGATGTAACTATTGCGGCTGTCATAGCGGAAGCCCAAGAAAAAGGAATGATTAGTCAGGTCCGTATTGTTCAGGTCTGGCGGTAGATCTTTCATATTACCTGCCGGATCAAAATTGTAACTGCTGATCGTTTTATAGCGGTATCCGATCTGAGCGATCAGCCGGTTGGAAATACCCCGTGTAAATGTTGGCGTAATCTCAAAATCCCGCCTGGTATATTTCTCACGATCATCATATCGAGATCCATTCCCGATGCCAAAAAAACTTCGGGCAACATATTTATCATAATCTACGATCAGATCAAGGGCAGCGGGATAGACCGTTCCCTGGCGCAACTCAAAATCCGGGATCGAAAAGACAAACCGGTACCAGCGTTCACCTTTGGTACTGTTAAACAATATCAGATCAAAGGACTCGTTTATTTTGAAGGGATTAAGCAGGAACACCTTGGCACCGTAACCGAAGCCCGTATCGGTGTCATACGATACGATCGGAAGCGGTTCAAATATTGTGGACCCGGTAGTGGAAGAATCGACAGGCAGACCTCCTGCTGTCAGAGAAACAGTGATCCCTAAAAAAAGTAGAATAAAGGTTCCGGTCTTTGCTGTAATCATCATAATCGTTTTTTGATCAGGAATCCGAACCGGATTTCATAAATTTATATCCCGACCGGTAATATGTGAGAATATACCGGGGGGCGGCAGGATCATCCTCAATTTTTTTCCGGATTTTGAGGATACAGTTATCAACAGTCCGGGGTGTTGGGAAAGCATCATCCTCCCAGACATTGTCAAGAATATCATCACGTGAGACTACTTCACCGGCCCTTTGCAATAAATATTTTATTGTATCGAATTCACGGGTGGAGAGATCGATAGGTATTTTATTTTTAAACGCTTCCTGTCGTTTAAAATCGATATACAGATCACTACTTTCAAATACTTCAATGTCCGGTAATTTTCCTCCGGCTTCGCCTCGCCGCAGGGCCGCCTCCACATATGCAAGCAGCTTGTGCATACTTACCGGCTTTTTCAGGTAATTATCCGCTCCCATTTTCAGAAGTGTAATCTCATCGATTTCATCGGTTCGGGCAGTCAGAACAATGATCGGGATCCGGCTACCTTTTTCTCTTAAATCCCGGCAGATCTCCTCGCCATCCTTATCGGGGAGCATAAGATCAAGAAGGATCAGATCAAAATCGGATTGCTGGGCACGCTGGAATCCTTTCTCGCCATTACTCTCGGTCGCAACACGGTAATTTTTTGTTTCGAGTGCGGTCTGCAATCCTTTCAGGATAGCCAGATCATCCTCAATGATCAGTATTCGCTTCATAACTGATTCCCTCCCGCTCAACAGGAATTTATTCTGTTAATAGCATATAAAGATTCTTTTCTCGATTTACCCCGTAAAGTAACATTTCCCAAATTTTTTAATTCCAGATTGTCAGGAATCAATATCTCCCTGAGCAGTTCCCCGGATATAATCAAATATTCGTTATAGGTATTACATAATTCCTGCATCCTGGATGCGGTATTCAGAACATCGCCCGTGTAGACCAATTCCTTTTTTGCCCCATCAATAACGCCGACGGTTACAGGTCCACAGTGAATAGCTGCCTTAAAACCCGGAACAATTCCGTAGGTATCCCGGTAATAATGACTGCGGCTCAATATCAGATCATTGATATCGAAAAAACAAACTATGCAATGGGTCTTATCACGGTCCTGGTCAAGAAGCCAGCTCACTGTAATCTCATCACCGATATATTGATATACTTCTCCCCGGTTCTGAACAATGGGTTCGGCGATATCTGCAAAAAAATCATTAAGAAAATGATAATATCGGATATGGCCCAGGGATTCGGCAATTGAAGTGGATGATTTCAGATCAAGAAACATGAATATGCGGTTCTGTTGTGTCGGCCTGCTGGGGATCGGAACGCTGAGTAATTCAGTTCTGCGGAGCAGGGCCTGGACACGTGCGTTCAGTTCATCCAGGCTGAACGGCTTGGTAACGTAATCATCTGCTCCTGCTCGAAAACCGGCCAGTTTATTAGTTTCATCGCCGAGGCTGGTCAGCATCAGAATAGCAGAGTGGATACCTTGTTTACGCAAACTCTCGCAGATCTCAAATCCATTCATTGACGGCAGCATGATATCAAGTACAATAAGATCATAATTTTCGCTCACAGCCTTCTGTAATCCGTAAGCGCCATCATGGGCAAGGTCAGTACGGAAGCCCTGATTTATCATGATATATTCAATTCCACGGGCAATGGCCCGGTCATCCTCGATAATCAGAATTCTGCGCATAAGTGATCATTTTTCTTAAGAGCCGGCTGGGATTATGAGACTAAACTTACTCCCCTCACCAGGTTTACTTTCCACCTGAACACGTCCCCGGTGTGCTTTGGCAACATGCTCTACAATGGTTAAACCGATACCTGCACCGCCGATACTGTGGACCTTTGAATCGCTTCCGCGGAAGAAACGGGAAAAAATTTTCTTTTCCTCTTTCCGCTCAATTCCGATACCATTATCCCTGATACTGAGAATTATACTGCCATGACGTAATTCCGAACTGATTTCGATCAACCGGTTGTCTTCGGAAGAATATTTAATTGCATTATCGATAAGATTGATCAGAGCCTGCTGCAGTGCTTCGTTATCGGCATTGATTTCGGGAAGATGTCCGTCCAGTTTTTTTACCAGGGTTACATTGTACAGATTCAATTGATATTGCATAATCCTTAAAACCTGAAGGACAATATCGTTTGGATTATGCGTTTTAAAATGGTAGGAGCGAACTCCACGTTCAATCTTAGATATATCCAGAACATTCTCGATCAGGCGTTGTAACCGTTCCCCTTCACCTTTAATAATGTCGAGATGTTCATTCTGCTGAGCACGCTGAATACTTTCGCTGCTCCGGAGGATTTCTGTATGCAGCTGTATGGCGGATAAAGGGGATTTTAATTCGTGTGAAACACTTGACACATAAAAAGACATCAGGTCATTTATCGCTTTCAGCCGTTTCTTTTCCTCGCGCTCAAGCAGGACTCTTTCCTGTAATAAAATGCGCTTTAAATTTTGAGACATCTGAGAGGTGGCGGTGAGTAATAAATCAACCTCCTCCTCGATGAGATGATCCTTCTGATGATGGGGATTACAGGCGAGTATCCCGTATAATTTTTCCGGATCGCTCATGACCGGGATAAGAATATTAAAATTCATAATGTTCATCAGTTTATCCGGCAGAGCGTCTTCAGCCCTGTTGCTATCCGGGATCAGGCCCGGACGGGCAATAATCTTGGAGCCCCCGATAAGGATCTTAAAATCCTCAGATGAGATCTTGATCCTTTCGCGTTGGGGAACATTTTTAGCAGTCGCTAATTCGAGTGTACCGCCAACAAAGATGTAGAAAGCAAAATTTTCTGCGGGGATATATGATGCAAGACAATTTACCAGTCCCTGATAAAGATCGGTCGTATTATATACAGAGCCCATTTCCCGGTTAATCTTCAACATGGCATCACGATACTGCCCACGGGCGGTGAACAGGTAATTGTCGACCAGCAGCTGAACACGGACCCGCAGGGGATTGAAAAATACCGTTACCAGAAGGGTAAGGAGCAAAACCGAAAAATATTTTTCAAAGATCGGTTCGTTACCGATAGCAGATATGATCAGGAACAGGACCATAAAATAGGCGGAACCTATGAAAAATGTCAGAATAGCATAAACCAGTGTCCGGCTGATCAAAATATCGATATCCAGCAACCGGTACCGGACAATGGCCATGGTAAATGCAAAGGGAATGACCAGAAAAAAGATAACCGTGTATTCTTCGGCGACAAATTCTGTTATCCCGAAAAACTGCGGAAGGATGCTAAGCAGCAGGAATGGGGTTGATCCGATGATCACACCCCACAGTATCCAGCGGTTCTGCAACCGTTCACCGGATTGGGTGGCCGTACGGTAGGCAATGATAAAGAATATAATTCCCCCTCCGATACATATAAAAATAAGCAGATGGAAGATGTCAAATAACCAGATGAAAGTTTGTAAATACTCAAGGGAAATAAATGATATGGCTTTAAATCGTTGCCAGATAAGAGCTGCCGTTAAGACAGTCAATGGTGCAAAGATAAGCATTCCGGACAGGGCAGTATTTTTAACCTTTGGTTTTGGAAAAAGGATCGAAAAATATAGAAATCCGCCGATCGTTACGGTGTAAAATATATGGAAAAAGAACTCGGTTATATAGGTTAACGGATAATATTGATCCAGCGAACCGGTGGTAAGCATGACCGACAACCCGAGACCGGTAATGGTCCAGTGCAGTACGGTTTTAGCAGTCGTATCGGGTCCGTAGATCAGGATGATCACACCAAAAATCCAGGTAATCAATCCCACAAAGAGAATAACCATTATATTTCGCGGTGAAGGATAATAAGGGATGAGGCGGATCGGTTGCCGGGACTCTGCGTTTTGCTGCACAACGGTCACAGTAATGACCTGATCGATGCTACCCATTTCTGCCAGAAACTCTATTTCCAAGGGATGGCTGACCGCCAGGGAATCCCATTTTAGCAGAAGGTCTTCTGAATTAAGCGTGGGGCAGGCATCGGGCGCGTCAATATTTTTTATCCTTAAATTTTCTCCATACAATTCTACAGTAAAAGGGGCATCCGGCCGATTGAACAGATCCGGAATTCTTAAAAGCGCGGTAAAAAGCACAACCGTGTTTATGAAAAGGTAAAAACCCTGTCTTGAGATGAGTTTTCGCATAAACTGCCGGTTTTTTGTTCTGAGGGAATGGTTGATTAATGAGATTTACACCGAATGAGTGTATTATACAATGATATTAAATAGATTGCCACAAAATTCTTATCATAGAAAACACCCGGCACGCGCACCGAACCGGGTGTTTTGGTTTCCAGGCGAACGCCTGTGGGTGATAAATTTTATAGATAAATCCCGAGTCCGGCGATGATACCCGGAAAGGAGATATCCCCTGCACGGTAATTTTGGTACCCGGCAGTAAATTTCAGACGACTAATATGGATATTGACCAGTAATTGAGAATCATCAACGGTTGCCGCTCCGATAAATCCGATATTGTAATGAACGCTGAAACTCAAAGGTTGAATGGGGAAATATTCAGCACCAATATTCAAAGCCGGTCCGGCGTGGTAAGCATCTCCCCGCATTCCTTTAATACCGATACCCCACCACAATGCAAAATTTTCATCTTTAATACGGTTGTAATTCAGGTGAATATCCAGTAAGGTCAAAACATCGTTCCTGTCAGAAAGTGTCTCCAGAAGCCGGCAGTATTTTAGCTGAACGGAAAAATAGGGATGAGGTGATACCAATGTTCCGAGCGCCAGTCCGGTAAGGTTTCGGTTCATATAGTAATAATCCAGCTGCGCACTTAGCATCCAGGTCTTTGAATTACCGGTCTGATATATCCCGGCGTAAGCATCCGAATAGGGATAATCAGAATATCCGAATTCAGAAATGGCCCGATCCCACCCGGGTATATGAAACATTAATTCATAAGTACCATAGAGTATCGAACCGGTGAGTTGAATCATTGTTTCAACACTCTCAGGTGAAAGTTCGCCACTGAAGGATATATTGACTTCAGAATCTGTTTCGTTAGAGTTGTCTTCCTGCTCTTCTTCGACCTCCTTTTCAAGATTATCCAGTTTCTGCCCCATGAGCTGACAGCTCATTATGAAAACGAGGATCATTACCGGACAAAAGAGCGGTTTCATTAAAGGATCTCCCTGCCATTATAATCTGATGACCAGGCCTGCCATCACCCTGGTGGTTTCCACATCTTCCATTGTTCCACTGGGTGTATAACCATCATAGCTATTACGTTTCCAGAATCCTTTGGTCAGAGCAAAGTTGAGAGCCGCACCCGCGCCGGCATCGTAACCAAATCCAACACTGATATATTCGCGATTGTCTGCATCGCTGGCGTCTGCATAGGCCGATGGTACCATCCTGTATCCGCCTCTGAAACGGAGGCCGGTCCCGGGTACACGGAGTTCGGCACCGGCGGCATATGAGAATACTGAACGGAAGTCTTCCGGGAAAAACCGGTTTTCATCCAGAAGATCAGCATAGTCCTGTGAGTAGGTCCGGCCATCGGGAACGGCAAATTTTGCCTGGGTCCAGTCTCTGAAATCAAATGATCCGGAAAGCAACAGGAGATTCAGATCGAGTGCGATTCCGCCTGAAAATTTGAACGGATATTGAATCTCATACTCCCATTCACCGGGTTCATCGGAGTACTCGGATGCGTATCCATCATCGAATACCAGCACATCGCCTGAACTATAATTTTCCAGGACATTCAATGTTGTTGGAAATTCAATTGTCCCACCAAGCCTCAGATGCTCGGAAAGGTGATAAATGGCGCCCAGTTTGGCACCCCAACCACTGAAATCGGAATCGATCCGCTGATGTAATTCGTAACTGTCAAAATCACCAGGATAGATGTTATAAATATTGTCCACATCATCCTGATAGAAGTCAAAAACATAATAACTGGATCCGGAATAGAAGTTCATGGTCAGACCAATAGCCAGATTTTCGGATACCTGCAGACCACCACCTATCGACCATGCACTGAGATTACCGTTCTGGGTTATTTCTTCTGTCCGCAGAACATCTTTATCGTAAGGATAGTACTGATAGGAACCGTCATCGTTTTGAAGTTCAAATTCCAGACCGTTTGACACCGCACTGAATCCGCTGAAGCGCATGAAATCGTCAAAATCCTTGAACCGGTTGTATCCAAAGGATAGCGCGAAGCTTCCCTGGGTTGTCGGAAATTTGTAGGCAAGGCCAAGGGAACTGAATTTTGTGAATGTGCGCTCGTTCAGCATCATCGTTTCGCTAAAATTGGCTTCGGTATTGAATTTCAAATGATACATGTCTCCGGAAATCTCGCTGTACTTGAGCATTGTCAGGCCGGCAGGATTCCAGTAGGTGGCAGTGTAATCATCAGCAACGGCAACAAAAGCATTTCCCATACCCTGCGCTTTCACACCAACACCTGTTTCATCGAACATGAAATTGACCGCTTCATCCGGTGTTTGTGCCGTCAGCGGGGCGGTTATTAAACCAATGACCATGATCAGAAGATACTTTTTGCTTTTCATGATGGCCTCCTTAATCTTTCTTTTATTCTAGCGCCGCCTGCGGCTGCTCGATGTTTTTGATGAACTTTTGGATGATGAACTCCCTGAACTCGAAGCCGGTTTGGCTGCTGTGCGACTGCTCGATCCCGAGGACCGCTGTGTAACAGCCGCGCGGCTGGGAGTGCTCGAAGACCGTTGGCTGCCGGATTTCAGGCTTGATGAGCCGGAACTACCGGAAGAGGTTTTTCGGGCGGTCTGCCGTGCCGTTACCGTACGACGTGAGTTGGAAGATGAGGGTTTCGAAACGGTGGTTTCTTTTCCCGGATCAGTTGTCTGTCTTGCGGCAACCCTACGGCGCGTTTCCGAGGACGATGGATTTGCAGCAACCGTCTCTTTTCTCGGATCAGTGGTCGGCCGGCGGTATACTGTCGGCTGATTGTCTTCAGACTTTTTGCGTCGATCCACGCTGGTTGACCGACGGGTATAGGTTCCACTTTCATCTTTGGGCAGTGTCGTATAGGTGCGTTTACCGGAACTGCTCCGGGGTGAATACACCCGGTCGTCATCATTGTCAACCGGCAATCTTCCGCGACCTGCAATGTATTTGGGACGACGTCCGAAATTTGGCGAACTTTGCGGCGGCGTATAGACCACATAAGGCGGTGGAGCATACCAGATTCCCGGATGATGATGCCATCCACCGTATACATAAGGGGGCGGACAGGGACCATAAGGCGGATACCAGTAAGGCGAAGGGTAAGAGTAAACCGGTGGCGGACCATAATAAAATCCGAAAGCAATGGTTACACCCGGCTCCCAATACCAGTAGTCATAAGGATCATAATAAAAATATGCGGCACTGAAGTGTCGTGGAACAGGATAATAATGGATCACCCTGACGGTTTCTGTATCTTCATAATAATCATCTTCATAGTCGTAGGAATAATCAACGTCTCGCCCCACTACTCCAAAGCGTGTATAGCACCCTGATAGCAGAAAAGCGAACATTGTAAGACCAACGAACGTGATAAATAATTTTCTGGTTTGCATGATCGCTCCTTTCATCAACTACATCATGAATAGAGACAAATAGCATGCCAGGATTTATTATCGTCCCGGACAGTTGTTTTTTATGGATTTAAACCGTGTTATAGGTACTTAAATACAAGAAATGTCAACGAAGTCTACATTGGTCTGTAAACATTGTTTACAGTGCGTGCGGGTCGATTTTATAGCGGGAGAGTTTTTTGTGCAGGCCGGCTCTGCTCAGACGCAATCGCTCCGCAGCCTGCAGGATATTTCCGCCGGTCATTTTGAGCGCATCCCGGATCATGCCGATCTCCAGTTGATCAACGGCTTCTTTAAGGGAACTGCCGGGTATAGGGATATCCGGATCATTGTTTTTGTTTTGGGAATGGAAGCGGGGGGAAATCAGATCTTGAGATATACTGTGATGATCGTCGGCGAGTGTCACCGCACGTTCGATCTCATTTTCCAGTTGACGAATATTACCGGGGAATGGGGCACTGAGGAACAGGGCCAGGGCCTCCTCTGTGATACCGGGGATATCTTTCTTGATCTTTGCGGCATATTTTTTAATAAAATGGTCCACCAGTTCGGGAATATCGGCCTCCCGCTCGCGCAGAGGCGGCAGAGTGATCGGAAATACATTCAGACGATAATAGAGATCTTCCCGGAATCTGCCCTCCGCGACCAATTGATCAAGATCTTTATTTGTTGCTGCGATGACCCGGACATCCACGCGAATGGTCTTCGTGCTTCCGACTGGTTTTATCTCTCCCTCCTGCAGGACACGCAGCAGTCTGAGCTGCAGGGCGGGAGAAGTATCGGCGATTTCATCCAGAAAAACGGATCCGCCGTCAGCGACTTCAAATAGCCCTTTCCGGTCAGCTACAGCACCGGTAAAGGCACCGCGTATATGGCCGAACAGTTCACTTTCCAGGAGCGAATCCGGGAGTGCGCCACAATTCTGGGCCACGAACAGCTTTTTTTTGCGGCTGCTGTTATAGTGAATGGCGCGTGCGATCAGTTCCTTACCTGTACCTGTTTCACCAAATAATAATACGGAAGTAGGCGTATCGATGACTTTCTTGAGGAGTTTAAATACCTGCAACATTTTGGGACTCTGCCCAATGATATTGCTGAAATCGTAGTCTTTCTCAATGTTTTGCTGCAAGAGCGTATTCTCTCGCCGCAGCTGTTCGTTGGCGCTTTTGAGACGACGGTTCAGTTCTTTATTCTCGCGCACCAATTCAAATTTTTCGATCGCCTGTTGTATGATCAGTTTTAATTCGTCCGGCTCCCAAGGTTTGGATACATACTGAAATATCTGGCCTTTATTGATTGCATCAATAGACGCGTTGACATCGGCATAGGCTGTTATGAGGATCCGGATGGCGTCTGGCTGGATCTTGATCGCCTCACTGAAAAATTCTACACCGGTGAGCAAGGGCATTCGCTGATCCGCCAGGATCAGTGAAAATTCATGTTCGTTTAGCATATCCAGTGCCTGATGACCGCTGGTGGTCGTATGAACGGTATATTCTTCCTTGAGCAGCCGATTGAGGGCATTCAGGATCTCAGGCTGGTCATCGACAATCAATATGGCATGTTTTTCCGGCATTTGGGATTCTGAATATTTATGATTTAGCTTTTATGGTGAATTGTACCCGCCCGGGGATTACAAAACAAATCATGATAATTTGAAAATATGAAATTCCGCTTCCGGATATCCGGGTTGTGGCAATGCCAATCCTCATCGGAATGATCGTCCGGATCTCCTGATCAACCTATAATAATCATATTTCCCCGTGAGCAGTCCTTCGAATGATCTCGTCCTGTAATTCTTTCCCAAGGTCATTAAAATAATCGCTGTATCCGGCAACCCGAACGATCAGATCACGGTACTTTTCCGGATGTTTCTGCGCATCGCGCAGCATCTCGGCAGTAACCACATTAAACTGGATATGATGGCCATCCAACCGGAAATAACCTCTGATCAGCTGGGCCAGTTTGGTAATACTTTCTTCCCCCTCAAAAAAGGACGGGGAAAATTTCTGGTTAAGCAATGTTCCGCCGGTCCGCAGATGATCAATTTTTGAGGCAGATTTAAGAACGGCGGTCGGTCCCCGGCGGTCAGCACCCTGCACCGGTGAAATGCCTTCGGAAAGTGGTTCGCCTGCTTTGCGACCATCGGCAGTTGCCAGTACCACGCTGCCAAAATAGACATGCGATGTGGTCGGCAGGAGATTTATCCTGAATGCGCCCTTCTTGGTCGTTGGACGTCCGTTGACAGCGTCATAAAAGATATTGAATATCCGGGTGGCATTCCTGTCGGCTGTATCGTCGTCATTGCCGTATTTGGGAGTTTTGTTGAGTACCACGTGCCTCATTGATTCGTGACCGAGATAATTATGTTCAAGTGCAGACATCAACTCTTTGAGTGAAAAATTTTTGTGATCAAATACATTGTACTCAATAGCGGTTAGTATATCAGTAAGACTTCCCAATCCTACGCCCTGGATGTAACTGGTATTGTATCGGGCACCCCCGGTGTTGTAATCAATTCCGTTATCGATACAATCATCAATGATCAGCGACAGGAATGGTGCTGGCATGTAGGTGGCGTAAAGACGGTCAATAATGTTGTTTCCCTTGATCTTTATATCGATAAAATGGCGCAGTTGCTTTTCAAACGCCGCAAGCAGCGCTTCAAAGGTGTGGAAATTTTGTGGATCTCCGGTCTCCTGGCCTATTTTTTTACCGGTCCGGGGATCGGTCCCATTGTGCAGGGTGATTTCGAACACTTTTACCAGATTGAAATATCCGGTCAGTATATAACTTTCAGTTCCAAATGCGCCGGCCTCAACGCAGCCGCTTGCTCCTCCGTTTCGGGCATCTTCGAGTTCTTTGCCCTGTCGCACGAGTTCCTGTACGATAGCATCAGTATTAAATACCGAGGGCTGTCCGAATCCGGTCTTGATTATTTTTACCGCCCGTTTAATAAAGTCATCCGGATTTTTTTTACTGACCTGGATCATTGAACTGGGTTGAAGCAAACGCATCTCCTCAATAACATCCAGTATCATATAAGTCATATCATTTACACCATCCGAACCATCGGTCTTTACGCCGCCCAGATTGATCAGGCAGAAATCGGTATAGGTACTGCTTTCCTGGGCCGTAATCCCTATTTTCGGTGGTGCCGGATGATTGTTAAACTTTATCCAGAAGGCCTGTAACAGCTCCCGGGCCTGCGCGTCGGTCAGTGTACCGGCAAGATGCTCATTTCTAAAAAATGGATAGAGATGCTGATCAAGCCGCCCGGGATTAAACGAATCCCATGGATTCAATTCGGTAATTACACCCAGATGGACAAACCAGTAATACTGCAGTGCTTCATGAAAAGTTTGCGGCGCATGGGCTGGTACTCTGCGGCAAATGGCGGCCATCCCGGTCAGTTCCTGTTTCCTTGAGTCATCTTTCTCTTGCGCTGCCAAAGCGTCCAAATGATCGGCATGGCGTTCTGCATACATGATCATGGCCTCGGCGGCAATTTTCATGGCACGCAGCTGCTCCTGTTTATCCAGCGCTGCCGGATCATTCAGAAAATCAAGATTTTCGAGGGAAAGGTGAATCTCTCCGATCAGGTCAATAAATCCTTTATAGTAGATCTTCGCACCACAAACTGTATGTCCCGGTGCGCGCTGCTCCTGAAATTCGGTGAAGATTCCTGCCTGATAGGCATCCTGCCAATCGGCATCCATTGCGGCAAAAATGCGGTCACGCTGGGTCCTGCCCTGCCAGAATGGGATGATCTCATCCTCATAGATCCTTTTTGTTTCCGGATCGACCTTGAAACTCACTTTTTCGCGACTGTCAAGTGTTTCAAGATCCGCTACAGAATGGAGACAGATCTCCGGGTACGTTGGTGTCGCTTTCGGAGCGGGTCCCCGCTCACCAACGATCAGTTCACCATCGCCGATACATATATGCTTATGTTCAAGAATATAACGCAAGGCCAGCGCTCTTTGTAAAGGCACGGACACCGGCCGGGCGGCTTGACTGCTATAGAACCGGGTAATCAGCTGTGCGCGTTCTGCTGATATCCTGTTCACCGCATTCAGGCTATCATGGCGAAGTTTTTTTATACGCTCATTCATTCTTTTTGCCTCTTAATTTATCCCCCGATTTTTACCTCAAAACCCAGCGACTCAAACTCGGTCCTCAGCTGATCAAGACGGGCGGTGTCCGGCTTCCTGATAGCTGAAAATTTGTCTGAGTTACAGAACCGCCGGTATTTTGCCCTGGCAATATCGTGAAAAGGTAATAAATCTATTTCTTTTACGCCATTTTTTAAATCGGAAACGAACCTTTTGATGGCATCAATATTTTCCCTGGTGTCCGTATGGTCAGGAATTACCGGAAAACGCAGAATTATATTTGATCCTGCCTGCAGGATCTTTTCCAGATTACGCATGATCGGTTTATTTGAGACACCGGTGTAGATCTGATGCATCTCATCATCCATTATCTTCAGATCAAATAAAAACAAATCAACCCCGGGAAGAATGGCATCGAATATCTCCGGTGGAGCATAGCCGGTCGTATCCAATACACGATGTACACCGTGTGCACCAAATTTTCCGAGAAGAGCGGCCAGAAAATCCGGCTGCATTAATGGTTCGCCACCGGAAAACGTAACACCACCCCCGGAACTTTCTGCAAAAACCGTTTCTTTTTTTACTTCATGCCAGACTTCTTCCACGGTCATCGGGCGGCCTACCTCCTCCGGTTCCTCGAAAATTTTATCCTCGATGGCATAAGATCGGATCACGGTTTGCGGCTCAGGCGTCTGACTTTCGGGATTGTGACACCACCAGCAGGTCGCCGGGCATCCCTTCAGAAAAACGGTTGTACGGATGCCGGGTCCGTCGTGCACGGCATACCGTTTGATATCAAATACCACACCTGTAACCTGCTCCATGGGATATAATTTACATTAAAAACATCAGAAAAGATGAAAGATCTAAGATGAAAGATGAAAAAATCATCAATTGGTGCAAAAAAACTCTTTAATCCTCGGGGCAAAAAATGAAAAAATTGATCTAAAACCGATCAGGGATTTTGAATATTAACAAAAGAATGATAGCTTTTAATAAAAAGAAAAAACAAGATTACCGATTGCTGCATACCTTAACAAAAGATAGTGCCTGAAATATATAATTAGAATGGATGGCTGACAATGTTCGTTAAGGAATGATGACTTTAGCATACTTAATGAAAATGGGAGATACACAAGATGAAACCAAGTTTACTTGTCCTGGCCGCCGGAATGGGCAGCCGCTATGGCGGGCTAAAGCAGATGGATCAGTTTGGCCCGACGGGAGAAACGCTTCTCGAATATTCTATTTATGATGCGCTACGGGCCGGTTTTGAGAAAGTCACTTTTGTGATCCGGTCTGAAATTGAGGAAGCTTTTCGGGAGAATTATGCCGTAAAATTTGCATCGCGGATGGAAATCAGGTATGCACGCCAGGAGCTCGATGCTGTACCACCTGGCTTTAAAGTTCCGGCTGAACGAAAAAAACCATGGGGGACAGCACATGCACTCCTGGTGGCCCGGGACGCCATCGCAGAACCTTTTGCGGTAATCAATGCGGATGATTTTTATGGGGCGCAATCCTACCGGTCTTTATACAAATATCTGTCAGGTGAAGCACCGCACTATTGTCTGGTCGGCTTCAAGGTGGTCAATACGCTTTCCGAGCATGGCGGGGTCTCACGCGCAACATGCTCGGTAGATGATTCCGGTTTTATGCAAACCATTACCGAAAGACACGATGTTAAAAGAAGCGGGGAGCAGGTCACTTATCGGGGAGATAATGAAAGACCGGTAATTATATCCGAGGATAGCATTGTGTCAATGAATCAGATGGGTTTTACACCTTCTGTATTTGAATACTTTTCGGATTATTTTCAGGTATTCCTTGCGCAGGAGGGCCATGACCTGAAAGCAGAATTCGCTCTGCCAACGGCATTAAATGAGATTATTGCCACCGGAATGGAAAAGGTTCGCATCCTAAAAACAGACGCCAGCTGGTTCGGCGTAACCTATCGTGAAGATAAACCGCGTGTTCAGGCGCGGATCCGCGAACTTGTCGCGGCTGAAGAATATCCTGAGAATCTCTGGGAATGATCGGTTTAACCGGTCTCGGGCGGTATCGGCCTGGCGTAGGGGAGGACGATCGTAAAGGTAGTACCTTTTCCGGGTTCACTTTCTGCCTCGATCTTTCCACCCTGATTCTGGATGATAGAATAACTGATACTCAATCCCAGCCCGGTCCCTTCACCAACTTTTTTGGTTGTAAAAAAAGGATCAAAGATCTTTGACCGGATGTCCTCAGACATGCCAATCCCGTCATCCCGGATTCTGATCACCAGATTACCCCTGGAATCCCTGGTCTCTATCCAGATATTTCCTTCCTGGCCAATGGCCTGAGCAGCATTGGCTAGTACATTCAGGAAGACCTGATTCATCTGACCCGGATTACAGGCAATAATGCCTTTGGCCTTATATGATCTATGAATTTTGAGCTGGTGTTTAAATTGCGGCATCAGAATTTTTATACTACTCTCGATGCCTTGATGGATATCGGTGATTTCCCATTTGGCGCGGTCCAGATGTGAAAAATTCCGCAGGTTTTCAACCAGTTCCTTGATCATATGACTGCCGGAAATGGTATCGCTGATCAGTCCCTTGATATCGGGCAGGATCTTCCGGATCCGTTTGACATCCGTATGCTGATCAGGAATTGATTGAATAAAATTTTCTATCTTCCCGGTGTATTGCTGCAGCTGTTTGATATTGGAATATATAAATCCGATCGGGTTATTCAGCTCATGTGAGATGCCTGCCACCAGCTGACCGAGCGATGCCATTTTTTCCGAGTGGATCAGCTGGGTTTGCGTATGCCGGAGTTCATCGTATAATTTCTGCAGATCGCGATTTTTTGTGTCCAGTTCCGCATTCGTTTTCTCGAGTTGTTGCAGGTATTTTTCACGTACTTCCGCCTCGGTGAGTTTTTTGATCATCTCAGTTGACTTACGAAGATATTCATTATTCTCCATGGCGATAGCCATTTGTGTCCCGATAAATTTGAACAGATCGATATCTTCCCTGCTCAGGGGTATCTTTTCCGCCGGTTCCCCTAAAAACAGTATGCCGAACAGACGTTCATTGCGTTCAATGGCAAAGGCATGTCCTGCCCGGAATATCATTGTTGAATCATTATCTCCAGGGCGACCGGAGAGATTGAGATACCGGTCTCGTCGCAATTCGTCAATAAGCCCGGTTAAATTATCGGCGACCTTGCGCTGGTTCAGTTCCCGGCCATCTGTTCTGCTGCTCTCCAGACGGATATATTTTTTTTGACGGGCATCCAACGCAAGCACAGTAATATTGTTAAAATCGGAATATTGACGGACGTTCTGGATGACGGTTCTGAAGAGCTGGTCATCATCATGAATATTTACAATTTGATTACTGAGGTTCAGCAGCACTTCGCGGTATCTTTCACGGATTTTACGCAGACGGTAATAGCGTTCTGAATTAAAAATGATCACGGCAACAAAAGCAATCGTGAGCATATTTATGGCCAGGAGACTGGAGAGCAGACCGAGTTTTTTCAGGGCAGTGGAGGCAATAATCGCCAGCAGAAAAAAACCGGCAAGATAGCCGCTGACTGTTGCAGGGCTCCACCGGTAACGGCGCAGACCGAGACGGATAAAGGTGATGGTCAGCAAGATAAACAATATGATTAACAGGACCTGATACCAGAATACAGGCAGGGTGATCTGATACATCAACTGTTGCCAGAAAAGTATCAGGCCCCTGATAAATGCGGGATATTCGTATATTTCATATGTGCGACCGGGTGTCAGATTGGTTTCCGTCAGGATCTTACCGGATGGAAATTTTATCACGGCATCCACATTTGCAAGGGAATCCAGGCCGAAATGCACGGTTGGATCATTAAAGGATAGATACCCGTTTCCCCCGTTAATAAACCTGCTGCCGAGAAGATGACCGGGCTGTCCGGAAAAACCGGCCCGGTAGATGTGCACGCTTGTTCCGATGGCATCACGGTTTGAGATGATACCGTGCAGGTTGAACTTAAGATACCGGTCAGAATTGACGACATTTTGATAAAAGAGAGAATATACATCTTTATTGGCGATGAAAAGGTCCAGGTCACCATCCTGATCAAAATCCGCACAGGCGGCACCGGTGCTCTGACCCGGAGGTTCTTCACCGAAATTGGTGATCGTTTCGGGATCCTTGCCGAATGGATTGAGATGCAGCGTGTTGCGCCCGAAATTTGTCACGAAAATATCGATCGTCCCGTTCAGATCAAAATCGGCCAGAACGCTGCCATAACTTTTTTCACTAGCATCTATGGCTTGCGCTTCAAAGGTCCAGCTGCTGTCGCCCGGTAATATACGATTAAGGTAAACGAAATTCGGACCTTCAAAATTGGTTATATATATATCGAAGCGGCCATCGCAATCAAGATCACCAAATGATACAGCGGATGTACTCAGCGGTTGCCGGAGGATCTCAAGGGGCAGATCAAGAAGGGTGAACGTGCCGTTCCCGAGGTTGCGGTAGATCAGATCCGGACTGCCCCAGTTGATCACGATGAGATCCTGATAACCATCATCATCGAGAT
>Ga0209536_100007151_pt1 | contig 16950 bp, 13 predicted proteins | sample DeeMarSeWOR28_12_FD_187461 | JGI IMG/M metagenome (GOLD analysis project Ga0209536, IMG submission 187461) | Marine sediment microbial communities from White Oak River estuary, North Carolina - WOR-2-8_12 (SPAdes) (version 2) | ecosystem: Environmental > Aquatic > Marine > Intertidal zone >... | reverse complement strand
GACTGAGCGGGCTCGCCTGCCCCCTTCGATCATAGCTTTGAGGTTGGCCAGGCTGTTCCTGATGGCTCGCTGCGTCGCGGCACGTCCCCCCAGCGCATTGCGGACGCTGGCGAAGAAGCCTCGCGGCCTGTAGTTCCAGGTCCACGTCACGCGGGTGCCACCTCCCACCGAGCTAAACTCCCAACCGATCTCGCTCCCCGGGCCAAAGGGGCTGCTCAGAGCGGTGTCCAGCACTCTCACTCTTGAATTCATAGGAAATTGAAAAGAGACGACCTCGGCGTCATAGCTAAAGACGGTGGAACCGCTGGCTGGCTTGGCATCCACGCGCAGCAGCGTCCCCTGACGGATGGGAGGAGGTGTCAGGAACTCTATACGCAGGACTTGTTCATCCCACTCAGACCGGCTCTTGTCGTTGTGACAGAAGCGAAAGACGTCGGCCGGCCCCGCCGCGATGTCAATCGTCTCTTCGATAATGGGCACGTCCCTCTCCTGTTGCTGAATGTAGGGGCCAGGCTGTTGGCTGATTCTACCTGTGTGGTGTTGCTTGCCCGTTTGGATGGCATAATTATACAACGAATCCTCGCTAGCAGAAAACCCCCGTCGCAGTCGGCGGGGGTTTTCTGCTACATACTTGGTATTGAAGGTCAGAGACCGTAGTTTTCTTGGCTACGCAGTGGTTTCCCAGGCGGGTCGTCCTGGCACGGAGCCGCCGCGTGATAGGAACAAGAAGGCCCGACGAACGTCGTCCAGGCTGATCAGGCCCTGGAAGGAAGGCCCGTCGTAGACGGCGGCCACCCGGCTGGAGGCCTCCGCGAGTTCCTCTTGTACGTCCGATAAGAGCGTGTTAACCGAAACTATGGGCACATGTGCAGCAGGCCGCATGATCTCCGCCATCGAGGAGTACCACTGGTTGCGCTCGACCGCCCGAGCCACGTCGCTGCTGCTGACGATGCCCAGTAGTTGGCGGCTGTGCGGGTCCACGATCGCAAAATCGGGCCGGTCGCCTTGCATTACCATTGAGGCTGCCTGGCCAACTGTCGCACTTGGCGACATGGAAACCGTGCCCCGGCTCAGGGCCTGGCCCACACGCACGTTGCGCAGAACACCTCGGACAGCCACCGCCTGTTTCTCCTGACCGCTGGCCGTGAAAATAAACAGTGCAATGAGGGCCAGGAAGAATTGTCCGTTCATAACCCCGAAAATGCCTAACCCAACCGCCAGCACGCGTCCGACCGTGACGGCCAGGCTGGTGGCGCGTTGAAAGTCCAGGAACAGGCCCAGGAAGGCCCGAAAGATACGCCCACCGTCCATAGGGAAGGCCGGGAGCAGGTTAAAGAGGGCCAGGCTCACGTTGGCAGTGAGCAAGAAAGTCAGCAAGCCTAGCGCACCTGGCTGTGACCGCAAGCTCATCAGCGACAGCGTGCCCGGTCCTGCGGCTGCCAGTCCCAGCACGATGGGGGCCAGGATCAGGGCCAGGATGATGTTCACCGCCGGGCCAGCCAGGGCGACCACAAATTCCTGGATCGGCTTTTCAGGCATACGCTTCAGGCGCGCCACCCCGCCGATGGGCAGCAGGGTTATGTCTTGCACTTGGATTCCGTAGCCTATAGCTGCCACGCTGTGTCCCAACTCGTGGAGCAATACCAGCGTGAACAGGGCCACGGTCAAGATCAAACCGTACAGGGGGCCGTTACTGCCGCCGAAGCTGAAAGCGCCCCAGATCAGTATCAAGAAGAAGGTGAAATGCACTTGGATGTTGATGCCAAGAATTCGTCCTAATTTAAGAGACCAACCCATTCTTTTCTCTCCATTCCGCTAGTACCCTTCTAGGATGATTTTGCCCGCAGGTCCCCTCTGGGGAATATACCAAGGCTCGCGCCCATGTGGGCTACATAGGTTTTAAAATCCACTTTGATGGGGCACTAGCCAAATCACTTCGTTGTCTTAGATCTATGCTCGTAGTGCGGAGTGCCACTCCGCGCTACCCAATGCTAATTGCCACTTAACACTACTCTGATTATAAGCTCCAAATGTTAGAAATAGCATAGAATATGGTTAAAGGTAGATTAGAGCGAACCTTCGCCTACGGACAGCTCTTTGGATGTCATATACCTGAGTTCGAAGTTTACCGGAGAAATCATCCTGAGTAGCCGAAAGGGCGTACACCTGCACTCCACAGGTGCAAGTGTCGAAGGGTGATTTCCGGCTACCCGCACCCCTCGATACGGCTCTGCGAGCCTACTCGGGATGCTGACCGACCCAAGTCCGAACTCAGGTTCGTATGCTTAGCGCAAAGAGCTCGTATCTTAGACGCTATCTGGCTGCCAGTCCTTACCCCGTCTATCAACTGCCGGGCCGTTCTCCGCCTATCTGGCGTCCGGCACTGGGTTTGAGCTGCGGTCATCCAGAAGCGACACCTACCTCCACCCCGGCTCGGCTGTCTGCCGGCCGAGTGCCCTCTTCCAGCTCATCAAGCAGGGCCCGGGCTGCCTTCAAATCGGGCGTATCAAATCCCTCGGTGAACCAGCCGCAAATCTCTGCCACGATCGAGCGCGCCTCAGCCATTTTGCCCTGTGACCCTTGGGAACGCCACAGGCGACCCAGGCTGATCGCCGCGCGTAGCTCTTGGGATTTTGCGTTGCGTCGCCGGGCCGTCTCCAGAGCGCGCTGGAGTAATTCCTCGACCTCACTCAGGTCGGCGCCCTGCGCCAGCCTGAATTCGCCCTTCAGCCGATAGAGTTCCGCTTCGTAATTACCCTGGTCTTTCTCGGATACCATGGTGAGTGCCTCCTCCAGCAGGGTCAGGCCCTCGTCTAGCTGTCCTATTCTTGCGTAGGCCTCGGCCAATAGGGCGCTGGTATATGCCACCAAGAACTCTGTACCGGTGGCCCGCCAATCGGCCAGGCTCCGCTGCATCTCGGCTATACCCTCGTGCGTCTGTCCTCCTTCGACCATTGCCCAGCCCCTCAGAAAGGATGCCTGCGCCAGCCAAAAGACAAAGCCCTGCTCGCTGGAGAGGTTGATGGCTGCCTCGGCCAGTTCCTGGACGGCATCCGGCTCACCGCGATATTGGTACATCATAGCGCTGTAGCATAGCGCAAACGCCACACTGAAGGGATGAGCCTGCGCCTCGGCCAAGGCGATCGCCTCCTGGCTGCGTTTTAGAGCCTGATCCGGATAACCTAGGTGCCACAGAATGCAGCATGCGTGGGACAGAAGTGCCACCCCCGGATCCTGGCCGTAAAGCTCGGCGTGGGACCGGTGTTCCTGGGGATCATACAGGGCCAGGCTTTGTTCAAAATGCTCCCGAGCTTGCGAGAACTCACCCCGATAGAAAGCTGTCTCATCGGTCATTCTGTGGCCTTCCATCAGGAAAGCCCGTGTTCCGACGCGCTCGGCCAGGGCCAGGCACTCGGCCGCCAGTTCGCGGGATGCCCGCAACTCCGACCGGACCAGGTTATGCCCCCACAACCCGTACAGTACCAGGAAGAGCTGATCAGGTTCACCGACCTTTTCACACAGCTCTTTGGCCCGAGCGTAAGCCTGTCCCAATTCCGGAGCCCCATACCCTTTGACGGCTGCCAACGGCGCAAACAGGGCGATTTGCAGGACCAGCTCCTGCTGGTCGCGTTCCGGGGTCTCAGGCAAAGTCTCGAGCAGGGCCAACCCTCTCATCAAATGCCCGGTTGCCTCCTCGTTGGCTGACAGCCGCACCGCTCGGCCTGCCGCCTGGTACAGGTAGTCGATTGCCTTGGTTAACAGCCCAGCTTTTTCGAAGTGCCGGGCCAGCTCTACGGCTACATCTTCCGTTTGTCCTGCGTACAACCGCTCCAGCTCATTCCCGACTGTCTCGTGTAGATAGCCTCGCTCGGCTTCGTCCAGGCTGTTGTACAAGTATCGCTGGAACAGGATGTGCCGAAAACGATAGTGGGACAACCGCTGCTCACCCAAGCGCTGGGTGCCCTGCCCGCGGACCAGCCGATGCTGTTTGTCCAACTCCCCGCTTAACTGCCGGACTATCTCTCGCTCGTCAAGCGTTTGCACCCGGGCGACTACTTCTGCGATAAAAACCTCGCCCTCTACGCTGGCCACCCTTAAAGCCTCTTGCAACCTGGTTGGAAGCCGTGCGATGCGCTCGCCGATGACGCCCTCGACCCGCGCCGGCAGGATCTCCCAGTTGAGGTCTGGCCCCTCGACCCAGCGGTCTTGATCGTCCTTCACTAAATCCCCCCGCTCCTGCAAGCCGTGAAGCATCTCGACGCTGAATAGGGCGTGGCCCCTGGTGTGCTGGAAGAAAGCTTCCATAAATGCCGGACCCAGCTGATTTGGCTCTGTCTCCAGGAGGGCCGCAACGAACTGCTGTCCCTCGGATCGCCTTAAATCGATGGTAATATCCCCGAACTGGCGCTGAAATTCGTGGACCAGTGGTTCCAGGGGATGCCGTCCCCCGTCGCGACCAAGCGCCACATCATCTGGGCGGTAGATGCCGATGATCAGCACGCGGCTCCCAGATAGTCGTCGCCCAAGGTGGAACAGTAAGTTGATGGAACCGCTATCCGCCCACTGAAGGTCATCCAGCACCAGCAGCAACGGTTGTTGACCGGCCAGGGTCAGGATGACTTTAACGTATTGTTCGAACAGATCGCTCTGTTGCACGCTCGCCGGACTCTGGCCCACAGCATTGCGGGCTACTAAATCCTTGAGTTGGGCCAGCCAAGCAGCGTTGCCAGCCTGGGCCGCAGCAGCGCGCGCAAGCAGAGCTGGCCCAGGAACGAAGACGTCGATCAGGTCAGATCCGGTCCTGGCCACGGCCTGAGCTGACTTGGGTGTGAAGCTCCACAGCCGCTGCGCGTGCTCCCGGCCGATGGCGCCTACCGTCCACCTGGCTTCGACGTCGCCAGTCAGCAGGCCCAGGATCTCACGGAAGGGCAGGTACGGATCGCCGACGCCGGTATAGGCGTTGCAGTTTCCCCCAGCGACGATCAAATCGGCATGCATCCGCTGGGCGCGCCGGGCGAATTCCTGAACGAGAGCGCTCTTGCCCCGGCCAGCATCGCCGATCACGAAGACTACACGCCCTTGAGCGCCCAGGGCAGCGTCGAGAGTGGCGTCCAGTTGCGCCAATTCCTCCTCCCTGGCGACAAAGACGGGGCCCTCTGGCGTAGTTGGCGTCGACTCGGCGTCGAGAAATGCCAGGGACAGGGTGGGCGCGTCCGACGAAAGAGACGCGGCTCCAGACCAAGGCTCAGGTCGCAACTGGCCGGTCCCCGCCTGCGCTTTCAGGTATGGCTGCAGCTTGCGCTTGGCTTTGATAGCTTCGTACAGCGTGGTGGTTTCTTCTTCTGGAGGGAGACCCAATTCCTCCTCCAGGCGATGCACGTATTCCTCGTATTGGCGCAGGGCGGCGGCCTGTTGCCCCGACTGGTCATACACATACATCAAGTAGCGCTGGGCCGGTTCGTGCAGCGGGTTAAGACTCAGCCAGCGCCGCGCGTAGGGGAGGGCCGCCTCGTAGTCCCCCTGGTCGCAATGAGCGCGCACCAGCCGCTCCAAGAGCGACGCTAGTTCCTGGCGCAGACCCTCGGTCTGGAAGAACTGCCAGTCGTCGAACTCGGCGCTATCGCTCAGAGTGAAGCCGGCCAGGAAGTCATCCGTGTAGAGATCTGCTGCTTCGGCAAGCAAGGGGAGACACTCCACACAGGTTTCCTCCCTGGAATGACCGTGGGCTTGCGTAAGGCCCAGGAGCTGGCCGAAGTGGGCTACGTCCACCCAGAGGGCGAGCCGCGCTGCTGGGTCCGGGGATGTCAAAGGGCGGGAACTTCCCTTCAACTGGACGGTTTCCCGATCAATTTCCAGCCATTCACTACCCAAGCTGATATTCAGCTCCGACAGATCACGGCGCAGATAGCCCCGGGCTCGGCTCTGAGACTGATCCGGCCAGAATAGGGTGGCCAGGGCATCGCGGCTGTGAGGCTGGCCGGTGACGGCCAGGTAAGTCAACATAGCCAGCGCCTTGCGGCGCCGGATTTCAATCGGTGTCCCGTCAAGTTCGACGCGCGGTGGCCCGAACAGAAACAGCTTCAACTCGGACATAGCTCTCCCCCTGGCTAATAAGACTAATTATATCATAAATAGAGTAAATAATCAAGTAGATTGTGAATAGAATGTGGAGTTCAAGATGTGCAGGGGGCGTCCAGGGCTCGGCGAGGTGAGGCATGGCGTGAAGAAGTCGGGCTAGAGAGGTCAGATTGTTGACCCGCTGGTAGAACTCCTTATATGTGCGGGCTGGACAGATACTTGGTAGATTGGGAATTGGGGTACTGGATGATGAGCGATCCTGCCAACGTTACAGTGCTCCTGTCATCCAATCATCCGACCTTCCATTTACAGGCATACGCAAAGGCGATCATCTGGAACCCGAACTTCTCCAGGATGGGGCGGCTCATCGGGCTGGCGTCCACGGTTAAGTACCCAACTCCGCGGTCGCGCGCCTCCTGGGCACGGGCTGCCAGGAGGGCCGTATACAGCCCCCGCCCCCGGTATTCGCTCAAGGTCGATCCACCCCACAGGCTGGCAAATTGGCTGCCGGTCGGGAACAAGACCCAGGCGGCGCTAACCGGTTTGTCGTCCACATAGGCCACGTACACGCTCAATAGCCGGGGGTGATGGACCAACGTCCCTGACAGAAACTCCCCCAGGTCGGCGTAGCCCTCGCCCCAAACTGCCTCTTCGACGGCCAGCACATCGGCGATCCCCTCCGGCTTGGTGATACGCGTCAGCGGATGGGTCACAGGTTGAAACAGAGCCTCAGGCGCCGCCTCGAGATCGAGCACCATAATCGCATCGGGATCGTCTGGCTGAAACCCGTGTGCCGCCAATCGGTCTTTCAGGTCGGGCGGCGAGTCGTAGTCGTAGACCTTCCATTCGAAATCCTGCCCGATGCCCTCGAAGTAGGCCACCTGCTCGCGGATGGCGTTGTCAACCTCCGTTGCATCCAGTCGCGAGTAGATCACTGAGCCTTCCCCGTTGTCCCGGGTGTTCACAATCCGGACAACTTTGCCCACCACTTCGCTCCGCATGGTGGGATACTGGATATCAATGCGTTGGTCCTGGGTATACAGGGCGATGATTTGATTCTTGTCCATAGCTGCTGACTCCCTATAAGTCTGGCTTGCCACAGCATCGTCTATACTTGTTTCCACTGCCACACGGGCACGGGTCGTTACGTCCGACCTTCCTATCTGCACGGACAGCCGGGCGCAGCGCAGAAGGCTTGAAGCAGGCTCCCAAATCACCAACCTTCCGATCTACCAGCCTAACGATCTGTCAACCTTCCACCCATCCTACTTAACTCAATGGCCATGGGTATGAATAGAATGCCGTCGACGACCCGTTCCGGCTCTGTCTGCCGAAAGCCAAGCTTCTCATAGATGGGCACTGCGTAGGGCGAGGAGTTGACGCTGATCTCCCTTACATCTGGATTCTCGCGCCGGCATATGTCAAGCGCCCGGCGCCACAACTCCCTGCCAATCCCTTCTCCCATATGCTCCTGATCGACAAAGAAGAGAGAGACGTGCTCGTGGTTTCTGATCTCGATCACGCCTACGATCTCGTCGCCCGCCGTGGCGACCAGCGCGAAGTGATTCGCCTGGGACCGCTCCCGGAGCGCGTCGGGCTGTACGTAATTGAGAAACTCCTGGATACCTTCGGGCGAGAAGTCAGGTGCCACCCACTCTTCGAAGACTCGAGTGATCAAGTCGCACACCCGACTTTCCTGACCGGGTTGCATCAATTGAAACAAAAAGGTCTGGTTCATTGCTCAACCGTTCTCTAGCCCAGTCCTGTGGCTTGGATTGTACAGATTGGCCCGGCCCTGTCAAGCTTTCGCGAGGTGAAGGCACGGCTGGTGCAAAGTCGAGAAACGCTCGTAGCAGATCCATGACCTGCGTGTTGAATTGTAGGATTCCGCCAGGTCACCCTGGCCCGCTGCCAGGACGGGCGGACCTGGCTAGAGCGCGAGCATCACGCATTGGTCAATTTGTCAAGTGACTTTGCACGAGCCCTGGAGGTGAAGGGGTGCGTGCTGAACTCTTGGACCACAGCGCCGCAGACCAGGGGGCCAATTCCCCCCTGGTCTGCCCAAACTCTGAGACAGACCCGAAGTGAAGTACATGATTGGAGTCTCGGACCAAATGTGATATACTGAACACAACTGAGCCCGCCAGGGTAAATTCTGGGGCAAACTCTGTATGGAGGGATATCACATGCGCGTCGTTATGGATCGAGACACCTGCACCACTATCTTGTCCGCCTGCGAAAACTGCTTTGCCACGTTTCTACTGCGCGGCTGTGTGCCTGACCGGGGCTGCATTATGGCCGTGGAGGATGATGGTCACGAGGAGACCACGCTGCTGGTCCGCTACGCCGGAAACGAGGCCCGGGTGGTAGTTACCGACGAGAACCGCGAGTTGCTGGCCTACGACGGCTGGACGCGATACGTAGAGGTTGCCCCGGATTATTTCTCGCCCGGCGCCAAGAAACCCCAGTCCGTGCTGACATCGCCCGATCATATGAATTGACTTCGGAAATAGTGGCGAATTCTGTTCTCCACAAATATGCTCTATTTTTGCATTTCTTGCGAACATTCGGGACCGATGCGCATCTTTTTCACCACGGAGTGGCAGAGTCAACGGAGATCATTTAGGATTATCTCAGCGTACCTAGCGACCCCGCGTTGACTGATTTGAAGAATGCGATCCGAGGGAAAGACACCCATACGCCCGGGAATCCTGCAAACGCCTGGTGGTCCCGGTGTCTCCCCAGAGGCCCTATGCCTGGGGGTGGCCCCGGGGCCACCTGTGGGTTTGTGGTGGGATTCATCTAAAAACGCTTTAGACGGTGACTGCCAAGGAGCAAATCATGACAGACAGACTGGCGATCCAAGGAGGGACCCCAGTGCGGGAGATACCGTTCCCCGCCTGGCCGATTTGGGACGAACGTGAAGAAAAGCAATTGCTGGAAGTCCTCCACTCGGGCCATTGGGGCGTGCTGAGCGGCGACAAGGTCCACGCCTTTGAGCGGGCCTTCGCCGACTATCAACATGCCAGGCACGGCATTTGTGTGATGAGTGGCACGGCGGGGTTGGAGATCGGCTTGCGGGCCGTGGGCATCGGCGCTGGCGACGAGGTCATCACCACGCCCTATACCTTCATCGCCACCGTCAATGCGATTCTCACAGTGAACGCCGTCCCGGTCTTTGTTGACATAAATGAAGCTACGTTCAATATCGACACCAGTCAGCTTGAGGAGGCCATCACCCCGAAGACTCGGGCCATCCTTCCAGTTCATTTTGCGGGGCAGCCCGCCGATATGGACGCTATCCTGTCCATCGCGGGGAAGCATGGATTGCGGGTGGTCGAGGATGCGTGCCAGGCCTGGGGGTCTGAGTGGCGTGGCCGGCGCATGGGTGCGCTGGGCGACCTGGGCGCCTTCAGCTTCCAGGCCAGCAAGAACATCAATGCCGGGGAAGGGGGGATCATCCTGACCAACGATGACCAATTGGAGGATTTGGTCTGGTCGATGGCCAACGTGGGGCGGACCAAGGATGGGCTGTGGTACGAATACGCGCGCGAAGGGTGGAATTCACGTCTGACTGAGTGGCAGGGTGCGATTTTGCTGGCACAACTGGAGCGGGCTGATGAGCTGGCCGAGCGCCGCCGTCGCAATGCAGTCTATCTGTCGGAGAAACTGGCGACCATACCTGGTATCCACCCGCTCAAGGTGGACGAGCGAGTCACCAGTCACTCCTGGCATTTGTTTATCTTTCGCTACAGAAGCGAGGCGTTCGGGGGCCTGCCACGAGAGAAGTTCGTTGAGGCCCTGGTAGGCGAGGGGGTGCCTTGCAGCCCAGGCTATCATCTGCCCATCAATCAATCACCGGCCTTGCTGGGCGGCCTGGACCGATTACGCAAGTTCCTGGACGATCTCCCGCCACCGCGCGATTGCCCGGTCGCCGAACGGATGTGTAAGCAGGAGGCGGTGTGGTTCACGCAGAACATGCTCCTGGGCGAAAAGGGAGACATGGACGACATCGTATCGGCGATTGCCAAGATACAGCGTTGGGCCCTGCAAAACTGAGCTGCCTGGCCTATCCTGAGGGTCTCGACACTTGAGACAAATTTCAGGCCCTTTGATGTCGGTGTTGTGCGGGGTCTTCGAAAATTACATTCCGAACATTGGGCCTATCCGTCTACCGACTGTCCATTCCAACGCCGGCGACAGGCGTCCCGCAGGAAGGGCAACAGCCATCTCGAACACGGTTTTCTGCGATCCAGTAGCCACGGCGTCGGATGAGCAAATGGCCGCAATCGTGGCAGTGTGTGTTCGACTCGCCTGCCACGTTGCCGAGGTACACGTAATGCAGACCCTCTTCCAGGCCAATCTCCTGTGCGCGTCGCAGGGTTTCTACGGGTGTGGGGGGCCGGTCGGTCATATGGTAGGTGGGGAAGAAGCGACTGATATGCCAGGGGGTCTCCGGCCCCAGCTGGTGGGACATGAAGCCAGCTATGTCGCGTAACTCAGCCGGGTCATCGTTCACGCCGGGGATCACCAGCGTCGTTACCTCCAGCCAGACGCCCAACCGCTTCATGGTCTGCATACCCTCCAGCACCGGATCCAGGCCGGCCCCGATGTAGCGATTGTAAGTTCTCTTGCGGAAGGCCTTAAGGTCTACGTTGGCGCCGTCCAGGTAGGGGTCGAAGGTCTCCAACATTTCGGCCGTCATATATCCGTTGGTCACATAGATATTGGCGATGCCGGCCAGGTGGGCCAGCCGGGCTGTGTCGTAGGAGTATTCGAAGAAGATGGTGGGCTCAGTGTAGGTGTAGGCGATGCTTCGGCTCCGGGTGGCCCGGGCATCGGCGACGATCTCTTCCGGGGTGGCTGGATGGCCGGCGATTATGCCCCGCATGCGCGGCATTTGGGAGATATCAGCGTTCTGGCACCATGGGCAGCGAAAGTTGCAGCCAGGCGTTGCGATGGAGTAGGCCTTCGATCCGGGGTAGAAGTGGTAGAGGGGCTTTTTCTCCACCGGGTCCACGTTCTGGCTGATGGTGCGGCCGTAGACCAGGGTGTAAAGCACCCCACCCACGTTCTTGCGTACCTGGCAGACGCCAAGTTTTTCCTCTGGCATCACACAGCGGTGCGCGCACAGGTGGCAGCGCACACGGTTTTCTGACAGCGTTTCGTAAAGCATCGCTTTTTTCATCGGGCACTTCTCCCTACCCCGCCTAGAATCTCTTTTCTACAATCGCCCCTTATACTGAAACTGCTGGTCGTAGAGTTCGCGCAAGGTCTGGATAGTATCCGCCGCGGCCGCAGTCTTGTCGTCGCGCAGACGATGGATGCGGGCGAAGCGCAGCGCCAGCCCCGATCGATACTGGCTGCTTTCCTGGATCTCGTTGAACAGCACCTCGACCACCACCCGGGGGTGGACGAAGACGGTGCCGCCCTTCTGTGAGCGCTCCAGCGCCAGCAGCCGCTCCGTCATCTCCTGGAACTCGGCATCGGTAAGCCCCTTGAAGGTCTTGCCCACCATCAGGTATTCCGCCCTCTCCGCATCACGAGCGGCCAGGTGATAGTTGGACAGCCAGCCATGGCGTCGCCCGTAACCCCAATCGGCGGCCACGATTACCAGATCCAGGCTGAGGACGTGCTTGAGCTTGAGCCAGGACTTGCCGCGCACGCCCGGCGTGTACGTGCTGCGCCAGTCCTTGGCCATAACCCCCTCGTGACCGGCACGATGGGCCGCCTCAGCAAATGCCTGGCCCTCTTCGGTCGTCGCGGGGAGCAGACGCGGCACCAGGCTCAACCCACCGGCCGCCTGCTCCAGTGCCGCCCAGCGCTCTGTGTACGGTGCGTCCACCAGCGTTTCCCCATTGATGTACAGCGCATCGAACAGGTAAAGCTGGACCGGGACCTCCTCGGCCGTCGATGATATGGCATGCTTGCGCCGAAAACGGCGCATCAGGTGTTGGAAGGGTAGCGGGCGCCCCTCGGCATCCACGGCCACCGCTTCCCCTTCCAGGATGGTCTCTCGGGCCACCAGCCTCTCCTGGATTTGGGAGGCCAGGTCGGGCAGGCTGGCGGTGACGTCGGACAACTGGCGCGAGTAGATGCGCACCGCGTCGCCGCGCCGGTGGAGCTGCACACGGGCCCCGTCCAGCTTATACTCCAACGCCACCTGCCCCTCGAAGCGTTGGAACACCTCGGCCAGGTTCTCTGCCGTCCCGGCCAGCATCGGCTTCAGGGGTCTGAACAAGCGCGGCGCGGCATCCACCAGCCCCGCCTCACCCTGGCTCAGGGCTACCAACCCCACTTCGCCCAGGTCGCCCCAGAACTGGTTGGCGCGACGAACCAGCCTGGGCTTCACCCCTGCCGCCTGGGCGACGGCGTCCAGCAGTATCCCCTCGCTCACCCCGTGGCGCATCTCTTGATAGATGATCTTGACCAGATACTTGGCCTCGACCGGGGTGGCGCGGGCCAACGTTTCCCTTAGCAGGGACTCCTTGCGCGCCCGGGAGCCCTTACCTGTCATCCGGGCGATTTCATCAAAGACGTGGAATACCTCCAGTATGGTGAGGGATGGCGGTCGCGGCGGCTCGCGGCGCGTCTGCTCCAGGAGCACGCGCACTGCCTGGCCTCCATCCACCGCCTGACTGGAAATCTTCTCCCGGACGGTTGGCGGCGCGTCGGTCAATTCGTCCAAGACCGCCTCCACAGCCCGCCAGCTAAGGTTCAGCACCCGCCCGTCCCACTCTGGGAAGACCTGGCCGATGATCATACGCAGCGCCGGTGGGACCTCCTCCGGCGCCAGCCGGCATAGGAAATCGGCCAGCAGGGCAGCCAGCTCCCGGCGTTTGCTGGTAGCCTCTAACTGCTCGCCCAGGTGGGCCAGCTCGGCGAAGGGAGTGTCAGCCTCTCGCACGTTTTAACCCTCTCATCCACAGCCACCCGATACCAGATCCCAACAAGTAGTAGGGGTAATCCGACCAGGTGAAGTGAGTTCCCAGCAGCGTGCGGCCAATGAAGCCCCGGCGAGCCCACTCCAAGAAGGGTGGGTGCCACAATTGGGCCAACTCCAGAGCGCAAGTGATGGCCAGCACTGAGACGGCGATGACCCATGGTCTGGCGCCAGGCGCGAGCATAAAGATGAAGAGACACCAGAATACCACGTACAACACGCCGCTCAGCGAATTGTTGACCCAACCCGCAGCCGGACCCGCGTAGAACTTGGTGTACAAGCCAAGTGGCACAATCATGGCCAGCGAGACCAGGGTCCACAACCGTTGTCTTGATATGGGCGAACGTTCTTCGGCGTCCACGGGCTAACACCCGGCACTCTAATTATAGCACGGTCTTGATCAGTCAGGGAGATGAGATTTGAAGCAGCTGGTTACGTTGCACTCGTCCCAAGCTGGTGAGCCGGGTAGACTGGCATGAAGACCCTGAGGGCTGCACATTGCCTGGCTCAGGGAATGCGTGGCTTGGCCAGCACCTCTCGGATCTCCAAGGTGTGGAAGGTCCGCGGATGAGCCGGCTTGCAGACGATGGCCGTGTCCGCGCCGCTGTCTGTTCCGGCGACGGCGATGACTTCCCGGCTCGTGTCCAGGAGCCCGGCGTCGGCGGCCATGAGTATGCACTCCACGGCTACCTTCATCCCCTGCGAGAAACAGTAGAGGGTATCGCGCACGATCTCCTCCGGCGCGCGGCCACCGTACTTATCGGAGAACGCCGAGCCCACGCCAGCGCCCAAGGTGTGGACCCCGGTGTGCACGACCACACCCAGTCTAATCAGCTCGGCCTTCGTCTCGGCCGACATGGTCCAGCCCTGGTCTTGGTAGCCGTGGCAGATGGAGATGGCGATGACCTGGACGCCGGCCGGCTCGAAGAGGGCGTGGGCCCGGCGCGCGGTGTCGCCGTGGGAGGAGGCCACCACAGCCTGTTTGATACCCAGCGCCAGTGCCCGCTGGTGGGCAATCTGAAGCGTGGCGTCGGTGTTGTGAGGACCCGGTTTCTCGAAAAGTAGTGTTTTGAGTTCCATGATATCCTTCTCCAAAGCCAGTAACCCTTTCCTCTTTACCTTACCACCCTTGGTAGCGCACCAACTCGTCCAAAGGCTTGCGCGCTTTGGGACCAGGCTGCTCGGCGGGGTAGCCCAGTGGGGTAAAGGCGATTGGCTCCACGCCCTCGGGCAGGCCCAGCACCTCGCGCGCGGCGGCCGGGTCGAAGGCGGCAATCCAGCAGGTGCCCAGGCCCAGCTCGGTTGCAGCCAGGATCAGGTGGTCCATAGCGATGGCCACATCTACGTCGTTGTAGTTCTTGCCGTCGCGCCGCACCCAATTCTGGGCTGGCACGCCGCAGGCGCAGATGACCAGTGGGGCCTGGACGAACCATCCCCGGTTGTAGATGCGTCTCAGTTCCTCTTCGCGCCCTTTGGTGTGGATGACGATGAACTGGAAGGGCTGCCGGTTGTCGGCGCTGGGTGCCAGGCGCAGGGCCTCCAGCACCCGATCAAGCTTATCATCCTCTACTGGGTCGGGCTTATAGGCCCGCACGCTGTAGCGCTTCTGGATCAAATCCCGAAATTCCACAGTTCGCCTCCTTCTCGTTTGTCTCAATTTCTGGGCTGGGATTGGGGGATGAGGGGAATTTCTCTTGCGACATCTGTGTTATTCCTCTAGCGGGCACACGTCTGGCTGCGCCCGCCGTCGATGGGGCAGGAAATCCCGGTGATCCAGCCCGCCTTGGGGGAAGCCAGGAAATAGATCAGGTCGGCCACTTCCGCTGCTTGGCCGACGCGCCCCATAGGGTGGGTGGTTTTGCTGTGCTCCAGAAAGGCGGCGTATCCGTCCTCATCCATGCCGCTGCTACGGTGCAACTGGGTCACCACCACACCTGGGTTCACGGCATTGACCCGCACGCCCTTGCCGGCCACCTCTAGCGCGACGCAGTGGGTCAATTGGTCCAAGGCAGCCTTGCTGGTGCAGTAGGACAAAATGCCCGGAAAAGCCCGGATGCCTGTCACACTGGATACATTGACCACGTTCCCCTGGCGTTCGATCAGGTACGGCATGGCGCACTGGATCAGGTAGAAAGGTGCTCGAACATTCAAGTTCATCATGTAGTCCCAGTGTTCAAGTTGAGTGGTCTCAACCGTCCCGCTGGCAATGATACCCGCCGCGTTGACCAGTACGTCGATGCCGCCAAACTCCTCGACCGTCTCGCGCACAGCGCGCTCGATGTCCGCTGCCTGGCTTACATCGGCGATGATGGCTTTGGCCGTGCCGCCGTTGCCTTCGATGATGTGCACCACTTCCGCCAGGGCCTGGCCCCGACGCGCCACCAGGGCCACGCGGGCCCCCTCCGATGCAAACTTGAGCGCCGTGGCCCGCCCGATGCCGCTGCTCGCGCCCGTGATCAAAGCCACATTGTCCTGCATGTCATCCATCAGGCTGTTTCCCCCTTTTTTCGGACGTCGCCACGTGAACACCTCCCCTCCCGCCAGGCACGCTTGCTTCCCTTCAGAGGTTGATCGTTAATGCCATTATAGGAGAACTGCGCTTGCCAGGCAATCTAAGCCTTGGAGGTGGGCTGCGGTCGAGGGAGTCCAAGGCTCGAACTGGCCAAGTTTAGCCACGCGTAGATCATCGGGGTGGACACCTTACCTGATGCAAAAAGTGGAAGACGGTGTCGCTTGAGGACGTGGCTGGCTATTCGCTTGTTGGCCTTGAAAGAAAGCGGGCAGCTATCAGGTCTGCCAGATTAGGCACATCGTCCGGTTTGAAATGGGGGATATCGCCTGGGGGCAGTTCCACATCAGACACAACCGCCAGCAGCTCCGCTGGGTTGCAGACAAGCTCCGTGCCTTGCGCTGCCCGGACCACCGCGATCTTGGGCTTGGGCGCCTGTTTGTAGCCCTCAACGAGGATGATGTCCACGTCGAGGATGGTCGCGGCGATTTCGTCGAGGGACGGCTCGCGATCTACGCGGCGGATGGACGTCACCTTGTCCGGTGACACCAGGACCACGTGATCGCTGCCCGCCTGGGTGTGACGCCAGGAGTCCTTGCCGGGCCGGTTGATCTCAATGCCGGCCTGTCCCCGAGACGTGAGTCCAGGGGCCTGTCCCGAGGGCGCAGATCCAGGGACCTGCCGCTGAGACGCGAGTCCAGGGGCAGGTCCCTGAGGCGTAGACTCAGGCAGATGGCCATGATGCTTGATGGTGGCCACCCGGTAGCCGCGTCGCTTCAACTCGGGGATCAGCTTCTCGAGCAGCGTTGTCTTGCCGACGCCCGAGCGTCCGACCACGCAGACAATGGGAATAGTCGACATCGGCCGCTTCTTAACACCCCAGTGCTCTCGGAATAGGTTTAGCGTGTACGATCAGAGGTCGGCGGCTTGTGAATCGTATAGCTGGCAGGCCTGTGGCGATCCTGACCGAGAGTGATTACGGGCCTGCCCCTGAGACGTAAGTCCAGGGGCAGGCCCTCTACCGCGCTCTGCTTGCAGTCACCACCTCGCTACTGGCTGCTGGCTTGGCCCTCGGCCCATTCCCACGCGCCGCCGTAGGGCAATTCCAACTCCACCACCTGCTTAGTGGTAGCCTCGCCATCAACTGCCAAGCCGTCTACGTGAACCTGGAAGTCTGGCGGCAGTGGGTAGGTCTGGCCGTTCTCCACGTCGCGATTCTCCCACAGCTCTTGATACTGCGCCCACTGGTCGTCTGAGAGCACCCCTTGATTGTAGAGTGCCTCGACGTTGGCCAAAACGCGATCCCAGTAATCGGGCATCACGTCCCGGTTCATCAGGATCTGGGTGGTGTACTCATCGCTCTCGCGGTAGGCGATGGTGTCAATCCCCCAGGCACTGCCTGGAATGTCATAGAAGGGAT
>Ga0209536_100007150_pt1 | contig 16951 bp, 14 predicted proteins | sample DeeMarSeWOR28_12_FD_187461 | JGI IMG/M metagenome (GOLD analysis project Ga0209536, IMG submission 187461) | Marine sediment microbial communities from White Oak River estuary, North Carolina - WOR-2-8_12 (SPAdes) (version 2) | ecosystem: Environmental > Aquatic > Marine > Intertidal zone >... | reverse complement strand
CAAAAACGGTTGAAAAGATTGTAATTCCAGCCAACAGCGAAACACTATTATTACCGAAACCAATCAGTGCTGCATTGAGAGAAATATCTTCTTTCTTTTTCATATAAATAGCGTAAGCAAGAATTAATCCCCATCCGGCTCCGGTATCCCAGGCATTCTGTGTTAGTGCATTCAGCCAGACTTTGTAATCGAGTATTACATTAATATCGGGAGTAAAAAAATATTTTATCCCTTCAATGGCATTCGGTAAAGTTATTGCTCTAAAAAACAAAATCAGAAGTATAACGAGCAAAGAAGGAACCAGAAACTTTGTAACTTTTTCAATTCCCTTTGTCACACCTCTTGCTATGATAAAAGCAGCAAATAAAATTGCAGCGAAATGAAAAATCAATGGCTGATAGCTCGAAGCAAATGAATTCCAGTAAGCCAGATGATCAGCAGTATTAAATAAATTTCCTGAAGCTGCAGAGAAAAAGTATCTGACACACCAGCCTGTAACTACAGAATAGTAAAACATTATAGCTGTGGAAACAAAAACAATCCAGGCACCCATCCATCCAAACTGCTTGCCTGCTGTTTTTGTAATTGCACCAACGGGACCCATTCGGGAAGATTTCCCGATTGCAAATTCTGCTATTATTAATGGAACTGACCAGATTAAAAGAAATATTACCCAGGGAATAAGAAAAGATCCGCCGCCGTTCTGTGCTACAATTCTTGAGAAACGCCAGATGTTGCCTGTGCCGACTGCAATTCCTATTGTTGCAATTATGAGCGCCCATCGGGAGGAAAAGAATTCTTGTTTGCCTTCAGGTTTATTTTCGGATTTCACTTTTTAATAATAAAAAACCGCATCGTAAATGATGCGGTTTTAAAAAATTTATTTTACTTCTCTTTTTTCTATCTTCACAGATTCTATTACAACATCTTTGAGAGGTTTGTCACCGGGTTTGCTTGTTGCAACTTTGCTGATTGCATAAACAACATCCATCCCGTTAATTACCTTTCCAAAAACAGCATATCCTGGGTTTCCAGGTGCATAATTTAAAAAGGAGTTATCAGCCACGTTTATAAAGAACTGAGACGTTGCTGAGTTAGGAACATTTGTTCTAGCCATCGCAATAGTTCCTACATCATTGGTTAGTCCATTGTTTGATTCTAATGTGATAGGAGGATCGGTCGCTTTTTGATTTCCATCTGGAGTAACTCCCCCTCCTTGAATCATAAAGTTACTTATTACTCTGTGGAATAGTAATCCATCATAAAAGCCTGAGTTTACATACTTTACGAAATTATCCACCGTTATTGGCGATTTGTCACTGTTTAATTCTACTTCTATTGTACCCATATTAGTTTTGATTACTGCAACAGTCATTTCTTTACTTTCTTTTGTGGTTTGAGTTTCCTGTGATTTCATCTGATCGTTTTCCTGTCCTTTGCAAGCAAGAACACCAAAAACAATCATCATCACAATCATAGATCTTATCATTATTATCTCCTTTATGGTTAAATGAAATTATTAATTAATAAAATTAAGATAAACACTCCCAGTGCAATTCTATAATACACAAAAAGGAATGTTGAATTTTTCTTCAAATATTTTAATAGAAAATCTATTGCCAGATAACCGCTTATTCCTGCAGCAACAGTTGAAACAATTAAACTTAACATCATTGTTTGATCTACAAATTTCATTGCTTCGTACAACTGCAATACACCGCTAGCCAATACAGCAGGTACACTTAACAAAAATGAAAACCTAGCAGCGGTTTCTCTCTTCAAACCGACAAATAATCCGGCAGTTATCGTCGTCCCTGATCTGGAGGAACCCGGTATGAGTGCAAGAGCCTGTGCAATCCCGATAATGATGGAATCAAAAATTGTAACATCCTTTAAATCTTTTTTGAATTTTGCAATCTTTTCTGCAAGTGCAAGAATCAGAGCGAGAGCAATAAGGCTTGATGCAATTACATAAAGATTTTTAGTCAGTGCTCCTTCAATAGCATCTTTAAATGCTAAACCGATTATCACAACCGGAATTGTTCCGATAATAATTAACCAGCCAAGTTTTGAGTTAGTATTCTGCTCAGAAAATTTTGCACGACTCACCAAGTTAGCTTTTAAAAACTCTTTAACAATGGAAATCAAATCGTTCCAAAAATAAATTAGCACAGCAAGCAAAGTTCCAAGCTGGACGATCGCAATAAAGGCTGTCCATTGTTCGGGATGATCTGTGGAAATCAAATTCATAAATTTTCCCGCAACAGTTAAATGACCCGTACTGCTGATTGGAAGAAATTCAGTCAGTCCCTGAATGAAACCTAGAATTATTGCTTCGAATAGATTCAATTGCTGCCACCAATCAAATATGATATTCCAAGTTTAACTCCGGCAGAAAAAGTATTAAAGTTTACTGTTTTAATCCCTTGATAATTATATTCCAGTTTACCACCATTATCATCTTCCGGTTCACCATTAACATCATATCTAAGATCTAATCCAATATTAGCAAAAATATTATCTGCCAAACTTGTATTAGCTTCAATCCGCAAAAGCCCGCCGAATCCAATTGAAGAATAATCTTCCGAAGTTCCCTGCCATTTTTTTTCTTCAGTAACAAAAACAAAACGGGGGCCTACACCGCCGCCAAACTTAAAATTATAACCGGTGCCTGATAATACATAATAAGCCATAACTGATGGCATTAATTCGTCATAACTCAGATCATATTGACCTGCACCTGTCTTTTCAATTGTAGTATAAGAATAAATTTGATATGGAATTTCGATCCCCATTTCAAATTTTGAATTTAAATAATATCCTCCCTCAACACTGAACATTACTGCTGCATTAAAAGTATTCAGCTGTGCATCGTAAGGTGCGTAAGTTTGGTTAACATAATCCTGCATTGAAGCTACACTTATAAAATTAACTCCCATCGTAGCTTTAAGTTCAGTTTGAGGAAATAGAATTTTTGTAAAGAATAAGATTGAAGAGAGCAACAATATTTTTTTCATTTATGTGTCAGAGTTTGTTTTGAGTAAATTGAAAATTCCTGCGTGTTGTTTATCCAGAATGAAATACATCAACAGTGCAACAACAATAAATAATATGTAAGAAATAATGTGAGTCAAAAAAGCGTAGGCTGCGCTTATGGTTTCTCCAAATCCGAAAAGCAGAACCAAGGTATTTTTAGCCAATGCGTGGTATGATCCTGTTGAACCGGGTGTTGGAATAACAACACCAATCGAGCTAATGCTCATCACAATCCAGCCCATTGCAAAAGTTATATTAATTATTGATTCCATATGCAGCATAAAAAATCCAAAGTAAGAAGTAGCTGCATAAATCAGAATCATTACTACTGTAGTAATAAAGGTCAATATATAATTCCTGGTTCCCTTGAGTGTAGTAAATCCCTGTATCAACATTTCTAAAATATAACCCAGTCTATCAGCCAATTTCCTTGAAACTTTGCTTATTAACTTTAAAAAGTATCCATAAAACTTTTCTTTGAATTTTACCAACAAGTAAATCAAAATAAGAACAAAAACAAGTGCTATTGCCGAAATATAAAGTGATGCCTCAAGCCAGGGAAAAGCTTCGTAAAGACTTTCACTCCAGATAAATGCTGAAATGATAACGGAGGCACCAAGAGTGATAATATCAATTACTCTTTCAACTATTACTGTTCCGAACATTGAAGATCTTGAAAGGTTTTCATATTTGCCAATCATAATTGCACGTGTGACCTCGCCGAGCTTTGGGGTAACACAGTTGACCCCGTATCCGATCAATAAAGCGCCAAAAAGATTTTTCATTTTTGCATCGGGTTTTATAGAATGCAAAATTACCTTCCAGCGTATTGCCCTAACATAATGACCAAGCAAAGTAAAAACCGCAAAGATCAATATCCAAGTAATTGAAGCCTTCGAAACAAGGTTTAATACTTCACCAAAATCAACATCAGCAAAAGCAAAGTACAGGAATACTGCTGCAAGTAAGATTGATATTAAAAAGTTTAATATTCCTCTTAAGGCTGGTATTTTTTTTACGTTATCTGAGGTCAATAACCTTACTTCCTTCGGGTGGAGAAAATTCGAAAAAATTATCCGGAATATTTTTATTCAACTGGTAATCAGAAAGACTTATTTCGATTGTACCGGATGCCGGATCATCCATCAATGCTTTTGTAATCAGATAATCCTTATTGAGATACAGTTTAATATTATTAAAACTAAAAGTATCATCTTTTGAAATTAATTCCAGTACTCTTTGACCTTCTGATTCATACGTACTCATTTCACAATCTTCTGGATATTCATAAACAATCTGACGCAAAGAAAGTATTTTGTTTCCTTCACTTTCATATTCAGTAATAATCACTTTGTTGTCTTTTTGATTATAGTTCCAGGCACTTTCACCATCTGATATTACCAGAATATTCTTGAACTCGAATCTTAATTTATTTTCTTTTTTATAGTAGACTTTCCCCTTTAGATTAATATTTCCATTAATTGACTGAGTCAGGTTAGCAGATAGATCAACAATTGTGTCAAACTTTTTCTGAATTTTTTGTAAGACATTCTCTGCACTATCCTGCCCAAAAGATACATTCAATACCAGTAATGAAATTATGTAAATGAAAATAATTTTAAATCTCATTTTTTCTCCTATTAGAGAGTTCTCAACACTGTTTCAAGTTGTTCATCATTTTCTATCAATACCTGCCTTGCTTTACTCCCATCGTTTGGACCTACTATTCCTGCGTCCTCAAGCTGATCTACAATTCTTGCAGCACGTGAATATCCTAATTTTAATTTTCTCTGCAAAAGCGAAACGGAGCCCTGCTGATGACGAACAATCACCCTGGCAGCTTCTTCAAACATTGGATCTAAATCGGCGGCCATTCCGGAAGAAGAACTTTTTTTCTTGTCATAAATTGAAGGCAAGTAATATGGTTTAGAATACGAAGGTTGTGAATAAACGTAGTTAGTTATACTCTCAACTTCTTCAGTAGAAATAAAAGCATTCTGCATTCTTATTGGTTTCGGCGAACCTGTTGGAAGAAACAGCATATCGCCTCTACCTAGAAGCTGTTCTGCACCATTCATATCAAGAATTGTTCTTGAGTCAATTTTTGTTGCAACCTGGTAAGCTATCCGTGAACTGAAGTTAGCTTTGATCAAGCCGGTTATAACATTCACAGATGGTCTTTGAGTTGCAAGAACTAGATGAATTCCAACTGCACGTGCAAGCTGTGCGAGTCTGGTAATTGGCTCTTCAACATCTTTCCCTGCAGTTATCATCAAATCAGCAAGCTCATCAATTATTACAACAAGATAAGGAAGATGGTGATGTTTAATTGATTCGCTATCATGTGGTTTGGTTTTAGGATTATCTATCTTTTTATTGTAATCAACTATGTTCCGCACACCAGCTTTTGCCAGTCGATCGTACCTTTTTTCCATTTCTATTTCAACAGATTTAAGCATAAGTACAGCGTTTTGCGGAACGGTTATTATTTCTTCATCGATATCAGGAGATACTGCCAGGTAATGTCTTCGAAGTTTATTGTAAAACGAAAGCTCAATCTTTTTAGGATCAACCAAAAGAAATTTTATATCGGCTGGAATTTTTGAATAAAGCAAACTGCTGATGATCATATTTATTCCAACACTTTTTCCGGAACCTGTTGAACCGGCAATAAGCAGGTGAGGCATCAAAGAAAGGTCAGATAGATAAACATCTCCGCTAATTGTTTTGCCAAGTGATAATGGTAGCTGCAATTTAGAATCTTTAACTTTTCCCAGCACCGAGCGTGCGTTAACAATCGCAGCCTCAGCATTTGGAATTTCAACACCTATAGCTCCTTTGCCTGGGATCGGAGCTATAATTCTTATTCCTCTTGCAGCAAGGGCAAGAGCAATGTCGTTTTCCAACCCAACAATTTTGCTGATTTTTACGCCGGGCGCAGGAACAATTTCATATAGTGTGACAACTGGACCAGGAGTTACAGAAATATTTTGAATATCAATATCAAAGAGCTTGAGTTTTTCTTTTAAAAGTTCAGCATTCCTCGTTAATTCTTCTTCGGCCACTTTCACATCTTCTGGTGGAGCTGGTTGAAGAAGGTCAAGTCTGGGCAATTCGTAGTCAAGATCCTCTTCCCAAGGATCAGGAAGCTTGGTCTCCTCATCATCAACAATTTTGGAGGGTGGTAATTCACCTGTTTTCTCCAAATCAACTTTTTTTCTCTCATCAATTTTTATTTCATCGTCGGCCAATGTTTCTGTTTCAGCTTTCCTTATGATCTGGATTTGAGTCTGCGCCTCTGCTTCATCTTCCATCAATTCTTCTGCAGAAAATTCTTCTTCATCCTCATCAACAACAGGTTTTTTCTTTTCTCGACCAAGTTTTTTAATCTTTTCAAGATTGCTTAATTCATCATCATCTTTCTTAACAATTTTTATTTTTTTATCAGTATCCGTGGCGAACATATTTTTAATAAAATAAAATGTACTTTCAACCTTAACATCAAAAGCAAATATTAAAACAGTTGCAGAAATGAAAATTAAAAAGAGTATACTTCCTGCTGTCCCGAGTAATCCAACAAACCAATTTCCAAGATAGTCACCAATATTTCCTCTGAGTTCTTTCGTTCCAGGTAAAAAATCAAGTCCTGCATTTAACACTCCAAAAAAGGAAGCCAGCGTTAAACCCAATATCAATAAAAAATTGGTTGTGTGAATCAGAGTCTTAAAAGTAAACTTTTTGAAAAAAGATATTCCCCAGAAAAACATAATTGCAGGAAATACTAGTGAAAAGTATCCGATGATTGATTTTATAAAGAAGTAAGAGAAATGTGCACCAATTATACCCAACCAGTTATGTGTTTCCACACCTGAAAATATTGAGTTATCAAGTAGTACTTCATCTTTTCTGTTATAAGATACTATTGAAAGAAAAAGAAAAATTGAAAATACTATCAGGAATATGCCAAATATTCTTTTCTTTTTGTCAGAAGAAAAACTAAAATAGTTCTTTCCGGAACTATTTCTTTTTTCTTTCCCGTTTTTTCTCTTTGCAGCCATTTTTAAACTCAAATACTATTTTAGCACTTTGAGAACATTGCCAGAATAATATGGTATCACATCTGTATTGTTAAGTTCTGCACAAGCCTTAAGATCAGGTTCAAAACCATTATTAATTAAAAGTTCACCATGATCTGTGTCAGATAAGAGCTTAAGTATATTTTTCCCAAAAGATTTAAACAGAGCCATTGCACTTCTGGAAGAATCAGTAAGCCCAACATCTTTATCATGAGCACTTAGTTCGCTAATCAGCATTCCTGCGCAAACAGCATCTTCAAGACTTAAAAAATTATTATTTCCAGAGCAAAGAATCATAACATCTTCATTTAGTTTTTTCAAATGTTTTGCAACTGCATTTAAATTGTTAAACGAACAAACAAAAAGGTTTTCAGAATACTTTGCCTTGACAACTGCACGCGAACCATTTGTAGAATAAAAAACAATGGTTTTACCGGCAACAATATCCTTTGAATATTCTGAGGGTGAATTTCCTAATGCAAATCCTTCAATTTTTTTTGTATTACGTTCTCCACCAAGAAGTGTTTGCCCGCCAAATATTCCTCCCGAAACTTTAACAGCAAACTCAATCGTACCAACAGGAACAACTTCCCTAGCTCCATTTGATAAAGCAGTTATTATTGTTGATGATGCACGAAGAACATCAATTACGACAGTTGTTTTTCCTGTAAAGAAAAGTTCATCTGCCTGCACAGGTGTAAAAAGTACATCAAGTTTCATTTTGGTATTCACTTTTTGACAAATGGAAGTTTAGTAACAACAGCCGGGAATTCTTTATCCCTGATCTTAAATGCAACTCTGCTGCCAGCGATATTAAAGGGTTTATCAACATAACCTAAGGCAATTGGTTTTTCAATTACAGGACTTACCGTGCCACTTGTAATTATACCAACTTTTTTTCCTTCTGCAGTTATATCATAACCATGTCTTGGAAAAGTTTTTTCATCAGAAATCATCGCAACAAGTTTTCTAGATACGCCTTCCTGTTTAACTTTTAGTATTGCGTCTTTTCCATTAAACTCAGGCTTATCTATTTTTGTAATCCATCCGAGTCCGGCTTCAATTGGATTTGTATTTTGATCAATATCATTACCATAGAGACAAAAACCCATTTCAAGACGAAGAGAATCACGTGCAGCAAGTCCAACAGGTTGAATGTCAAATTCTTTTCCTGCCTCAAAAATTTCATTCCAAACTTTTTCCGCGTCAGACTCATCGCCAGTAAAATAAAGTTCATAACCCAATTCCCCGGTGTATCCGGTTCTTGAGATGATCATATCTATATCAGCAATTTTTCCTCTTGCAAAATGATAGTACTGAAGCTCGGGCATATCTTTGACTATTTTTTTTAAGACCTCGCCAGAGTTAGGGCCCTGAACAGCTAAGAGTGAATATTCATCACTTCTATTGCTAATTGAAACTCCGAACTTGTTATTCTCCTTCATCCAGCTGACATCCTTATCAATGTTAGAGGCATTAATAACGATAAGAAATTCTTTATCAGATAATTTGTAAACTAGAAGATCGTCGACAATTCCTCCTTCAGGGTAGCACATTGCAGAATATTGCACTCTTCCCGGAAAAAGTTTCGACGCATCATTAATAGTTATATGCTGTACAAAATCTAATGCTTTATCACCAGTAATGAATACCTCCCCCATATGAGAGACGTCGAAAACACCAACCGAATTACGAACCGCTTTATGTTCCGCAATAATTGAAGAATACTGAATAGGCATTTCAAAGCCGGCGAATTCAACCATCTTCGCGCCAAGCTTTTTGTGTATCTCATTGAATATCGTCTTTTTCATTTTATCGCCCCATTAAATAATTGAGAATGCTTAACTATATTTTTCAATCTCAATTTTTGAATAATAGATATTTTAAAACTAATCAAATTCTCTCGTTAAATCATGCCCTGATTTAGCAGAATAGAATTCAAAAGTATCAGGTGAAATGCTCGCATCTTCACGTAATTCAATCTTAACAAAATATTTTAGTTGAAGTTTAAAAAGAGACTTAACTTTTCCTTCCCTGATTTTTGCCGCTGTTGATGGGTGTGCTTTGAGAATAATACTGCGTTCACGCGATTTTCTTCTGAACTTTTTCAACCAGCTTTCAAGATCATAAACAAGATGCGAACTTTTAGTAAGTAAGCCTGTGCCATGACAGACAGGACAAACTTCTTTAATTGCCTGAACTATGTTTTGTCTGATTCTCTGTCTTGTAATTTGTATTAATCCAAAATCAGACATTGGTAAAACAGAAACTTTTGCTCTTTCTTTCCTGAATTCTTTCTTTAATTCATCATAAACTTTTTTGCGATTTTTTTCATCTTCCAGATCAATAAAATCAACTACTATAATTCCACCAATATCACGAAGTCTGAGTTGACGTGCTATTTCTCTTGATGCTTCAAGATCTGTTTTTAATGAATTCGATTCCTGGTCTTTGCTTTTAGCATACTTGCCGCTATTAACATCAATCACAACCATTGCCTCGGTATGTTCAATGATAACGTAACCACCGCTCGGCAGAGGTACCTTTCTGCCCATCAGTGTTTTGATTTGCTCTTCTATTTTGAAAGTGTTGAAGATACCGTAAGTTGATTTATAAAGTTCCACTTTCTCAGCAATTGCCGGTTGAACAAGATCGAGATAGCTTTTTATCTCCTTGTGAAGCTTTTTTGAATCAACAAATATTTTAGAAATATCGGCATTAAAAAGATCTCGGATGACACTTACAGTAGTGTTCAAATCCTGGTAAACAAGTGCAGGAGGATTTTGTGTTTTTGCTTCCTTTTCAATTTTCTCCCAAGTCCTCATCAGATTTTTAAGATCATCTTTCAGGATTTCCTCATCCTGCTTTTGAGCGACAGTCCTAATAATCAATCCATAATTATCAGGAACAATTTGTCGTGCGATGTATCTAAGCCTCTTTCTTTCTTTAAAATCAAAAATCTTTTTTGATATGCCGACTTTGTTATCATAAGGTAGAAGCACGCAAAATCTCCCGGGGAGTGAAACAGATGAAGTTACTCGAACACCTTTATTATTAACTGGTTCCTTAATAATCTGCACAAGAATTTCCTGACCCTTTTTCAGTGTAGGAATCTGCGGTTCAGATCTTGTTGATTCTGGTTTTGCTGGTGTCAAAGAACTTCCGTTTGAATCTTCTTCATCATCAAGATCAGAATCTTCGTCCCCAAGCATATCCTGAAGCTGCTGAGTTCTTTCACCTATATCAGAGAAATGAAGAAAGGCATCGTGCTTCATTCCTACATCTATGAATGCAGCACGGATACCAGGAAGAACGCGTGCAATTCTTCCCAGATAAATGTCCCCCACCATTCGGCGGTTTTCAGGGTAGTCTACAAAGAAGTCGACTAAATTTCCATCTTCCGTAATAGCAACGCGAGTTTGCGTGGAAGTGGAGTTGATAATAATTTCTTTTACCATCTGGTATAAACTCTCTTAATGAAATAAAATATTTCATTGAAAAACTTTTAAAAAATTCAAAGCTCATTTGCTCTTCAAATTGCTCTTTACTCAGACCAAAATAAAATAACGTTAGTATGAAAGTGAATAAAAATATTTCTAACTGCATAATGAGCTTTTCAATAAAAATTAATTACGAAAAATTCTTTGAATAAATTATATTTTGTTAAAGGCTAATTACTAGGAGATTTATCTTTTTTAGTCTCTTCTTTTAATAATTCTTTTCTGCTAAGTGAAAACTTGCCGTTTTCAATTTTTAATAACTTAACAGAAACCTTATCTCCAACTTTGAAATAATCGCTGACTTTATCAACTCTCTTATTATCAATTTGAGAGATGTGCAAAAGTCCTTCCTTTCCGGGAAGAATTTCCACAAATGCACCAAAGTCCATCAGCTTGGTTATTACTCCATCATAAATTTCTCCGACTTCCGGAGTTGCCGTCATTTTTTTGATATACTCCTTACACTTAACAGCATTCTCTTTATTTGGTGATGCAATATTGACAGTTCCATCTTCTTCGATATTTATCTCAACACCGAACAAGCGCTGCATTCCCTGAATTGTTTTCCCACCAGGACCGATTATCAATCCTATCTGATCTTGTTCAACTTTCATAGAAATTAATCTTGGAGCAAATTCAGAAAGTTGTTGGCGTGGTCCTTCAATTGCCTGATCCATTATTCCTAGAATGTGATGGCGACCTTCTTTTGCTTGCTGCAATGCTTTTTCCATTATCTCAAAAGAAATTCCCTGTATTTTAATATCCATCTGGAAAGCAGTGATTCCATTTGTCGTTCCTGCAACTTTGAAATCCATATCACCAAGATGATCTTCATTACCCAGAATATCAGAAAGAATTGCATATCGTTCACCTTCTTTAACCAACCCCATAGCAATACCAGCAACACTTTTGCTGATTCCTATTCCAGCATCCATCATAGCAAGAGAGCCTGCGCAAACTGTTGCCATTGAAGATGAACCATTTGATTCAAGTATATCTGATATAACTCTTACAGTGTAAGGAAATGTTTCTTCTCCGGGGAAAACCATCTTTAAAGCTCTTTCGGCCAGATTTCCGTGACCGATTTCTCTTCTACCCACGCCGCTCATCCTGCCAACTTCTCCAACACTGAATGGAGGAAAGTTGTAGTGAAGCATAAATCTTTTTGTGTATTCCTCTCGCAGTCCATCAATTATTTGCTCGTCGTTCTTCGTACCCAAAGTAATGGTTGTTAAACTTTGTGTTTCGCCTCTTGTAAATAAGGCTGAACCGTGAGTCCTAGGTAAAACACCAAGCTCAATAGTGATCGGTCTTATTTGAGTGGTGTTTCTTCCATCGAGACGAATTTCTTCAGAAAGGATTCGCTCTCTCATTAATTCTTTTTCGAGATCGTGAAGAATCGAACCAATTACTTTTTGCTGTTCTGGAAATCTTTCAGCCAATGCAGCATTCACTTCTTCCTGAAGTTGCTTATTCTTAAATGATCTTTCTTCTTTGGTTAGAACTGAATGAACTATGTCTTTTAATTTCTCTCCAGCAAGTTCGAGCACTTCTTTTTTAAGTTCAGGATCAATTTCTTTTTCTTTGATTTCCCATTTATTCTTTCCTGCTTCATTCCTTAATTCAAGCTGAAGATCAACAAGCTTCTTAATTTCAGCCTGTGCAAATCTCAATGCACTTAGCAATTCATCTTCACTAACTTCTTTCGATTCACCTTCAACCATAATTATAGAATCACTTGTTCCGGCAACCACCAATTCCAGATCACTTTGCTCAATTTCAGCATGAGTAGGATTTACAATTAACTGACCATTAATTCTTCCAACTCGTACTTCAGCAATCGGTCCGTCAAACGGAATATCCGAAATTGTTAGTGCAGCTGAGGCAGCTACAGCACCCAAAACATCCGCATCATTCTGACCATCGTATGAGAGAACAAACGCAATAACCTGAGTTTCATTCATAAAGCTGTCAGGGAACAGAGGTCTGATTGGCCTGTCTATCAATCTTGAACTGAGAATTTCTTTTTCGGTCGGTCGGCCTTCTCTTTTTATAAATCCGCCTGGAATCTTTCCGGCAGCTGAAGTCTTCTCACGGTATTCAACCTGCAATGGAAAGAAGTCCTGATCTTCTTTTGCCTCGGCAGATGCAACTGCAGTAACAAGAACCATTGTATCTCCGTATCGAACCATAACGGCACCGTTAGCCTGTCTTGCATATCTTCCGGTTTCAATGGAGAATATCCTGCCACCAATTTCAACTTCCTTTTTAACTATCATTTCAATTTCCTTACTTTCTAATGTTCAAATCTTTAATTATTGCTCTGTATCTCTCAATATCTTTTTTGGCAAGATAGTCAAGCAGTCTGCGTCTCTTGCCAACCATCATCATTAATCCTCTTCTTGAGTGATGGTCTTTTTTATGTTTATCAAAATGATCTGTGAGATCATTAATTCTTTTGGTCAACAGTGCAACCTGAACTTCAGTTTTACCTGAGTCCTTTTCGTTTCCGCCGTACTTTTTTATTATTCCGGCTTTTTCTTCTTTAGTCATTATATTTAATCCTTATAGTTTATTATACGATATAATCCCAGAAAAAATTCGTAATTACGAATTAACCAGGATCAATTAATTAGTTTACCTAAAATTATTCTTCCTTTTTCTTCATCTTTTTTCATTTGTATGATCAAGTCATCCACCGAGTTGAATTTTTCTTCATCCCTGATTTTTTCAATTAATTCAACCTTCATTATTTCGTCGTAAATATCTCTATCAAAATCAAATATGTAAAATTCAGGAATTACATCTCCATCTTGATGGAAAGTTGGTCTGCTGCCGAGACTCAACAAGCCAAAATGTTTTTCTTTTTGAACAGTACATTCCGCAGCATAAATTCCTTTTGCAGGTATTAACTTGTCTTCATCATTTACAGAAATATTAGCAGTTGGAAAGCCAAGCTTTCTACCTCTTCCGTCTCCTCGAACAATTTTTCCTTTAAATGAATAATTTCTACCAAGCATTTTTCCTGCTTTGAGAACATCACCTTCGAGCAAGGCATTCCTTATTTTTGTACTGCTTATAGTTTCTCCATCAACTGAGTATTCAGGAACTAGTGTTACAGAAAAATTATTTTTCTTTCCAATTTCCTTCAGGAGCTCAAAGTTTCCATCTCGTCCTTTTCCAAAATGATGATCGTAACCAATAACTATTTCAGAAAGTCCAATTCCATCAATCAAATAATTTTTTACAAAATCTTCAGGAGTCTGTTTTGAAAATTCTATTGTAAAGTTTATTACAAAAAGATTTTCAAGACCCAATTTTTCCAAAATGCTGATTTTTTCTTCAAGAGTACTTAGAAGCTTAACATCATTTCGCCCAGGAATAACCTTTCTCGGATGAGGATCAAAAGTCAGGAGAAAACTTCTTCCATCAATTTCTCGGGATTTGTGTAATACTTCACCAACAATCTCCTGATGACCGAGATGAAGACCATCAAAAGTTCCGAGAGTAACCACACTCTTTTTATCCCGCTGTATTTCCGCTAAATCCTTTATTATCTTCATTTTAAATGGCTTTATCAAAAGGCTGTAAATTTAAATTAATCCACCCCTAAATAAAAGTTTTGCATAGATATTAATCCTCATATCATCCTGAAGTCAATTGAGTTGAAAAGTGCATCGCAAAGCTTTTTATTGATAAAGCCTCCTCTACACGAAAGTCGCCAATCCCGGTTCTTCTTAATTCTAACAATAATCCACCTGTACTAAGTCTTTTTCCAAAGTCATCTGCTATAACACGAATAAATGTTCCTTTTGAACATGTAATTGTAAAATGGATATCCGGTAATGCGATTTTAGTGATATCAAATTTTTCAATGAATATCCTTCTGGGCTCTCTTTGAATAGATTTTCCTTTTCTTGCAAGATTATAAAGCTTTTTTCCACCAACTTTCACTGCTGAATACATTGGAGGTGTTTGCTCAATTTCACCTAAAAAAGTATCTCGAACCTGAAGAACCTTATTTAAATCAATACCCTCAGGAATTGGAATTTCAGAACATTCTGTTTCAGTGTCCATTGACGGCGAAGTTAATCCCAACCGGATTATACCAGAATAAGTTTTATTAAGGCCTATAAAATTGTCCATCTCTTTTGTTTTTTTTCCAGTGCACACTATCATCAAACCGCTTGCCTTCGGGTCAAGAGTACCTGAATGACCAACTTTTTTTACCCCCGTAATTTTTCTGATTTTATTGACAATCTGAAATGATGTTGGTCCGGAAGGTTTGTCTACTAAAATTATTTCACCTTCGGAAAAATCTGCATCGGAAAGACTAGCTGTTTGATTGGTTATTATCTTTTTTGTGAATTTCATTAATCAATCCTTCAATCTTTTCAACGTAATCGAGAGTATCATCAATAAAAAATTTTAATTCGGGTACAAATTTTATTCTAATCCTATGAGCCAATTCAGTTCTGATAAAACCCAGACGCAAATTAATTTTGTTCAGAACAAAATCTCTTCTCTCTTTTTGAAATACCGATAGATATATCTTCGCATTCTTTAAATCTGCACTCATTTTAACATCAGTAACTGTAATAAAGCCAAGGTCATCATCCTGCAGCTTGTGCAGAAGTATATAACTTATCTGCTCCTTTATTAACTGTTCAACTTTATCTACTCTGTGTGATGACATGATTATACGCTGGTGTTTTTGAATGACAAAATATTAAGATAAGGTTTTCTTGGTTTCTATCAACTTATATGCTTCTATAACATCACCAACTTTAATATCATTGTAATTTGCAATATTCAATCCGCACTCATAACCGGCATCTACTTCTCGTACATCATCTTTAAATCGCTTAAGGGTTCCAATCTCTCCTTCGAATATCACTATGCCTTCTCTAATTAAACGAATCTTATTACTTCTGGTAATCTTCCCTTCCTGAACATAACAGCCGGCCACTGTTCCGAATTTCGGTACTTTGAATGTATCTCTAACTTCAAGCGTGGCTGTGATTTCTTCTGAAATTATTGGCGACAACAACCCTTCAAGTGCTGATTTAACTTCATTAATTGCGTCATAAATTACGCTGTAAAGACGAATGTCCACATGCTGCTTTTCAGCAAGCTTTCTCGCATTCAGATTTGGTCTAACGTGAAAACCAATTATGATCGCCCTTGAAGCATCGGCAAGCAAAACATCACTCTCAGAAATTCCACCAACTCCTTTATGAATAACTTTTACAATAACTTCTTGTGTTGATAATTTAAGCAGCGAGTCAGCAAGAGCTTCAACCGAACCATCAACATCACCTTTTACAATAAGCGGAAGTTCTTTTACGCCACCAATACTAATTTGTTTTGCTATTTCATCCAGAGTAAGATGATGGATTTGTTTCTGATCCTGTTCTCTTTTTAATTGTTGTCTTTTAATACCAATATCTCTGGCGACTCTTTCTGATTCAACAACGACGAAGGAATCACCTGCCTGAGGTGGTCCTTCAAAACCAAGTACTAAAACCGGAGTTGCTGGAGGAGCTTCAGTTACTTTATTTCCTCTTTCATCAAACATAGCACGAACTTTACCCTGGTAAATTCCAGCGATGAAAGGATCGCCAATTTTTAATGTACCTTTCTGTACTAAAATTGTCCCTGTTATTCCTCTGCCTTTATCAAGTTCAGATTCAACCACAACTCCACGAGCTTGTCTTTCAGGATTTGCTTTAAGATCAAGTATTTCTGCTTCAAGTAAAATCTTTTCCATTAGTTGATCTACATGGGTTCCTTGCTTTGCAGAAATTTCAACTGATTGGTATTTACCACCCCATTCTTCAACCAATATGTTTCTATCAGCTAATTGTTGTTTAAGTCTTTCGGGATTAGCTCCGGGTTTATCAATCTTATTTATTGCAACAACAATGGGAACACCTGCAGCCTGTGCATGATTGATTGCTTCTATCGTCTGTGGCATTACAGCATCATCTGCAGCAACAACAAGTACAACTATATCCGTCAACTGCGCACCGCGTGCACGCATAGCAGTAAATGCTTCATGACCAGGAGTATCAAGAAATGTTATTGAACGACCGTTTTCAAGTTCTACTTTGTATGCGCCAATATGCTGAGTAATTCCTCCGGATTCCCCGGCAACAACATTTGTCCTTCTGATATAATCAAGTAAAGAAGTTTTTCCGTGGTCAACGTGACCCATAATTGTAACTACAGGTGGACGGGGTAATAATTCTACATCCTCATCTTCAACATCTTCGACAGCATCTGAAGTATACTCTTCCTGAAGTTCAATATCGAATCCAAATTCATCAGCTACGAGTG
>Ga0209536_100007149_pt1 | contig 16951 bp, 10 predicted proteins | sample DeeMarSeWOR28_12_FD_187461 | JGI IMG/M metagenome (GOLD analysis project Ga0209536, IMG submission 187461) | Marine sediment microbial communities from White Oak River estuary, North Carolina - WOR-2-8_12 (SPAdes) (version 2) | ecosystem: Environmental > Aquatic > Marine > Intertidal zone >... | reverse complement strand
ACCACCCCATTGAAATTGAATATCCCGGGTTTGGGTTGCATGATTGGTCTGTACCTCATAGACCCAAAGCAGGCGATGGGCGTTGCTGAGCGAACCGGTCAAAGCCACCGTCGTCGTCAATGCGCCAGTATCATTATTACCAAACGTGGTTATTGAGCTTCCCAGTGACGTGATTGCCCCGGTTACGGAATTATAGTCATACACCGTGGTGCGGATATTAATCCCGACGCCGGTGGTTCGATCGACGTATATCGTAGTGGTCAGGTTTCCGCTAAAAGGCACTTCCGTCGCCGATGCGGGGTCCTGGTAAAAACGCACGGCCTCGATCCACGAACTGTTGTTGGGCGCCAACCGGGTCACCGAGGCACCGGTATCGCCCGCCGTCGGCACAGGCGTCACGGCGGCGAAATTCTGCGGGCCGTCAAAACCCACATCCGTAGTGCCTGTCTGAAAATAATAAGCGTTACAGGATTGGCCGCTGACACCGATACTGGCGCTGGCGCTGACGGGGCCGCCGCCGTCCCAACTGATCTCGGCGGTGTTCACCGCCGGATTGGTGGCTTGAAAGGGATTATCGGCTGCCACCGTCACTGTCACCGAACCCGTTGCACCGCCTGCGACTGAGCCAAGATTCCAGGTGACCGTACCGCCGGACTCCGAACAGCCGCCGCTGCAACTGACAAAACTCATGCCCGCGGGAAGGGTATCGCTGATGACCGTATTGGTGGCCGCCGCACCGCCGTAATTTTCATACGATAAGGTGTAAGTCGCATTGTCGCCGGGCGCAATCTGTACCGCACTAGCAGTTTTCTCCAGGGTAAAGGCGGCGATGCCGCTCACCGGCACATTCACATACAACGTGGATTGCGCCGTAGCGTTTACAGGATTGCCCGCCGCATCATCCGCCGACAATGTACTGGCAGCCGTGAGAGAGTTGCTGGCATAATCGGCAGCGATGTCAAGTGTCATCGAAACACCGCCGTTGGCGCCTGGAGCAATGTTGCCCAGTGACCAGCTCACACTACCCGCGCCCGAAGCGCAACCATTACTGCAACTGGCTAAGCTGGTGTCGGCAGGTAATACGCTGCTTAGTATGGCGTTGGTGACAGCAACAGTAGAGGGATTACCATATTCGATGGTTAAACTGACCTGCCCCCCCGGACTGGTGCTGTAACTGTCCGGGGTGATGCTCAATACCAGTCGCGCGCTACCAACGGCGACGGCGACAGGATCGCTGGCAAGATCGCCAAATCCGGTAATTGCGGTGGCAGTATTGTTGTAATTACCGGCGACACTGCCGGTGCTCGCCGAAAAACTTAATGTGGCAGACTCATTGGAGGCCACGGCAATAGGTGTGACGAACGTCCAGGTCAGGCTCTGGCCGCTGACAGCAGGCTCGGCAATACCAAAATCACCGCTGGTGCTGCTGGCTTGGTAGCTGAAGCCATCCGGTAATACATTAGTAATACTGTCGACGGTCACCGTATCCGGATTACCCGCATTGCTTACCGTGATACTGAAGACCACCGTGTCGCCCGGTCCCACTTCGTTGTTATCGACACTCAATCCCAACGCGGGCGCCACACCGCAGGTGTTGATGGCCACACCCACCAATGCAGTCTGAACGCCGGTCACATCCGGATTGCCGTACCAGTTTTCGTTGTTGCCCGGAGTCTGTGCCGGACTGTGCATGGGGAACAGCGCCTCTTGACCGGTTATCCAGCCGCCATCGATATAAATGCGACTCTGAGCATCACCCACCAGGTAGGAAAAGGTACGGTTATCCACGCCGGTGGCAATCATGTCATCGTCCACCAAGCTATTGTCGTCGACCGCCTGCACACCGATGAGATAGCGCCCTTTAGCCAGGTTGTTAGCGTTCCAGGTTGCAGACCAAGTGTTGAGGGTTCCGCCGGTCTGAGCACCGCTGGCTGCAAGCATCCACGTGCCATCGGTTTCGTCAGCATCACCGTTGCCATTGGCGTCGTACCAGTAATAAAAATCCACCGCGTTAACCGACGTTGTCACTTCGCCGTTTACCAAAGCCAGCACGTCCTGGATGCGCGTGCTCAGCTGATAGTCCTGACCACAGCTGGAAGGCGCCACCGCCGTGACTTCGCTGATAATCGGCTGGCTATAAGGCTCCGCTTTGTTAAAGGAAATATAGTCACCAAAAGGCGCGGGACGGCTACTTTCCGCCGCCCAGGTTTTATTTATGGCGCAGTCTTTCTGGAACGGATCGTTCAAGCTGTTGGCGGTACAGAAGATCATGGAGATGGGCGTAGTGCGGGTGATTTTCGGGCCACCCAGCGCGGTGGCATCCAGCATGGCAACGGGTATTTGATAGTCGACAAAATATTCGTTGCAACTGCGGGTGGAAATCAGCCGGGCCCGGCTGGTACCGTAGTCCCAGGTGTTTTCGGCACTGCCGTTGGGCCAGTTGGCAACAGGCGTCAGCGAATTCTGGAAATTCAGGATCTGGTTGGTTCCCGAATCCACAAAAGCGGTGGGATTGTGTCCCAGCAAATGTACGTTGGGATCGTTTAGATAATCGATGGATTGGGTGGGGGTCTGACTCCAGATACCCGCCAGCATATCCACCGGCCCGGCAGGACTGCCGGAGGAACCGTTCAGATGCGCCGCCAAACTCCGGTAACCGCTACCGTCAATATCAAACAATACGGTCCATAAGGCGGAACTCCAGGGGGAGGACGCGCTGTAACTGCCGGCATTGGGGCCGGTGGCGTAGTTGTTGGCGATCTGTTCCACCCGCCAGCGGAACATGATGACATCATCATCCGGGCTCGCCCCCTGATGCAGATAATAATAAATACTGGGTAGTTGTTTATCGCTACAAGAAGAAGCGACGTTGACGTAGTTTTGCGGTGCCGTGCCGCCGTTGGAATCATCTTGCACACGCGGATCGTTGACACTGTTCTGAAAACGGGTATAAGGCAACCAATCACCGCAATCGCCGCCACAGTCGGCAGGATTTGCCGGTTCCGAAGGCCAAGGCGCGGGCGCGTAGTGTATCGCCGGTCCGGCGCCACTATTCCATTGCGGCGGAAACGGATCCGCCTCGGCATTGAAATTTGTCAGCCAGCTGATTACTAGTAATAACAGTAATCCACTGATTGAACGAGTAATTTGTGCGAAATGCTGCAGGTAGTTGTTGGCGCGCAAAATTGACCACCTTTTTGTTGATTGTTCATTAGCGACGGATCTCTCGGCAGGCAGATCCGCCAGGCTGCATTCAAATTGCGGGCCACACCAATAAAAGTGGTGCTATATAATGAATCCACAGCTTGAATGGGCGCGCACTGTAGTGGGCTTGAGAACGGATCAATTTAATTATTTTACAGTAAGCGATGCGTTTGAAATTCTGACTAAACTCGAATTAAAAACTATTGCTAAAAATATAATCGTTGGTGCATTCAACACTATCGAGCAAGCCGCTTCATATTCATAAACATATTCCCAAGAAACTTTCTGATATAGAAAGAGAAGAATCAAATGTTTAGCCGCCGAAGCCTGAGATGTTTTGCGCCGGGCCGGCGACGAAGAGTTGAGTAAAAAAGCAAAGCAAGCCCTATATCTTCTCTGAGGTGAACAAACAGCTAAGGCATTGGACTACTCTAAAGAAGTGTATCAAAGATACGATTGTGTTCCTGCGCGGACACACACAAACGCGTAAAGGACCTTGGTGCAGTTAAGGGATTTTGGAAGCGTAGTAGTCATAAAGTTTTTTCACGGTCTGGCGCATAGTCTGCGTAGCTATCTTTTGGCCACCTAGACCAATGCCATGAACTAATTCCTTCCAAGACTTTCTTTGGAGCACTTTGGTGACAAGTATCGTTAACTCATTTCCCACCAATTCAGGGGCACAAAATTTATCTGCCAAACACAAACAGACTAATTTCCAAATAGGTACTGAGTTAACCTCATAGGCTCTGGAGGTACTGACATACGACTTAATATCCGCCCAATCTGATTCCGATAACTTGCGCCAAGGCGCATCAAGCTCTGTTTCAAACAATTCCTTGACTAGTAGTGGTTGCAGATCTTTATAGGACTCTGACAGCATAACAGGAAAATGCTGAAGAAATTTCAATTGCGCTTCCCGTAACAATACAGCCCCTGAGTCACTCAACGCTTTTAACACCAATGCCGAATGCATTCCGCTAGCAGCATTGCGGCCCAGTCCCACATGTATTGGAGAGAAACCGGCCTTCCGCCAGAAACGAATAAGCTCTGGAGTGGCACCGAAACTGGCGCCCCACAAATCTATATCGCTGGATGCGAGTGAGCTTTCGATATTGTGAAGCAGAATTTTACCCAGCCCCTTTTGTTGCGAAAGCGGATGCACCGCTATACGCATGACACGCACGTACTTAAGTCGCGGCGCGTGCTTCAATCCAACATAGGTAGCCAATGATTGCGCTAGCAAATGCCCACGCACTCGCCTCTCGTTGGCATACACTTTTACCGCCAACTCACTATCGAACCTGCCCTCTTCTTCCAGTAACGCGGCAGCAACAATACTGCCGCTGTAACGCAGCACATAAATATGTAAATTGCGAGCGTCCAGCAAATATCGCAGATCCGCCGGTTGGGTTTGATAGTGCGCCATAGTCAACAACGCAAACAATTGCCTTAGCGCTTGTTGGTCATTGAGCAATGCGTCTCTGTCCAGTTTTTCGAAATAGCATTGGCTTAAAACCACTTGTTTAGCAACTTCGTCAGGGGCAGCATCGGCGTCTAATAACAGTGCTTTAAATACCAGAGCCTCCAATGGATCGTGTTTCGCCCAGCGAATAGGCGTCTCCAAGGCCATGGATCGCCAGCCGGGTGTGTGGTGATCGAGTTTGTTTTGAAAACGCAACGCAAATCCCCTGCCGGTGCCTTCATAGCCGTGTATGGTCGTGGAGAAGACGATACGCGCATAACGTTTCAGATACTGCTCCAGTAAGGCGACAGGAATGGCAGCGGCTTCATCCACCAGTAACAGATTGCAGCGGTAATCACGGCGTAACAAATCATCGGGAGGAACAAACATCAGATGGGTTTGCTCCCTACGTAATTTACCCTTGAGCCGTTGTGCGCCCGGCAGTAGCGATTGTGCACAGTCGAACACCGGAGCAACTGCATCCCGCCGGGGCGCGGTGACCACTATGGTTTTAACACCTTGCTGCAGCAACTGCGCCGCCGCAATCCCCAACGCCGCCGATTTGCCCCTGCCACGGTCGGAGGTAATAACCAGGGGTCTGTGGCGATGCCCGGAGGCTACATGCATTATGGCTTGCACGACTAGCTGTTGATCTTCACTGCGGTAGGGGAAATTTATTTCTGATGGAAGCTGTTCGGGCGGGAACGTTTGCCAAGCACTTTCTTGCACAACAGGTATCGGTCGATTTTGTTCGATGACGACTACCCAGGCCTCTTGCCGCAACGTTTGCGCAAACAATCCTAAAAACCGCCCGCCAACATCGGCACTTTGATACGGCCAAATGGCGAGACGTTTTTTTTGCGGGTCATCGAACGCTTCCCACTGCTCCAGCGCCGGTCCCAACAGAATCATTAGCCCGCCAGCCTTGATAGTACCGGCAATGGCAGCAAACAAATCCGGATCGAAACCGTTGTAGACATCGAACACCACCGCTTGAAACTCCATACCCAAATAATGCTGGGCTCGGGAAGCGGTGTAGGTATTGCCAACGTCCGGCGCGTGTTGCCCAATCCACAACACTCCGGTGGATTTCAATAAATCCATCGATTCTTGAGCTTGCGCATAACACCAGCGTGGCTCACCGGCAAATACCGTGAGGTAACGGTGACGGCTCTTCGCCGCCACTTCCAGTAACTGCCTCAAAAGAGGTTTGATTTGCGTATCCACTTTTTAATCATACACCGCTCCATTCACCAGGAACACGCGTATGAAAACCAACAAAGAGGCTCACCACACAAAATGCGGATAAAAGAAGAAACAATCCCTGTTTCACGTTCATCCATGCGTAATCAAGCTTGTCGATGCAAGCAGAGGATTTATCAAGGTCTTCGCTAGTGTGACGCCGCGAACTTAAGAATGGTTTAGTTTGAGGAACCTGATTTTTTTAAACCTAGCCTTTTTTGATCAAAACATACACTGCCCCGGTGCCCCCATCCATGGGTCGTGCTGAACAATAGGCCAACACATCGTTATGGCGTCGCAGCCATAGATCCACTTTGCCTTTTAGTACGGGCTTTTTCTCTAGCGAACCCAGGCCCTTGCCGTGAATGATTCGCACACAACGTTTGCCGCTGGCTTTGCAGTGAGCGAGAAACGTGGCGACTTCTTTGCGGGCTTGCTCACTAGTCAAACGATGCAGATCCAACTCCGCCTCGATACGGATTTTACCGCGGCGCAGTTTACGCAGAGTATTGGGATGCATACCATCGCGCACAAATAGCAACTCTTCACCGGTCTCAAGATCCGCGCTATACATATCGCTACTCATCATGTCTTTTAAAACTTGACGCTGGTCGCGCTCCAGCTGCAAAGGCTTGGGCAGGGGCTTTTTAGCCTTGGGCAGGATTTTGTCGCTGGACAGAGGCTGCACATCGGCCATCGCCTCGCGAAACAACGCGCTCTCTTCCGGGGAGACTCGATGTTTTTTTCTCATAACTCGCACCTACAACACATGCACACACTTTTCGACACTCACTTGAGCGTGACGATCCCTAAACCGCTGAATATGCGCTTTTTCTCTAGAAAAACAGCCGGTTGCAATCCGGTCCAGGCAATCCTTAGTGAGCTGCAGGGTTGCCAGAGATGTCAAATCCAGTCATTATTCTCCGTCAACTGTACAAAGGCCAATAAATATACCGGAATCAACCGATTGTATCCGGTCAAGAGGTATCAAAACATGAAACAAGGGGAAAAACGAGCCTTCCTGGCGATTCTGGTGGCGTTCGTCGGGGTAATAATTTTCACTATCTACTACGAAATTTTGTATCAAAAGCGCGAAACCGATAAACAAACCGCCGCCGCCACTGCAGGCGAAAAAGCCGCCTTGAAAAACAACCCCGGTATTTGGGTGATCCCCAAAGGTCTCAATCCCGAGGCGTTGCCTGATCCTGAGTCTCGCGGTGCGACAATGTTGACGTTGTACTGCGTGCAATGCCACGACTTGCCCACCCCCTCTATGCACACGGCTCAGGAATGGCAGCGCGTTGTCGATCGCATGGAAAAAGAAATGCAACAACGCCGCGGCGGTGTTTTAATACGGGTGATGATGCCACCGGAGAAAGACTGGAAAATACTACGTACTTATTTGGCGGACAATGCGCAAAAACCACTGGACAAGAGCCAGTACACCGATCTGGACACGCCCGCCGGGCAGGCGTTTGAAACGACATGCTCGCAGTGCCACGCGGCCCCGGATCCCGCACAACACAGCCCCAATGAATGGGCACGGGTGGTATTGCGCATGAAATCCAATATAATGGCCGCGGGTAAAGAAATGCCGGATGATGTCACGGTAGAATTAATTACGGAGTATTTGCAATCACACAGTCAGAACATTCAAAGCACCACTTTATGAGCATTGAAATACCATGGACGAACAAGAACGCAAACTTCACATAAAAAATACGTTTAACACGGTTTCGGAAGGCTACGACAATCCCGCACTGCGGTTTTTTATCAACAGCGCGAAAAAGCTGCCGGATATTTTTCAATTCAAAGGCGATGAACAGGTTTTGGATGTGGCGACCGGCACCGGCATTGCCGCATTGGAGTTGGCCGGCGCGCTTCCACAAGGTAAAGTCACCGGTATTGATTTTTCCGACGGCATGTTAAACCAGGCGAAGAGTAAAGCGGCCGCCCTACAGCTCAACAATACCGAGTTCCTGCACATGGACATGCAAACCATAGCGTTTCCCGACAACCATTTTGATGCGGCAAATTGCTCATTCGGAATATTTTTTGTCGAAGACATGGAAGGATCGCTGCGCCACATTTCACAAAAAGTAAAATCCGGCGGGCAAATTGTTTGCAGCTCGTTTATCGAAGACGCGTTCCAACCGGTGCAGGAAATATTTCTCGGTCACTTGGAGGAATACGGCATCGAACGGCCGCCGATCTCCTGGAAACGCATTGCCAGTGCAGAACAAAGCACCGCGTTATTCAGGAGCGCGGGGTTAAGTGATATACAAACGCAACGCTATAACGCCGGCTATCACCTGGAAAACGCCGACCAATGGTGGAACGTGGTTTGGTACGCCGGGTATCGCGGTTTGATCAGCCAGCTAAAACCTGAGCAGCTGGAACCGTTCAAACAACAGCACTTGGCGGAAATTCAGAAACTGGCGACCCATGAAGGTATTTGGCTGGATGTGGAAGTGCTGTATACCAGAGGCAGGCGCGGTTAAACATCGCTACAAATCGCGGCGCATAGCGCCGCTCCTACGTAGCCTGCCCTAACAAGCCAACTGCATGGTTGGGTAGCCACGCTTTCCTCCAACCTCGCTGTTAACCTTCGCTTTGTTGGCGCTGTGATAAAAAGCTTTGGCTTTGCCCCGCTGATAGTCAAATAAAAACTCTGCGATGCAATCCTCACCATAACCCACCAACAAACTATCGGCGTATTGCGCCGGCTCAAGCGCATCGTTGGCCAGCATAGAACCACTAAACACGACATGACAGCCGGCGTCGCGATAGAGTTTCGCCAACACCAGACAACGTGCCCGGTTGTAGCTATTGATAAAAAATAATGCGATGTCAGCCTGATAGTTATGCCGGGCTGAGCCTATTCGTTCATCCACTAAGGCCACTGCGCCTCGTTTGCCCGCTAATCCAGCCATGCGCCGCAAACCCACCGGAGGCAAAATGCGGCATTGCACGAACTGACTCAAGGGACTGGATCTATCATCGTCTTTTGGCACAACAAACGTAATTTTCATCGTGGCGTCTCCCGAATATTCTTACTCAATAAACTGAACTGGGATAAGCTTAGAAAACAGTTATGGGGATTCGCCGTTAAAGACGGGCAATCAGAGGATTAATTATGATCCAATATGGCAGGTGTTGCTTCTCTGGAACTTCTAACTTGGCAATCGGCGCAAATCCAAACAATAATCTGTCATCGCGGAATCTGGCGGAGTTCGCGGCTGATCATAACCTTGAAAAGGAATAATCTCGGTAGTAAAACGCTCACTGCGGCGGTGTTCGGCATCGTCCATGTCTGTTGGTAATCCCGGATAAGCCAATCCCTGAGGATGCCATTCGTAATAATTGATTTGCAACGCTTCGCTCAAACCGCGATGCGCCAATACTAGAGTAATAGAATTGCGCGCCCCTATGCCCGGGTGCAATCCGATGTTGGGTAAAAAGTTTCGGTACCGCAATCCGGTCACTTTAACCGGTCCGTGCTGATCTTGTTCCAGACGTAACGGGATGCGATAACCATCCAACCACAACTCCCAACCACCAAGCTGGGTGGGATGATGGCTTTCCACACTTAAGGTAACTTGCAAACGCGAGGTACTGGCATCCACCAATCGTGAACCGCCGCCCTCCTGCGATGCCACATCACCCACTAGAGGCCAAAATTCCAGTGCTTGTTTTAATTCAATTTTGCAACCGTGAAATACGGCTTGACCGATAAAACGCACCGGTTCTTGCAACAAAAGATCTTTTATCGAATCATGCAATGCCAATCCCGTCTGCTGTAAATCCTTGAACACAGTTTGCAAATCCGCACACAAATAAAAAGGCAAAGCGTATCTATCATGTAACTTAGTGCCATGATTGATCAACTTAGGCATTCTATCCTCTTGGCTCAACATAACCACAATACTACGTAGCAACACAGCGATTGCCGCGGCGCATTGGGAACTTCGCGACATACGAAACGCCCGGAACTCCACCAATCCTAGACGACCACGGCCCGGTAAATAAGGATTCCACAATTTTTCGATATTCAATTCGCTGCGATGGGGATTGCCGGAAGGGTCTACTAAAAACGGGCTTAAACTGCGCCATATGAATTCCGGCTCTGGATGTTCTACATTCTCCAGTTGTTCCAAAGCGACTGAAAGTTCGCGAAACGACTCGCGCACACCTTCGTCTGTCCTCGGCGACTGACTTGAGCTACCTATGGAAGGTGGAGCGAACCAATAAGACAACGCCGGATGGGCGTTACAATAACGCACTAAGCGTGGTAACAAATGCGGAAAACGGAAGAACGGGCTGCTTAACGGCTCAGGACCCCCAAGGGTGAATTGCCCGCCACCACCGGAGTCGGAAACGCCGCCGTTGTAATGCAAACGATATGAATGCAATCCAATGGCTTTAGCCGCACTATAATATAGTTCACAGCGCTGATAAAAATTCAGCGCATTATCCTCGGGCGCCTGATTGATCTCGATGACCGCTGGATCCGGCGTAATCGTGATCCACGCGACACTAGCGTCCACTGGCGGTGGAAAGCCTTGCATCACTAAAGTCTTTATGGAAGTTTGATTGGCCGCTTGTGCGATGCAGCTCAGTAATTGCACAAAGCTGTCAACATCCGGCACCTCTGGCAACTCAATTACAATGCTACCTGGAGTTTCAGAGTGTTTATCGAGACACAACAACAAATCACCGTTCTCAGCCAGCTCGTCAGCCAGTCCGTTGACGGGAATTTTCGTTTTATGCACCGATGCACGAGCCAGTTGCGGCTTGTTATTGATATCAACAGTGGGTGTACCGCTGTCGCAACGAAACAATACGCGGTATCTCAAATCCTTAGCCGCCGTAAAAGTCGTTGCTTGCCATGATGACGCGTTCAACGCGTCATTTAACGCCTGCCAAAACGCTTCAATGACGGGAGACTCCAAAGGTTCAACGGGTGTAGCGTCTGCAGATTCTTGTGTTAGGCATGGGTCCGGTGGCCCTTGCCAGACAAACTTATTTTGTCTTGCCTGGTAATAGCCTAGACTCCAGCGAGGCAAATCTTCACCGGAGTATTGCCTGCCCAAAGTGTGCAACACCACCCCACCGGATTGGCGTTTGTGCACTTCTTTGAGCAGCGCGTAGGCGTACTGCAGCTTTTCCGGCCCCAGCGCTTCCGACAACCACTCCGGGATTTCGGCAAAGCGCCGGGTAAACGTGGGTTCCATGCCAACCCACACATCCACTCCCAAGGTGGCAATCTGCTCGTCTTGTGTTTGGATAATTTGTTCGAACTCAGAACGGTCCATACGATGTGATAGGCTATAATTTTTCAATCGTCGCTTCGAGACAAACGACAATGAACATATTATACGCTCTTTTTGCGCAAACAAGCGGGCGAACTAAAATTTATCAGATATAATTTAGTGGCACACATCTGAACAATGCGGACAATCTCCAAGAACACAACCGTTGACTTAAATTAATTATGCGACGTATAGAAATCACTCACACTACTCGTTACGAATATGCCGAACCGGTAGAGTTGCTACCCCATAAACTGCATGTAAGGCCTCGCGAAGGTCATGATATTCGTATCGAGTCTTCGCAATTGAATATTACACCTAACTACGAAATTCGTTGGGAACGGGATATCTATGGAAATTCAATTGCGCTGGTAGACTTTCTGGATAAAAGCCAAACCTTAGAGATCACCAGTGATGTTGTGGTGCAACATTATGCGGAACAACCTTTGGAGTTCACCCTGGATGATTCGGCGTTGCATTATCCATTTCACTATAATCCCCTGGAGCAAATTGATTTGATACCCTACCAAATGGCGGTATTCCCCCGGGACTATCCCAACGTACAAAAGTGGCTAGAGGATATATGCAGCCCCGGCAAATTAATGAAAACCGCTGTATTGCTGGATGCTTTAAATAAAGCGATTTCATCGAACTTTCAATACCAGATTCGCGAAGAACCCGGAGTGCAATCCCCTCAGCAAACTATAGAATCAGGTTCCGGATCCTGCCGCGACTTTGCTGCATTGTTCATCGAGGCCTGCCGGGTGTTGGGATTTGCCAGCCGTTTTGTGAGTGGTTATTTATTGGTTCCCTCAGAAGACAATGCCGTACAACACTTATCCACTCATGCCTGGTCGGAGGTTTATTTGCCAGGATCAGGATGGCGTGGTTTTGACTCCACCAGTGGAACCTTGGTGGGCGGAGACCACATAGCCGTGGCACAACATCGCCACCCCGAAGCCATACCACCGGTATCGGGCTCCTTTGTTGGTAAACCCGAGCCGTTACCCATTATGCGCGTAAACGTGGCAGTAAAAATATTATAAATTCACGATCTGTATACTCACTGCACATCGGTACTGATAACAAAGTCCATGCGAGATTCTACGGCTACACCGTAATAGCTGCCCTCAATAGGCGCCGCACCTGTCGGGGTGCGCGAAGCGGCCACCGGCACATGAGCGTCGGCGACAATGCTGCCATGCGTGGGATCGTAGCCCCGCCAACCGACACCCGGGATAAAAACCTCGGGCCAGGCATGTAAAAACCGGCGCCCATGATCCACTTCCGGTTTTGCTTGATAACCGCTGACAAACCGAGCTGCAAATCCCTGCGCTCTGCATAACGCCATAAACAACACACTAACATCACGGCAAGCGCCGCGTCGCCGCGCCAAAGTCTGGGAGGGGATTTGCGGACCACCATCGTGGCGGATTTCCCGTTGAATGTTTTCGTGGATATAGGTGTTTACGCCTTCTAAGAACTGCACTGGTTGCTGATCGTTCGCGGCCACCAATTGATTTAGAAGCTGTCGTGCCGGGGCTTCCAACGCCAAAGACTCACAATAAGGTGCAAGATGCAGATGTTCGTCGTCACTGTATACAATTGGCAACGAACTTGATTCAGTGAGTTCACACTCATCGTTAGGGAATGTGGTCGCCACAAACCGGGATGTAATTTCCAATCGATGAGTAGGCTGGTCGAACCTGGCACGCAAAACTAAATTGCCTTCATGGTCCAGGCAAGTATTGCTGGCACTAGGATTCGGCTCAATGTCACAACGATAATCCTGTAGCAATACATTTCCGTCGGCGCGAGGTCGTAATCAGATTACATGCGGTCCCAATTTCACGGCTTTGGCATAACGATACGTCGTGGTGTGGCTTACAGTAAATTCCATCGAGTGTATTGATCGAGCAATTTTCAAGTTTGCACCGTGACCTAACATATCCTGTTTATAATAATTTCAGCAAGTAGCAAAATCCTTGCAAGGCGTAATGACTTATCTGCTTAGTAACCGACCGACCATCACTTTGCTTATGTACAAATATATTTTGTATTCAATTGAATATTTTGGCTAAATAGCATGTCTAATTAACTTTGCTCGCTCTCCGAGAAAACAACTTCCAATAACCGGATTCTCACATGCACACAAACGATCCCAAACCGCTTCCTGACAATACTTTATCTGCTACCGAGTACCCCCGCAAAACGCACAAATACAGCGCACTTTCGGTATTGTTTGTTTGCTTGAGTTGGCTTCCTCTATTTAGCCATGCGGCCCCACCGGCTGCAAAGCAAGGAGGCATGGCCGGCGGGCCGCCCCCTATGCCTGTAGAAGTAGCCAAGGTAATACAAGGCACCGTTAATGTGGATATCTCTGCTGTGGGTACACTGCAGGCCAACGAATCAGTGGTCATTCGTCCGCAGATCAGCGGTCGCATTGAAACCATTCATTTCGATGAAGGCCAAAACGTGCAAAAAGGTGCCGTGCTTTTTTCCCTAGATGCCTCGGAATACCGCGCTCAAGTGGCGGAAAGCGAAGCGACGGTTAAACTGGCGCAAGTGAAATTCAACCGTTCCAAGGACTTGCTGAAAAAGAATTTAAGCAGCCAGCAACAATTCGATGAAGACTCCGCCAAGCTGGATGAGGCTAATGCTCAATTAGCTCTGTATAAAGACCGGCTGGCCAAGACTGTCATCCGAGCGCCGTTCAGTGGGGTATCGGGTCTACGTAAAGTCAGCCCGGGTGACGTGGTGCAACCGGGACAGGAATTGGTCCACTTGGAAGACATACATTTATTAAAACTGGATTTTCGCGCCCCAGAAATTTATCTACCGGATTTACGAACCGGCTTGGAGGTTAATGTGGTAACCGATGCGTTCCCCAATGAAACCTTTGCCGGTAAAGTTTACGCTATCGCTCCGCGGGTGGATGAAGCCAGCCGCAGCGTCTTATTGCGAGCACGCATCACCAACGACCGTGGTATGTTGCGCCCGGGTATGTTCGCTAAGGTGCAATTGCGCTTGGCCAGCCGGGAAAACGCGCTATTGATTCCCGAAGAAGCGTTGTGGCCGGTGGGCAAAGACATGTTTGTGTATATAGTGGTCGACGGCAAAGCGGTGATGAGTAAAGTTAAAGTCGGCAAACGTTTAAAAGGCCAGGTGGAAATCCTGGAAGGATTAAGTAAAGGCGATACGGTGGTCACCGCCGGGCAAATGAAACTGCGTAGCGAAGCGCCGGTCATGCCTGTCAACCAACCTGCAGCGGCGGGTACACCACAATGATACTGCCTGATATTTCCATTCGCCGGCCGGTGCTGGCCACGGTAATGAGTTTAATGCTGGTGTTGATAGGCATCATTTCTTACGACCGGCTTTCGGTGCGCGAATACCCGAAAATCGACACACCCGTGGTGTCCGTGCGCACTGTGTTTACCGGCGCCAGTGCCGAAATCATCGAAAGCCAAATCACCAAACCCATCGAAGAGGCGTTGGCGGGCATCGAAGGCATCCGTACCATCAAATCCGTTAGCCGGGAGGAAGTCAGCCAGGTTACGGTGGAGTTTTTATTGGAGCGCGACCAGGATGCCGCCGCCAACGATGTGCGTGACCGAGTAGCCCGGGTGCGCGGCAGGCTGCCCGATGAGTCCGACGACCCGGTGGTGGCCAAAGTGGATGCCGATGCCCAAGCTATCATCTGGATGGCGTTTTCCAGCGACCGGCATAATGCGTTGGAAATCACCGATTATGCGGATCGCTACATAGTCGACCGCTTGCAAACCTTACCTGGAGTCGCCAGTGTTATTGTCGGCGGCGAACGCCGCTACGCCATGCGTATCTGGCTGGACCGCGACCGCCTGGCGGCCCGGCGGCTCACCCCGCAAGATGTGGAAGACGCCTTGCGAGCGCAAAACCTGGAAGTGCCTTCCGGCCGCATTGAAAGCGATATGCGCGAGTTTACTGTGTTAATGCAAACAGATTTGCGCACACCGGAGCAGTTCAATCAAATGATTCTGCGCAAAGTGGACGGTTATCCCGTTAGGCTCATCGATGTGGGCTATGCATCCATAGGGGCCGCCGATGAACGGAATGCGGTTCGGGTCAATGGTAATTCCGCTGTGGGCTTAGGGGTTGTAAAACAATCCACTGCAAATACTTTGGAAGTGGGTCGCGCGGTCAAAGCCGAAGTACCCAAGATCAACGAATCCCTGCCCGAAGGCATGAAGGTGCAGGTGGCTTTTGACTCTTCGTTATTCATCGAGCGATCCATCGATTCGGTATATGAAGCCATTGTTGAAGCATTAATCTTAGTAGTGCTGGTTATTTTCCTTTTCCTACGATCAGTACGCGCCACACTCATTCCGTTTGTGACCATACCGGTCTCACTTATCGGTGCGTTTATTTTCTTATATGCACTGGATTTCTCCGTAAACATTCTCACTTTGTTGGGGCTGGTATTGGCCATTGGTTTGGTGGTGGACGACGCTATCGTGATGCTGGAAAACATTCACCGGCGCATTGAAGAAGGCAAACCGCCTTTCGAAGCGGCCATGGAAGGCAGCAAAGAAATCGCATTTGCGGTAGTGGCCATGACTTTAACTTTAGCCGCAGTATTCGCGCCGCTGGCATTCTCCACGGGTAATACCGGACGCTTGTTTTCCGAGTTCGCATTAACGGTGGTGGGCGCTGTATTAATCTCGGGATTCGTGGCGTTAACCTTAACGCCCATGATGTGCTCAAAATTGTTACGTCATCAGAAGAAACACAACTGGTTCTACAATGTCACTGAGCAAGGCTTTTTAAAATTCAACGCGGCTTATCAATCGCTGTTGAGTCACGCGCTCAATGTACGCTGGCTGGTGATTTTATTAGGCTTGGCAGTTGCCGGCTTAGGCGCTTGGATGTTTACCAGTTTAAAATCGGAACTTGCGCCGGTGGAGGACCGCGGCATATTAATCGGCATCACCATAGCACCGGAAGGCGCTACCATGGCCTATACCGATAAATACGCCCGCGCCATCGAAGGTTTGTACAGCCAGATTCCCGAGGTAAAAAACTACTTCATGGTGGTGGCGCCTGGCCTGGAAAGACCCAATCCCGTGAACTTCGCCTTATCCTTCGTCAGCTTAAAACCCTGGGAAGAACGCGAGCGCAAACAACAACAAATCGCCCAGGAGCTGGCGCCTAAAATGTTCGGCTTGCCCGGTGTGTTGTCCTTCCCCATCAACCCGCCCTCGTTGGGACAAAGTTTCCGTAATCCACCGGTGCAGTTTGTGTTGATGGGCACTTCTTATGCGCAGCTCAATGAGGCCGTTGGCAAATTTATGGAAAAAGCCCGCGCCTATCCGGGCCTTGCCAATCTGGACAGCGATCTTAAGCTGAATAAACCGCAGTTAGCCGTCACCTTGAACCGCGATAAAGTCGCCGATGTGGGCGCCAGTGTCGCCAGCATAGGCCACACGGTGGAAACCTTATTGGGCGGGCGCCAAGTCACCCGCTTCAAACGCGAAGGCGAACAATACGATGTGATTGTTAAAGTGGAAGACAAAGACCGCGCCACGCCCAGCGATCTTACCTCCATTTATGTGCGTGGCACCGATGGCCAACTGGTGCAACTGGCGAATCTGGTGGAACTGAACGAAACCGTCGCCCCCAAAGAACTTAATCACTTCAACCGGTTTCGTGCCACCATCATTTCCGCCAACGTGGCGCCGGGTTACACGTTGGG
>Ga0209536_100007147_pt1 | contig 16953 bp, 13 predicted proteins | sample DeeMarSeWOR28_12_FD_187461 | JGI IMG/M metagenome (GOLD analysis project Ga0209536, IMG submission 187461) | Marine sediment microbial communities from White Oak River estuary, North Carolina - WOR-2-8_12 (SPAdes) (version 2) | ecosystem: Environmental > Aquatic > Marine > Intertidal zone >... | reverse complement strand
TCTCCCAAATAGTCGTTTCCCTCGTCTATAGTCCAGATTCCTTTATGCGATCTATTCAACTGGTTCGCCCGGTTCTAGCGATGGAATCTCCTCGAACAAATGCTCGGCAAGGACAATCAAGTCCTGGACATCGACGACGCCGTCGCCCCAAGGCATCGGGCCAATGTCACAGAAGCGAGCATCCGTACCCCATGCGTCGATCATCATCACAAGCTCAGTCATTCCGACGCTGCCATCGTCGTCAAAGTCAACCACAGGCATGATCGGAGCCTGCCATATGTCGTAGTTGCCCCAGCCTGAACCACCGCATCGGTTGGAGCTGAAGTAGAGCGTCGTGCCGTCTGTCGAGATCATAGGCTGCTCTTCGACAAATGCCGTGTTAACCAGCGGCCCAAGATTGACCGGCGGTCCCCATTCGTTGTCTTGCGTTGCGCGCCTCGTAAGCCAGATATCCGTTTCACCGAAACCGCCCGGTCGTGCGGAACAATTCCACCAGTCATTGAATACCAGTAACAGGCCGTCGCTCGATATACTGCACATGGCCTGACAACCATAGTCGTTTACAGCCGGTCCTACACCGACAGGTTGGCTCCAAGGTGAGTCAATAGTCTCACGCTTCGTCACATATAACTTGCCTACTTTTCCTTCGAAATCGGCATACGTGAAGTAAAGTTCTAGTCCGTCAGCCGAGAGAGCAGGAGCTCCTTCGTTCTCCATGCCGTCACCGAGCAGGTCCAATTGTGTCGTCTCGCCCCAGGGATCGCTCGGCGATGGGCGTCTGCTTACCCATATGCTGGCATTGGGCGCGGAGTCCGCATCCCTATACCAGCGCTCGAAGTACATCTCCAGCCCATCTGACGAAACAGTCGCTGATCCCTCATCTGCGGAAGTGTTGACAGGCGGCCCAAGCTTCTGCGGCGGGCCCCATCCATCTTCGGTCGTTGGGCGCGTCGACAACCAGATGTTACTATCACCGAATATGCACCCTGTCTGTCCGGTCCTACTCGACGTAAAGTAGAGTTCCAGACCGTCGGCAGAGACATGCGGGCCATAATCTTGACTGCAATTCAGGTTGACCGTTGGCCCGACCTGTTCATCATTCGGCCCCATGTTCACAGGCTCACCGAAAGTGAAATCCGCCCTCACCTTACTGCCGCCAATGATCATCGCGGCCACAATTCCAATGACGACTAATCTCGCTCTGTTCCTATTCAACAATTTCATAATCAACCTGCCTTTCTGTTATTGATCGTTTTCCTGATCTTGCGGCATATTCTCCTTTTCCCAATGTTCCATGAAGACTTTCAAGTCCTCGATATCGACAATACCGTCGCCCCAGGGCATCGGGCCGGTATCGTAGAGCGTGTCATCTGTGCCCCAACTATCAATCAGCATTACTAGGTCAGACGTGTCGATATTTCCGTCACCATTGAAGTCAACGATGGGAATAATTGGGGCTTGCCAAATATCACTTCGAGTCCCCCCCGTATACGTCGGGCCAGGCCGACATAAATATAACGTTCGGCCATCGGGCGATATTCGCCCTAAACCATCCCCGCGTGATCCGTTGACAACCGGGCCCAGATTCACCGGTTCTCCCCAGGAGTCTGCGATCGTCTTACGCTTCGACATCCATATGTCGGAACTGCCGAATCCACCCGGATGGAGGCGTGTCGTGTCAGTATCTGAACACAAGAGTAACAGGCCATCACTTGAGACAGAAGGATAACCTGTGTCATCTGAACTGTTGACAAGTGGTCCGAGATTAGTTGGCTCTCCCCATGGATCATCCTTCGTTGGCCGTCTGGATACCCAGATATCCCAACTGCCAAATCCGTCAGGACGATCAGAATCGAAGTATAGTTCTAGGCCGCCTGTCGAGATCCATGGGGCGGCATCCCCAGATGAACTATTGACGATGGGCCCAAGATTAACAGCGTCACCCCAATCGCCGTCTTTGGTCTGGCGTCTTGACACCCAGATGTCCGAACCGCCGTGCCCACCGGCTCGGTTATTGGAGCTGAAGTAAAGTTCCAGGCCATCTACAGAGACGCTCGCCTCAACATCCATCGTTGGACTGTTGACCTTTGGACCCAGGTTCATGGGAATGCCCCAGTCGTCGTGTGTCGTCTCTCGCTTGGCGACCCATATGTCCCAGCGTCCGTGCCCGCCAGAACGGTCGGACGCTAGATACAGCTCCAGTCCGTCTGCCGAGAGACAGCTGGGGTAATCGGCAACCGGACTATTGACCGTTTGCCCGAGATTCACCGGTTCGCCGAAGATGAAATCAGCCTTAGCATTTGCACCGCCGAGGACAATAGCGGCGACGTACCCCACAAACATCATCCCGAATCTGCAATGATCGAACCACCTCATTTGACACCATCCTTTCGGCCCTGTTGGGCAATAAATACTACCTTCATTTCCGTGCTCGAGCTGTCAATCCACCTATATCTCCGTAGGAAGAATCTCATATCGCAAAGATTCTTGAGATTTTCTGAGAAATTTTCCGCAAGTAGCGCCTGTTTCAGCGAGGTGATTGATCTTGGGGCCGTTTTGGCATAAAATCCGTGGGAATCCGGATCCCAGCACCCTTGAAAGTGCGGTGAAATATTGTTCTTGCTACTGCAAGGATGTTCCGCTTGTATCCGGCGCGGCCTGCGAGTCTGGGAAGACGTATGGGAAATTGCGACTGGACAGAGATGGGGGGACTGAGACAGAAGTTTCTCACGACCCACTGGTCCCTAGTTGAAGACATCAAGAAACAGGGGGATAAGGAAAGTGCCCTGATCGGATTGCTGCTGGAGCGGTACTGGAAGCCAGTCTATTGCTACCTGCGCTGCAAGGGCCATGATAATGAAAGGGGCAAGGATTTAACGCAGGGCTTCTTTCACGAGGTTGTGCTCGGTCGGAACCTGATTGACCGGGTAGATGCCTCGAAAGGAAGCTTCCGCTCATTCCTGTTGCATGCGCTGAATCACTATGTAACTGATGAGCAGCGAAAAGACCATGCCTGCAAACGCATCCCCAAAGAGAAACTGGTCCCACTGGATTTTGTCGGTGCACCAGAGTTGCATGAGGTTGTCGACCAACTCAATCCGGAGGAAAGCTTCAACTACGCTTGGAAGGCGGATCTGCTGGAGCGTACACTCTCCACCGTCAAAGAATGCTACATCAAGCAAGGGATGGAGAATCACTGGAATGTCTTTCGAGAGAGGCTCTTGCAGCCGCTGCGGGAGAACCAGGAACCACGTCCGTTGAGGCAGATGTGTCGGCAGTACAACATCAAAGATGAGGCCACGGCATCTCACATGCTCGAGACCGTCAAGAGGCGTTTTCAGAGCGTTTTGAGGGAACAGGTCCGTCATACGGTGCTTACAGGGCAGGTGGTTGAAGAAGAATTGAAAGAAATTCTCAAATTCTTCGAGAAACAGAGCGAGATTTAGAGCTTTCTCACGGAATTAGATACAAGACTGCCTGAAAATGCCTCTGCAAGCAGGGCGTTTTGTTAGTCGAACTGAAGTAGTGTGAAATCAGTCCCGGAGGTGCAATGATGGACGATACATCAATATTCGGGGCCCGACCCGACCATCTGGACCAATTGCTGCGTCTTGCTCTGGAACCGCCAGAAGGGGAACATGACGCGCCTCCGACGGTGTCTCTGGATTCACTCCAAGAGAAGCCCGGCGGTCGAATCGATAAATACAAGCTGCTGCAAATCCTGGGTGAAGGGGGCATGGGCATCGTTTATCTGGCCCAACAGGAAGAGCCAATCAGACGCCAAGTGGCTCTGAAGGTGATCAAGCCCGGCATGGATTCCAAACGAGTTATCGCACGCTTCGAAGCGGAGAAACAGGCGCTTGCGCTCATGCAGCATCCGCACATAGCCGGTGTGTACGACGCAGGAATGACGCTCACCGGGAGGCCGTATTTCGTCATGGAATATGTCAAGGGAATGCCGATCACCGACTACTGCGACCACCATAAATGCACGATTGAGGAACGGCTTGGCCTGTTTGTGCAGGTTTGTCAGGCCGTACAGCACGCCCATCAGAAAGGAATCATACACCGGGATATCAAGCCTTCGAATATTCTGGTCTCCCTCCAAGACGACAAGGCTGTGCCGAAGATTATCGACTTCGGTGTCGCCAGGGCCATCGGTAAGTCTCTGACTGAGCGTACGCTTGCCACTGAGGATACCCAGTTGCTTGGCACGCCCGAGTACATGAGTCCCGAGCAGGCCGATATGGCGGCTGAGGATGTTGATACGCGCTCCGATGTCTATTCGCTGGGTGTGTTGCTTTATGTGCTGCTGACCGGAGTTCTGCCGTTCGATTCCGATACGCTTCGCAGCGGCGGCATAGACCACATGCGGCAGGTTATTCACGAAACCGATCCCAAAACACCGAGTACCCGGTTGACAAGTTTGGGTGACGAAGCCGCGAAGGTGGCCGGGAGGCGCGGTACGGAAATTAGCACATTGGCAAAGCACTTGAAGAATGAACTTGAATGGATTCCCCTCAAGGCCATGCGGAAAGAACGTTCCGAGCGATACCGCTCCGCCTCGGAATTGGCCGACGATATCGAGAACTACCTAAAGGGTGAACCACTCATCGCCGGGCCACCAACAAGTCTCTATCGACTTAAGAAGTTCGTGCGGCGAAATGCCCTGCTCTCGACAGCGATCCTGACTGTAGCTGTAACACTTTTTCTCGGTCTGGCTGCGACCACGGCCATGTACTTCCGGGCGGAACGATTGCGGGTGAAGGCTCAACAGGCGAGTCAACAGGCACAACAGGCCGCTGAGAAGGAAACCACCGCCCGCGCGGAGGCCGAGCGATTCTGGGCACAAGCGGAGGCAGCTTCCAAATTTCTGGTAAAAGATATTCTGGGTAAGGAGGCTTTTGTTGAAGGGCCAGACTCGGATCCTTATTACAGCCTCTACCTCGTAACGGAGGAGCTTGAAGGTAAATTCGTGCATGGACCGCTTGCTGAATCAATAATCCGTGAGGCGCTGGGGGAAAAATATATGGATGTGGGCAAGCCCGAACTTGCCATACCGCACCTGGAGCGCGCCTATCAAATCTGTCTGCATACGCTAGGCCCTGACCATAAGCGAACCATACAGTCAACAAGACCGCTTGGTTGGTCCTACGTAGCTCTGGGCCGGTATGATGATGCACTACGACTATGGAATGAACAACTTGAGATGATACAAAAGGTGTACGGTGAGGGACATCGTCTGGAAGTGCTCTTCATGAATAACATTGGCAACACATACACATGGGCAGGCAAATACGAAGAGGCGGAAGAGATATTAGTCAAAGCACTGGAAATCAACGAGCGTGCACTTGGATGGACGCATTTTTTTGAAATTGGCTGCAGGAATCTCAAGAATCTGGTGCAGAAATACCTGGCTCAAGGACATTACGACAAAGCAGCACCTTTGTTACAGGGAGTAGTCGAACGTCAAATCCTTAGACTCGGTGAAACCCACCGAAAGACACAGGAGTCTATTACGGACCTCATCAACCTCTACGAAGCCTGGAACAAGCCGGAGGAAGCCGAGAAGTGGCGGGCGAAGCTGCCAGCGGACGGCACCACCAACGGACAATCCCAAAACACCTCTGAATGAAATCATATTTAGAAGCACAGGTACACGTTCGTACTTCTGAGTGCTTCTTCCTACATCAAACCGGACAACTCCCAATACTTCTTCGGCAGAGAGCAGGATGAAGAAGGAATCATGCCAATGGCACCGAATGGCTTTGTACGTGGCGGACTAGATTCCTCGCCAAGTCTCCTTCTCAACTCTGATTGCTTTTGGACCGATCTTGCCAGCAATGCTACTCACATGTCACCAGGCGCGCGCCCAAGTGCGCGCCAAGCATGTACTTCTGATCTTCGTTTGAACTCACGAGATACTCGTTCTTGGTGGGAAAAACGCGGTTTTGGGGGAACGGCGTGGGGTGCACACTCGGATCAAATCTCCGTTGCGCCTTATGCCGCCAGGCGGCAATGGTTCAGAGCGATGGTAGGGGATAGTAAGAAGATATCAACGGCTGAATTCAAAGCACAGAGATTCAACATGTCCGACTTCAATCAGAATAAATGGCTATAGACGGACAAAAGCGGTACAATGGCGCGAAGGTAAAGACTTCCTTAACTGTGTGAATTGGATCGAGTCTCGCTATGAGAAGAGGAATCGCCACGTTCACTCTGGATCACGGCAAATGTCCCAGATGGTTATTTGAGCGAATGGTCAAGCTTGGCTGTGAAATGACCAGGGTTTTGGTGGCTGAGTTCGGCGCGGATGAATTTATTCGGAGGATCTCGGATCCTGTCTGGTTCCAGGCATTGGGAACAGTCCTGGCGTTTGACTGGAATGCATCCGGACTGACCACGATACTGACTGCCGCCTTGAAAGAGGCTATTCGGGACCAGGAGAAAGAGCTGGGGGTATTCATTTGCGGTGGCAAAGGCAAAACCTCTCGGAAAACACCCGACGAGATTGCTGCTTGGGGGGACAAGTTGAGTCTGCCAGCTACGACGGTCGACAACCTCGTATACAATTCCCGCATGAGCGCCAAAGTGGATAATTCGCTTGTCCAGGATGGCTTTCAAATCTACCACCATAGTCTCTTCTTTTCCAGAAACGGCAGTTGGGCCGTAGTCCAACAGGGCATGAATGAAGCTGATGCCTCTGCTCGACGCTATCACTGGTTTTCCGAGAATATCCAGGATCTCGTCTGTGAGCCCCACACTGGCATCGTCGCTCCCGCACAACAAAAGCGCCTGCTCAACCTTACCGCTCGCAGCAGCGAGAACACACGCCAGCTAAGCGTTGAATTTGTTTCATCAGGCTACCGTTCACTCATGAAAGATGTCGAGATTCTGCGAAAGCACTCGTCTGAGCTTAGCAGAATGGTCAGCTTGAAACGCAAAGGACAACAACTGACCCTGTTGAAACTGAAAGATACCGAATTCAAATGGCATCCAGTGGTAACCGAAAGTTTCTCAAAGAGCCGTTATCTGGAAAAGATTCTTCGGCTCGTTTGCGATACTCAGCCCGAGAGCTATGAAACGCTGCTGGCCATTCAGGGTGTTGGGCCCAAGACCGTTCGTGCTCTGGCGCTGGTGGGCGAGGTAATATACGGCGCTGAGCCTTCCTATGAAGATCCAGCTCGATATTCGTTCGCCCATGGTGGAAAAGACGGGACTCCTTATCCTGTCGACCGGGATACATATGACAAGACTATTGCCATCCTGAAAAAGGCCGTTAGACACGCCCGATTCAGCCCATATGAGAAGGACCGAGCGATTGAAAGGCTTACTGGCTGCAATGTTTAGACAAGGTCCGCGGGATTTTGGGCTGCTTACCGCGGGCGGGGAGAGATAGTAACGAGGGCAGACTATGAATATCAACATGAAGGCAAATCATGTGCGACCACGGAGGCTGTGCGTCGCTTCGGTTATAGCTTTGTTCACTGTAGGTCTGGTCGTGACGTCACGGACGCATGCCGCAGAAAGCGGCCGGTTTGTTGTGTTGCCGGTGGAGAACCCCAGGTATTGCGGCAATGAGCTATTCCGGGCGTTTGAGAACTACTACGGCCCGCGCATCCGTCAGTTGCGCTCACGGTACAGGCTTGATGACGTTGTGGCCGCTGAGACCGATGAGTGGAAACGCATCCTGCTGCTGCGTCATTGGATCAGAACTAACATTGCCATCGATAACGATAATCCCACCCAGACGCGGGGAGACACCTTCGCCATCCTTGATGCGGCGCTGGAGGGGGGCAAGTTCCATTGCACACATTTCAGCATCGTTCAGCACGCGGTACTCAACAGTTTCGGCTACGTCACCCGGCGATTGGGCTGTGGGCCAGGGCTCAAAGACGACGGCGGACACCATGGCGTCAACGAGGTATGGGTAAACAAATTCAGCAAATGGGTGCTCATCGATGCCAAGTACGACGCCCATTTTGAGAAAGACGGGCTTGCGCTTTCAGCCCTGCAAATCCGTGACGAGGTTTGGCGCGACGGGGCCAAATCTGTGATTTGCGTTGTCGGCCCCGAGCGAAAGTCCATGCGGCCGGAATCCGAAACCGGCAAGTCGGAAACACGGCCTGACACCTATCGCTGGTGTAGCTGGGAAACAAATACCAATCGCTTCACCACATTCCCAGCCAGACCTACCTCCACGCTTGTCATGCTTGAGGACGAGATCTTCCGCAAAAACACCTGGTATCGAGACGGCAAGCCTCACTGGGCCTACAACACGACATACCTCATACCAACGACCCGGCGGGATTGGATCGAATGGACACCCAACGTCATCACATCGAAGGTGACAATCCAGAACGGCAAGGCCCGCGTCTTTCTCGGCTCCTGTACACCTAACTTCCGAAGTTTTCAAATCAGAGGCGACGACGGCAAATGGAAGGACTGCGAAGAGGAGGTCGACCTCTCGCTCCGGAGCCGTGCCCGCAGGCGTTTTTCATTCCGGACGACCAACCTTTTCGGCGTGGCCGGCCCCGAACATCACGTCGAGATTGCCTATCAGCCTCAGAAGAGTTGAATGTGGTCAGCAGAGCGTGGACCGTTGACAAATCAGGAAAAATGGAGAGAAACATGAGTACAAGTATTAGCCGACGTCAGTTTCTCAGAAGTGTTGCCGAGACCGCCACTACCGCAATGGGATTGCCGTATATTGTGCCTTCCACAGTATTTAGCCAAGGTGGTACTATCGAACCAAGCAACCGCATTGTGATGGGCTTCATCGGCCTGGGAATCCAAGGGACCGCGCTGATGCGGGCCTTCCTAAACCACAAGGATGTTCAGGTCGTCGCGGTCTGCGACGTTTACGAAGGCCAGCGCCAGAAGGCCAAGCGCACGGTAGACGAATACTATGGAAACACCGCTTGTGTCACCCACAACGACTTTCGCGAGGTCTGTGGGCGAGAGGACATTGACGCGGTCTGTGTTGCTACGCCCGATCACTGGCACGTCCCAGTTTCGCTGGAAGCCGCTCGGGCCGGCAAGGACATGTATACAGAAAAAGCCCTTGGCCTGAGCCTCGCTTGGGACCAGGCTCTGCGAGAGACGTGTCACAGATACGGCAGAGTCTTCCAGTGGGGCACGCAGCAGCGGTCTGGCCGGAATTTCCGTTACGGCTGTGAATTGGTCCGCAACGGCCGGATCGGCAAACTGCACACCATCCTGGTGGGCGTTCCTCACGACTTTGCCTTTCCAAACCAACCGACGCAGCCTGTGCCGAAGGGGCTTGATTACGACATGTGGCTCGGCCCTGCGCCATGGGCGCCATACACCTACCAACGTTGCCGTCCGTGGACGAAAGAAGAGAGCTACTCGATCTGGTACCACATATCTGACTACTGCCTCGGAGGCATCGGCGGCTATTGGGGTGTCCACCACGTGGACATAGCCCAATGGGGTCACGGTACCGACCAGACCGGCCCCATTGAAATCGAAGGGACTGCCGTATTTCCGGAGGATGGGCTGGCAAACTGTGCCACCAGCTGGAAGGTCCATCACAGATACACTGATGGCGTGACTATGACATACATGGACAACAAGCAACACAAACAGGGTGTGACCTTCCAAGGTACTGAAGGCTGGGTGCATGTAAGTCGTCGCGGCATATGGGCGGAGCCGGAATCCCTACTGACATCGGTTATTGGCCAGAATGAGATTCATCTCATTGAAAGCAGGGGCCACCAGAGAAACTTCCTCGACGCAATCAAGACAAGAGAAAGAACGATTTGTCCCATAGACGTCGCAGTCCGTACAGATACGATTTGCCATCTTACCGACATCTGCACTCGACTGGGTCGAAAGCTGCAATGGGATCCGGAAAAAGAAGACTTCGCAGACGATTCGCAAGCAAGCCGAATGCTGACACGGGCAATGCGCAGCCCATGGCATGTGTAGCTGAACGCAGTTCAACGCGGGAACGCGTGTTGGCAAAGCAACTCACCGCTTCTTCCTGGCCTTAGTATTCAGCCCCTCCCTCATTAGCCGCCCCATCTTGAACTTCACCCTTCGCCTCGCCGGGACCTTCACTGGTTCCAGAGTTTTGGGATTCTGGGCCTTTCTTGCTGCCTGTTCTCTGACTTCAAAGACACCAAAGTCGCGAAACTCCAGGCGGTTGCCCTTGGCAAGTTCAGAGACTATTTCATCGAGGAATTGGTGTACGATTGCCTTGACGGCAACGTGTTTACACTGTGTCCTCTCCGCTATTCGGTCGACAAAGTCCTTTTTCGTTACTGTTGCCATAAGCTTACCCTCAAACCAGATTCCGTTGGCTGCAACAGTATAAGCCGCCGATGGTGTTGAAGTCAAACTTTGTGTGCTTCTGTGTCTGGAGCAGATACGTCAACAGGATTTGCAGGAATTGGCTTTTCACGGGATAGCTGAGAGTGTGACAGGTGTGAAACACTGTGGTATCATACCTTCAAGTGTGAAAATAAGACCGGCGGCAGATCTACGAAAGGAGACTGATTATGAAAAGAGCAATCGTTGTTCGTTGTGTCGTGTTACTGAACTTGGTAACCGCAGGATGCAGTACCCTTGGTCAGGGCGATGGTTCGCACGACAAGGTGCCAAATACCCCGGTGAGCAAGGAAACACTTGAGATTCTTCGGTCTGTCAGGACGTCAGACATCTCTGATGCACTGGACTCGATGGGCTTGCAGGAACGCTATCAGATGGACCCTGCCATGCGGCCGCTCTACTTTGGGATTCGTTTTGCCGGGATCGCCCATACTGCCGAGTATGAGGTCATTGACCGGCCACTGAAGTCAATGCCTTACGAGGAGTTTGACAAGCGTCAGTATGGAGGGCCCGAGCCCCTCTGGAAAGAAGCTGGGGAATGGGGCGGCCCTGATCAAGTGTTAGTGATTGATGCCAAGGGCACGGCAGCTGGGATCCTCGGTTCTGCGAACACGCTCCAAGGACGGGTCAAAGGAGTCGTAGGTTATGTCATAGAGGGCACTATTCGTGATTCTTATGAGTGCATAATTCAGAAAACGCCGGGCTTTTGCACGGTACGGTCGCCAGCTCACCCCATGGGACGGATTGGTCCCGTTTCCAGCAACAAGCCAATCACCTGTGCGGGAGTGAGGGTTAGACCGGGAGATGTGATTGTTGCAGATGACGATGGGGTCATCGCAGTGCCTCAGGAGCTGGCCGATGAAGTCGCGCGTCGGGCGAAGCTTGTTCAGGACAAAGACCGGCCAGGCCGACGCGGTAACTATGATAAACTTGGCCTGCCATTGGACGAGACTGTGCAGTAGTCGGGATAAGCTGGGATGGGTTCACATAGAGGGAAATCGAATATGGACCGAAGAGATTTCATGAAAACGTCGGTGGTTGGCGGCGCCTATGTGCTCCTGGGACCTCCGTGGACAGGCGCCCAAGAAGATCAGGAGCCTTGGTTTGATCGCCCGATGCGTTGGGCTCAATTGGTTTTGGTGGAAAACGACCCTGGCCGGTTCGATCCAGATTTTTGGCTGGACTATTTCAAGCGTGTCCACGCTGATGCAGCTTGCTTGAGTGCTGGAGGTGCCGTTGCGTACTATCCTACCACGATCCCCATGCATCACAGAAGTGCGTGGCTTGGCGATTCTGATCCATTCGGTTATCTGGTGCGGGGATGTCGAAATATGGGAATGGCGGTCATCGCCCGCACCGATCCGCACGCAACATGGGATGAAGTTTATCAAACCCATCCGGATTGGATCGCCGTAGATGCAAAAGGCCAAAAGCGGCGACATTGGTCAAATCCTGAATTGTGGGTGACATGTGCGATGGGCCCTTACAATTTCGAGTTCATGACCCAAGTTCACAGGGAGATTATGACCTTATATCAGCTGGACGGGATCTTTTCCAATCGCTGGGCTGGTCACGGAATCTGCCACTGCGAGCATTGCGTTCGACTTTTCAAGTCGTTTTCCGGGATGGACATTCCCCGAACTTCTGACCGTAACAATCCAGCTTATCGCAAATACTCTGAGTGGCGAGTTGAACGGCTACGAGAGTTGTGGTTCCTGTGGGATCAGACAATTCGAAAGGTCAAGTCTACTTCGCGCTACATTCCCAATGGATTTCCAGATAACGTTGTAACAGGAGCGCTATCTGATATCTTCTTCACTGATCATCAGGCAAGGCGAGGTGTGATTCCACCCTGGTCGAATGGTAAGCGGGCAAAAGAGCTTCGAGCGACGATGGGAATGAAGCCTCTCGGTGGTATATTCAGCATCGGACTGGAAGAACGTTACCGATGGAAAGACTCTGTGCAGAGTGAGCCTGAAATCCGAATCTGGGTAGCCGAGGGTACCGCAAACAACATGCGTCCATGGTTTGTCAAGTTCTCGGGTACACTCTACGACCGGCGTTGGCTCAAGGTCGTTGAGAGAATCTATCAGTGGCATCATCGCGTCGAGCCCTATTTGAGGAACACTGCGCCACTCGCCCGTGTAGCAATGATCTATTCGGAGCAGACACAACGCTACTATGGAGGTGAACGATGGCAGGAGCAAAGTGGCGGCCATGAACTCGGTATGTACCATGCGCTCATCGAAGCACGTATACCGTTTGAGATGGTGAACGATCGATTGCTCGATACCGAACATCTGAGACCATTCAAGTTGTTGATTCTTCCGAACATTGCCGCTCTTTCGGAGGCCCAGTGTGAACAGTTGAGACGGTATGTGAAGAGTGGCGGAAGTATAGTCGCTACCTTTGAAACGTCGCTGTACGACCAGGAGGGCAAGAAAAGGCAGGACTTCGGTCTCGCCGACCTGTTCGGTGTGTCATATGATGACCAAGTCGAGGGGCCGATGAAGAACTCTTATCTAAGGTTGAAGAGCGATTCGAATACGGGGCGTTTCCATCCTATCTTGGAGGGACTTGAAGATGCATACCGCATCGTCAATGGGATATGGCGTCTGGGTGTAAAACCTCGCTTGGACTTTCCTTCTCCTGTCACACTGATCCCGACCTATCCTGACCTGCCCATGGAGCATGTTTATCCCAGGAAACCAGAGACTGATATCCGAGAAGTATATTTGCGAGAACTGGGCAAGAGCCGGATTGCATATATTCCCTGGGATATAGACCGGACGTTCTGGGAAATAATGAATGTGGATCATGTTAGACTCCTGAAGAACGTTGTAAATTGGGCGACGAATGAAGAGCCACCTGTTAAGGCAGTAGGCCTCGGCATCCTTGATGTAACAGTATGGCGCCAGAAGCAATCAATGACGGTTCACCTTGTGAATCTCACTAACCCAATGATGATGAAAGGGCCGTTTCGAGAATTCATTTCTATTGGCGAGCAGAAGCTTCAGATAAGAACTCCTGCAGACATAAGAGTCGAGAAAGTCCGTCTGCTGGTGAGTGATGAGAAGCCTGATTATGAAATCAGGGATGATGCTGTCTTGCTTACCGTGTCATCGATCTTGGATCACGAAGTCGTGGCGCTGGATCTTGTCACATAACTGCCTGCTGTCCGGATGATGGGGGGAAGGTGGTTGCGATAGACTGACTCTAGAGCAGCTCTGCGGCTTGCAGAGAAATCACCGCTGCTGGGACGATCGGATCAAATCTCCGTTGCGCCTTATGCATGGAATGTTCGAAACTGACAGCTCCAGGTGTTAAACGAGGAGCAGGCCATTGACAGAATTATTGGTCGCATGCCACACGATCCCAAAAATCCTCATTCAGAAACCGGCCATACGTCTCCAATCAGGCAAGCCCCGCCCCATTCTCTCAGTCGCGTAAACGGCATCGAATGCTTCCGGATCAAACGGTCCCCGCCGTTCCCTGCAGGATTCATGTTCCTCATGCTCCGGATCAGACATTGCCTCCAGATAATCATCGTAACCGGGCGGCCCGCCAAGTGTGTCTTTCTTCCCACGCTGATTTCTGCACAATCTTCGCCAAAGGTGCACAATGGCAAAGACAAAAACGAAAATAAGTGGAGTTGTGTATTTGCAGGAGCACATATCTCAATGGTTTGAGAGTGGCTTGACCCGGGCGGAACAGTCGTTTTGTCCTTGTCATAATAGCGCCGTTTTGAGATTATAGTACCAAATCTTAATACGACAATTTTAGGTCATTGGTATTCGTGGGAAAGGTCATGAAGGAAGAACACGATCGCAGGGATTTTCTGAAGGTTGGAGTGGCAGCGGTAGCGGGGTTGTCCATTGGCCAGGGGTCACTCGCATCTATAGCTTCCTATGTGAATGCTCAAGCTATGGAAAAGGTGCGTGTCGGATTGGTGGGCATTGGCTCGCGCGGAACAGTGTTGCTGAAGGTCCTGCTGGACCTAGAAGGAGTGGAGGTTAAGGCGGTCTGTGACATCATCGAGAATCGTGTTGTGAAGGCGCAAAAAATGGTTACCGCTGCCGGACAGCCCAGGCCGAATGGGTACTCTCGTGACGAGACCGACTTCAAACGCCTTTGTGAGACTGAAGAGTTGGACCTGGTCATCAATGCGGTGCGGCCCTGGAAATGGCATGTACCGATCTGCGTAGCCGCTATGATGACCGGAAAGCACACAGCTACCGAGGTCCCGGCCGCAGAGACCATTGAGGGGTGTTGGCAATTGGTCGAGACAGCGGAGACAACGCAGAGGTATTGTGTGATATTAGAGAACTGTTGCTACTTCCGCAACGTAATGCTTGTTCATAACATGCTGCGAAAAGGTCTGTTCGGTGAGCTTCGCCACTGCGAGGCAGGATACCAGCATTACATTGGGTCCGACACCCGCACAGCCGCCCGCGTGCGGGACGATAAGGTCCGCCTAGCCAACGCCTATCCGACGCACCCCATCGGTCCGGTCGCCCAGTGGATGGATATCAACCGCGGAAATCGCTTCGACTACCTTGTCTCCATGAGCGCCGACGGTACGCGGGGCAACCGTGACGCTGACATCAACACTAGCCTCATTAGGAGCGTCAGCGGACAGACTGTCACCCTCTACTATGACACTAAGCTGCCCAGACCGTACGATCTGATCTACCGAGTACAGGGCACCAAAGGCATCTACTCGGCTACTCTGGACAAGATCTACATTGATGGACGCAGTCCGAAGAGCGTTACCTGGGAGCCGGTGGACGATTACTACAAGCCGTTCGAGAGTCCACTCTGGAAGGCATGGGGCGAGAAGGCCCTGACTCGAGGCGGACACGGCGGCGCCGACTGGATGACGCTGTATCGCCTGATCAAGGCACTCCGAACTGGCTCGGCCCCGGACATTGACGTGTATGACGCCGCCACATGGAGTTGTATCACGGAATTGAGTGAGAAGTCGGTGGCCAGCCGAAGCAGGCCGATGGACTTCCCCGATTTCACCCGTGGCCGCTGGAAAACAAATACACCCATTGGCATCGTCGGTCTTTGAGGCCGTCCTTCAGAATACGTGTCCTGTAGTCTTACATGTGAGCTTGCAGAGAGCGATGACATAAGGAAAGTGCGGTTCTTCATAGTCACCTAAAGTGCCATGGCCGCAGGGGTATGGATAAGATGATCACTCGCGGGAGTATCTGTATGTAAATTGGCATTGGATGTTCGAAATGGGTAACTTTACGGTTTCGATTGGGTCAGCAGCACAAGCGAACATAGCAACTGTGAATTATTTGCGTTCATACTGAAGTAGTTGCCTACCTGTGGATGCGAAGTCCGTCGGTCTGACTGAGCGACTCGCATATGAGCAACGGACAGGTAATCCGTGCGTCAGTGAATATCTGATCATCCCCGCCCCGCGACATCGGGAGGTGTTTCGCTATATCTGATGTTGAGGGATTATGGTATTATTTGTAATGAGCGTCCAGGAGCACTGACTATGAAGTTATGTGAAGCATCCTGGGTTAGCCTACATATATGTGAAATGAGTTTTCGTGTTACATAAAGGACTCTAACCATGCAATGGTACAAATGTGCTGCCGTTTTCTTCAGCTCGCTTGTTCTCTCGATAACAGGTTCAATAGCAGCGGAAAGTGACGGAGGGATCCCGTTGCAGGCTTACGGTGTATGGGACCGTGGTTCGTCGTTCAGCTTCACAGAATATCCTTTCCTGAAAGGACTTTCTTTTGGTGCCAGCTGGGAAGGAATCGAGCCTCAACCGGGCGTGTTTGACTGGAGCGGCTTGGACTTGGCAGTACAGAAGGCGTCCCAGCACGACAAGTTTATGTATATTTCCATCAACCCAGGCCCCGATGCGCCACAGTGGATCTATGAGCAGGACGTGCCTAAAGTCAACACTGACGACAAGCGGCATCTGGGCAAGTGGAAGCACTATCCGTACTATCTTGCTCCGGCGTATAAACGGCTGTTCTTTCGAATGATCAAGTCACTGGCTCAGCACCTGGACGGATTACCTGGCGAGGAGCACCGCCACATTGCATTTATCCAGGTAAAGACAGGCTGCACGGGGGACGAATGTGCTTACAAGGGGCGCGCCTTGGATCCACAGTACGAGATTCTCAAGGATTCACCACAGTGGCGGGCCTTCCGTTTGGAGACATTTAGCTTGTTCGTCGATTTATTCCAATCTAATCCCGACCGTAGAATTGAATTGCTCTTCAATGCGGTCGGAGGGTCCGAGGCTCTGGACGAAGGCTACGGTCAAGAATGGGACTGGCTCACAGAACATATCTCAGGAGGCTTCGGCATCAAAAACGGCGCTCTTTCGCGAGGCCACCATCTCCGCGGTGAACGCGTTTTGTACGAGCAATGGATCGGTTATTTGGTCAATCCGAAAGGCCTTCGGCTGTTCCGCCGGTCAGAGATGGATCAGACATGGAAGCGGCCCTGGTATCAGCTCAATCTCCCGCTGAATTTCTACTGGGGAGCGGTCAACGCCATTCATGGAGGACAGAGCATCTGGGACGTTAGCTCCAGCGCGCTGGAGATAGCTCCGAAAAAGGG
>Ga0209536_100007146_pt1 | contig 16954 bp, 13 predicted proteins | sample DeeMarSeWOR28_12_FD_187461 | JGI IMG/M metagenome (GOLD analysis project Ga0209536, IMG submission 187461) | Marine sediment microbial communities from White Oak River estuary, North Carolina - WOR-2-8_12 (SPAdes) (version 2) | ecosystem: Environmental > Aquatic > Marine > Intertidal zone >... | reverse complement strand
TCTTTATATCGAGATTGAGAATCAACGCGGAAATCTCATCAATCCAAATGAAAGCACATCAATTACCGCAAAAGACTTCAGTGAAGATGAGTATATAGGCCAGCATGATGACGGCGTATATTTTATATCTATGCCGTTAAATACATCAATTGACGGATTCAACAACAGTACGATAAAACTCGGAATTGATGAGGCTGTTGTACTCGATAAACTCGCGACTGTTAATCAGAGAAGTATCATCATTCTGGGTATATACTTCATCTGCATCCTTTCACTGATGGGCTTTTTCACAAAGATTATTACACGACCATTAAGGCTATTGAGTCACTGGTCGCGTGATGTTGCAAAAGGTGAAGCGGATAATAAGATAAAGATATCCACGCATATCAAAGAAGTAGAAAACCTGTCACATGACCTGGAGAAGATGCGGCGGTCTTTAGTTGAGCTGGCGGAGCGTATGCACTACAAGGCGATGCATGACGAGTTGACAGGTTTACCCAATAGAACATTGAATGATGATCGTCTGAGTCAGGCAGTAACCAGAGCCGACAGGGAAAACGGATCTTTTGCTGTGTTATTGCTCGATCTTGACCGCTTCAAGGATATCAACGATACCCTCGGGCATGGAATCGGGGATGAGGTACTCAGAATCGTCGCAAGCAGGCTGAATACTGAAATACGTGACTCGGATACGATATCCAGGATCGGAGGTGATGAGTTCTGTGCCGTTATAGATGGTATTGAGCGCGTTGTTGCAGAGAATATCGCGTTGAAACTGGCCAACGCAATTGAGCCTCCATTTCAGGTAAATGGTCATACGCTGCAGGTGGGGGCCAGTATCGGTATTGCAGTTTTTCCCCAGGACGGCAGCACGCCTGAACTGTTGGTCCAGCATGCAGATGTGGCCATGTATGAAGCAAAATACAAGGGTCTCAAGGTGGCGTCCTATCATGAGGATATGGACAAGCATCGTTTTGAAGATCTGCAGCTGTCAATTGATATGAAAGACGGTGTCGATTCGGGGCAGTTTGAAGCCGTATTCCAGCCCAAAGTCGATTTGAACACCAACATGCCTTGCGGTTGCGAATTGTTGACTCAATGGAGACACCCTCATTTTGGCCTCATCTCTCCAATAAAATTTATTCCACTTGCAGAGAGAGAAAATCTTATCGGCAGGTTGACTTTACAGGTGTTTGAAAACAGCGCCGTACAATTAAAGAATATTATCGACAAATCAATTGACTTTCAGTTTTCAATCAATGTTTCACCTATTAACCTTCTCGATACGACGCTACTGACTGAACTGAAGCAAGTCATGCATAAGACCGGGTTCCCTGCCTCGCGGCTGACAATTGAAGTCACCGAAAATGCAATTATGACAAACCCTCTGAGATCGGCACGAGTTCTTGAGGAGTTCGCTGAAGCGGGCGTTCAGATTTCTGTCGATGATTTTGGAACGGGATATTCATCATTATCATATCTACAAAAGTTTCCTATCAATGAGTTGAAAATTGATAAATCCTTTGTTATTGGTTTGCATGAAGAGTCAAATAACTATCCTATCGTAAATGCGACTATTGCAATGGCACATGATCTTGGTATGGCCGTCGTTGCTGAGGGTGTTGAAGATCTTAGGGTATTAAGTCTGCTCGAAAAGCTTGGATGTAACCGAGTACAGGGGTACCATTTTTCCAAGGCCTTGTCTTATAAAGAGCTTGAAAGGTGGTTGGGTGAGTTTGATATGTCAGTATTCAGATAGGAAAATACGCTCTAGCCCACTGCTGTCCCGCATAAATGTAATGAAAACGCATCAAACGGCATTAATACTGTTATTTCAGCCACTTTCTCCAACAACAGATATGAATTTCGGTATTAATTCGTAGCCCCGATGAAACGAAGTATAATTCGGGGTTGATATCGAAATCGTGCGTCTTCCCGGTTTTACAGTATACATCCATAGATCCTGTCCTACGGACCAGCGAAAGGCTGTTCAAATTCGATCCAATCCAATTTAGTCGCTGCGCTGCATCCGGGCTACCCAGCGAATAAATACGTTAATTTCATTTGAGTCCATCTTATTGACCACGTGTTATCTGAGCTTCACAGAACACCCGCGTAAGTGGGACAATAGTGGCGCTAGCCCGTATTTCTCGCCCCCCGGTGAGAAATGCCGGCTAATCGTCACCTTTCTTAGCATTACCTTTGTTAGATGATCCGTTCTTTTGGAAACGAAAAACATTCTCGTTTATTACTTCGGTTGTAGTGCCGCTTATCGTAATATTCGTGGTTTTTGTGAAGCTGATTGCGTCATCTATCACCGGGTGTTCGAGATCTGCATTGCAGGAAAAGCTTGCAGTATAATCACCAAATGGAACATAGTCGAAATGGTAATGATAATTACCCGTTGCCGTGTCAAGCGTGACCAGGGTGGTTGCAAAGGGTTCTACATCGATACCGTCTATGTCATCCGGTTTAACGTTTTTGCCTTCAAAAAGATAAACTGCATTACCCGTCGACGGATCGGTATCAGAGCATTCTGATGACGTCAGTACATTTAATTTAATCATGCCTATGATAGAGCCAGATTCATCGTTATTAACAATGTTTAAGGAGGGTTGTAGTTCGAATTCACCGGAATCTGTCATAACAACTGACTTTCTAAGGTCGAAAATGAGGGTTTTCGCAGAAGATGTATTGGCTATAACTTCAACGCCATCAGTAATCTGCAGCCCAACTTCATCACTACTGGGAACATCAAGCTCATGTACTGTGCCATCAGCCAATGTGATGTAAGAGTCCAGAACACCGTCGTTGGCGGCCGTTATTTTAAGTTTAAGCCAGTTATAGTTGCCGGTGGGCAATATTTCATTCGATAGCAGTAACTGGCTTTTCAGGCCCTTTGAATCGAGTAAATTGATACTCATGGGCTCGTCGAACATAATTAGAACGGAATCCTGCTCGGACGTCTCAGAGATTGGCATGAGTTCGACACCATCGAACTGCACCCTGACTTCAGTGGCGTTATCGATGGGTACATCGGTGATACTCAGGGTTAAAAATCCGTATTCGCTGCCGCCCCGTCCCCCGCCAGCCAAAGTGGTTCCCACATCACCGCCGCTGCTGCATGCTGTCAGACAGAAAATAGCCAAGAGACCGATTGCTGCGAGATCAAAATTTTTCCATATCATACAAAACACCTGACCACTTTAAAATTAATAGTGGTGAAAGCTTTATACAGTAAAATTTTGGCTCATTTAACGGGGGAAGCCGTGGGGAAAAACGATGACTTGCCTGAATTAAAGTATATCACTCAGCTTATATGCGAAATATACCATTCGTCGTCTAATCGATACCTTGCATATGGAAAACAAAAGACTTTAAAAAAGTATAATAAGCTACTGTTTATAAATTGTTTTTATGTGGTTTATGCTGCATATTGACAGAACCGCCAATGGGTATCAGTCCTGGCCCGCATGTTTCACCAGGATATTGGATTCAGGTGCATCTGTAGTGTTTCTGCACGCGCGCCTGGACTGAAAAGCATAGCAATAGCTATGTTTGATGGACTAATTCGCCTCGAGCGAATTAGGATGCCTTGGCACCCGAAGGGTGAAACACAGGGACGTGTTTCATCAACATGCGTGCGCAGAAACACTACAGATGTGCATGAATCGAACTAGCGTCGCACCAAACAGACTGAATCTGGTTCCAATTGAGCTTCGGGATTTATAAACATACGGTTACTCGGGTTACGCAGCGGCCTGGTGAGAAATGCGGGCTGGCCAGCTGGCAGCGCTGCACGCGGAAACGGAGGCACTTTCGTTCAGTTGCTTTGATCAGATAATCAGCTTGTAGCTGTGCGGCGATTACAGATTCATGCCGAGTATTTGCCATTACATGGCTTAGCGAATCGCGACTTTCTTACGCAAAAGCTTGTCTTTTCCCCGCTTGCTTTTCTGATCAAGCCGCTTCGATTGTGAGCTACGAGACGGTTTTGTTGCAATGCGCTTTTTACGGACTGTGGTAACACTCCTTATCAGGCTTTGTAAACGGCTCAAAGCTTCTTCCCTGTTCTTTTCCTGGCTTCTGTGACGCTGTGCCTTGATAACGATGATGCCATCTTTACTGATGCGTTTGTCCTTTAGTTTGAGTAGTCTTTTTTTATAGAGCTCGGGTAATGATGATGCATTGATATCGAAGCGAAGGTGTATTGCAGTCGAAACCTTGTTTACATTCTGCCCGCCGGCGCCCTGGGCACGAATTGCGCTGAATTCGAACTCATTTTCCGGGATTGCAACGTTATTGGAGATTCGCAGCATGATCTATGATTCAAAATAATGTTTTATAAGCATGGCAATGAGTATCAATAACGACAGTACTAGTAACGGCCAGACAGTTGCAGGATCAATTGATCGGGTCATGCTACCTGGCGTCGTCACATTGTAAATCAGTTCAGAGTATATGTAGGCTTTAATGGCAGTACCTGAGAATGCTGCGGCTATGAACTTGATAAGTTCGACGTTTAGAATTCCCGAGCTGTAATTAATGACCGAGTGTGGAAAACCCGGCATCAAACGCAGTGCGAACAATGTTAGAAACCCGCTCTCTTTTCGTAACAACCGATAAATACGGGAATTCTCAACTTTACGTGCCCATTCCGAGGAGAGGCGTGCCGAAAACAGATAGGCTGATATGCTGCCAACAGTCGTGCCGGTTGTGATAATCCACACCGACGTGCCTGGTGGATACAAAGTCGCAGAAACCCACACCAACGAAGATCCTGGTGCCGCAACAGTGAAAAGTATGGCTTGCACGGCCACAAGCAGTGCAACGAGCCACAGCTGATCTGCGTACTGTCTCGCGGCTGTTATCAGGCTAAATGGATCGATGGAGCCTGACAATTGCAGGGCTATGCCGAATGCAACAAGTAAGGCGAGTATTAGTAGTTTATAGTGTGACACTACAGTCTCGGTTCTAGCCCGCATTTTCTCACCTGAGGCATGGAAATCATGGGGTCAGACTCGATGATAATCATGGTGCTTCAATTATCATCAGTCTGACCCCATGATTTTTAATCCTGTGCCTGCTCCCGTGATCCTGATGAAAGATGCGGGCTAAAGTTTCAGGCTGGGTGTTCATCGAGGCAGGAGTTGACCTGATCTCTACCCAGGGTCTCATTATTTTCAAGTGCCTGAATAAGCTTGTCCAGCAATGGGCGCTTTTCGCGTATTAAATCGACCGCACGCTTTTCGGCATTTTTCAATAACTGCTTGACAGCTTCGTCAACGGCTTGTGCGGAGTTTTCGGAAAAGCGTCGCGGCTGTGCAATTTCTCTGCCAAGAAATGGGTGCTCTTCACTATCGCGTAAATCCACTGGACCAATTTCTTTCGACATGCCCCAGCGTGATACCATGGCGCGTGCGAGTGCCGTTGCCTGTGATATATCGTCATCCGCGCCTGAGCTGACACTGCCCAGCAGTTCTTGTTCTGCAGTTCTGCCGCCGAGCATAACCACCAGTCGGTCCAGTAGATAGTCCTCCGGTAAAGTGTGACGCTCCTGTTCCGGCAATTGATGCGTGACGCCCAGTGCCCGGCCGCGCGGAATAATACTGACTTTGTATATGGGGTCAGCGTGAGCAAGAAAATATGCGACCAGCGCATGTCCGGATTCATGCACTGCCAGACGATGGCGCTCCTCTGGCTGAATTGCCAATGTCCGCACGGTACCTAGCAGCAGTTTATCGCGTGCATCATCAAAGTGACGCATACTCACCTTTGTCTCCTTGTCGCGCGCCGCGAGCATCGCGGCTTCATTGACCAGGTTTTTGATATCAGCACCGGAAAAACCCGGTGTACCGGCTGAAATCTTTTCCAGATCGACATCATCTGCCAACGGTACCTTGCGGGTATGTACATTGAGTATGGCAACCCGGTCGCCGCGGTCCGGTAATTCCAGAACCACATGGCGGTCGAAACGACCCGGTCGCAACAGTGCAGGATCGAGTACGTCAGGGCGGTTGGTCGCAGCAACAATGATTACAGCCTCATGCCCGCTGAACCCATCCATCTCAGCCAGAATCTGATTCAGGGTCTGTTCTCTTTCGTCATGGCCGCCTCCCAGGCCGGTACCCCGGGTGCGCCCGATGCTGTCCAGTTCGTCAATGAAAATGATAGAAGGTGCGGTTTTCTTGGCTTCCTCGAAAAGGTGTCTTACCCGAGAGGCGCCCACACCAACAAAAACTTCTATGAATTCAGAGCCGGATATCGAATAAAAGCGTACACCGGCTTCGCCTGCAAGGGCTTTAGCCATTAAAGTCTTGCCTGTACCCGGTGGTCCCATTAACAGAACACCACGAGGCACTTCTGCGCCCAGTTGGCGAAATTGCTGGGGATTCTTCAGGAATTCAACCAGTTCAGTCACTTCACGTTTGGCGGCATCCTGGCCTGCGATGTCATCGAAAGCCGTTTCCGGGATTTCTGCAACCTCGGTATCACCATGGAGAAATTTTCCGAGTTCACCCTTACCGCCCAGGCCGCCGGAGATATTGCGCTGAGCGCGCCGGATTATCCAGATCCAGAATGCAATAATCAGTACCCAGGGTAAATAACTGATGATGATGGTGAGTGCACTGACCTGGTCATTAGAGGGTAATACTGTGATATCAACCTGCTTTTCTTCCAGTGTCGGCAACAATGTTACATCGTCGATTTCAGGTAAACGGGTATGAAAACGTACTCCGTATTCACCGCCAGGCCCTATCGCTACTGGCGCCGACGTTTCCCCCTGCACATCTAGACCGCGGATCACCAGTGATAGAATCTGGCCTTCACTTAAAAAGGCCTTGAACCTGGTATAGCTAATATCATACACAGGCTCGGCTGGCGTTCGCTGGGAAAAATAATAATTAAACGCCAGCAGTGTTAAAGCGAATAAAGCGACAACCGCCCAGATACGGGGTACAGGCTTCATACGAGGCGCTTGCCGTGGCATCAGTCTTCTCTGTCCATTTCGTCAGCAGGGCCATTCCAGTCAGTGGGGTGAATGGGTTTTTCAGTATTCCCCAGGTCATCCGGCACCAGATCATCAAACGGTCCAGACCAGTCTTCGGGCGGCGCAACCAGTTCAATATCGAGTTGATTCCAGCTATCGAGGTCAAATTCAGCGACTTCGCCCTCGAACAACTGGACTTCGATAGCATCATTATCTTCATCGTACGCCACCACCTGCATTACTCGGCCAATATTGTCCTGGTACCATTCGCCCTCTCTTGGAAAAACATTATCAGTCATTTCACAATCTCACGAATTAATCAAGATTCCATCACATAAATTTCTACATTATCAGAATATGAAATTTAATGGCACTCAAGTATGCCTTGCATCTGAATTTGCTACACAAGATTCAGATCCGGATAGCACAATAAGCAACCACTGCGTAAATTTGATGCGTAATTACCTACTGCAACTGGCTGTGAATTTGTCGCGAAATCCGCTAACTTATCGCCTTTGCTATGTACAACACCCGCTAAATGGAGAATGCTGATGAGTGATGCTCTGAATTATCTGATAAAGGCACGTCCGGAAGCGATGACGGCCTACTTTACTTTCCTGAAAAAGTCCGATACACACCTGGATACACGTACCAGAGACCTGATCTCTGTCATCACCAAGGTTGCTGTGCAGACAGAAGGTGGTTTTCGCCAATATCTGACCCGGGCACTTCGCAATGGCGCCAGTCCCAATGAGGTCATCGATGCGCTGATGATGGCTTTTCCGGTCCTTGGGCTTGCCAAGATTGTCTGGGCCACCGAAATTTTGCTCGATATGGATATACCGGAATTTCGTCCGGAAAATCTTGATGCCGAGCCTGACTGGCACGATATTGCCGCGGAAAATGAAATACCTGAAGAAGAAGCGGCTTATTTTGAAATCGATGGCCGCCACCTTTTCACCTGGCGGAAAGGCGACGCCATCAGCGTTTATGACAGTCGCTGTCCTCACCAGGTTACAGATATCCCCCACCTGTCCCTGGAAGGCAGGACGTTGACCTGCCCCAAACACGAATGGGCATTTAATATTGAGACAGGCGAATGCATCTCCAAGGGCAAACGCCCGCTGAGAAAGTTCGAGCACAAGATTGAAGGCGGCCGCCTGCTGGCTTACTGGTAGTCAAAAATGAGGGGTCGAGGGCGGCCCCTTAGCATGCATTTCTCACCAGGCGGCACACGATAATGATAAGACATTGGCATATTCATATTGGAGCAAAGCTAGCGCGCGTTTCTCACCGGATAGGCGAGCCCCCAGTTGATCCAAATCTCTGCGTGATCATCTCGCCTCCTGGTGGGAAATGCGGGTTAAATCACCTTTTTTGAAGTATTCGGCACGCCCCAACTGGTATTGGGCCGTTTAAAATTTCTGCGATAGAGCCATTGCATCCAGGGTCTATGGAACAGACGCCACAAAGGACCGGAGACCCCCAATCTGCGAATGAGGCGTTGACTACCGGGCTGTATGGGCTCAACGAGACCTGGCAATACCCAGTTACCGGCTTCGTGGGCCTGTTGTTGTAGGAAACCGGGCAGAAAATCCCTGATGCCAGGATCAATATAGAATGTTGGTAGCAGGCCAATATCAGTTTCGCTGACTTTACCCTCCTCGATCAACGCTTGAGACAAGGGGGTACCCGGATAAAGTCGTACTCCGGTCATCGCAACCACTGCAGTCGGATTCATCTTTCGCAAGGCCTGACAGGTAGTGCGAACACTCGATTCAGTTTCTCCGGGTGCGCCGAAAATGACGGTCTGGCAGACACGCAAGCCTGCTTCCATGCAATAACGGTTAGCACGTTCCGCGGTTTCTATATTGAAGGATTTGCCCAGTCGGGCGAGTTGTTCATCGTCAACTGCATCAGTACCCAGTTCAATACCTTCGCAACCAGCACGGGCCATCAGTTTGGCCTGATTCCGGTCGAGCTTGACGGGGGTCGCGTAGCAGCTCCAACGCAGATCAAGCCGACGACGCAGGATCTCTTCGCAAATGGCTTCGACGTGACCTCCTGGGAAATTAAGGATGGAATCGACGAAAAAAACAGGATGCGGGCCGTAATCACGCTGCAGGTTTTCAATTTCATCGACAATATCGACGGCCTCACGTGCGCGAAAACGGCTGCCCTCCAGCAGTGGATAGGTGCAATAGCTGCATTTGAAAACACAGCCGCGCTTGGTTTGTACATTGCCGGTACCGCCACGGCGGATATAACGCGCATAATCAAACTTGCTACGCAGTGGAAGCAGGTTTTCAGCCCAGTTAGCAGGGCGTTGGGGCAGTACAGTCATTCCCGTTGGCGATGCACAGCCAGATCCGGATGAGACCACCCCAGCTATCGAAGCCGGATTCAGCCCCTGCTCCAACGCCTGCAACAACGCAACAAAGCTGCGCTCACCTTCACCGACAATGCCCCAGTCGCCATCAAGCGCGTGCATGTAAGCCTGCGGCAGGATCGAAAAACCGGAACCACCGAGTACGACCGGCGCCTGACTGGCAGCGTGCAAGGTATCTACAACTTCACGGTGCAGTGACAGATAATCGATGGTGAGCGGATAAGCGGCATTATCAACATTACGTAATGACAGGCCGATTACCTGCGGCTGGAACCGGGTGACCTGAGCTCGCAGATCTATTAGTGGCTGGCGCCCGAAACACAGGTCGGCCACCTCGATCTCATGACCTGCTTTACTGACAGCCGCGGCGATATAGGCCAGACCAAGCGGAAAGATGGGGTCGGGTAGATGTTCGCGATTAGCTGAAACGAGTAAAACGCGCATGCCGGTAAGCGGTTACCGGCTCTGTGGTACTACGCTCAGTGTACCTTCCATGCCTTTTTCGCGATGACTCTTCATAAACATCAATTTTTTGCCACAATAAAACGTGTATCGACCAACCATCGATGGTGTCAAATTAATATCAACAGTCTCGCCTGCGAGCACATCAACATTAACATCGAGTTCGCCGCTTGCATCTTGAATCGTAAAATTATGCGGGATTATGGCATCTGAATTGACAAGGCGCAAAATGACGGGTTCACCGGCAACAAGCTGGATTTCATGTGGCATAAAACGATAACTGCCCAGTATCACTTCGACGACTTTTACATCGCTCTGAGCTGCAAGAATCGGGTTGCCTGGCAAGAAAAGCAGTACAACAATTGTTATATGCAAAAGTGCGCGTGTGGCTGGTCGCGTGAATCCCGGATAATCTACTGGGGACATGTGGTTTTCCTCCTTACCAGAAAAAGCGACGGTGAATACTGCGCTTCTTCGATGTGTACTGTCCTCGGGAGAGAACAGCAATGCCAGTTATCTAATCGAGCCTTTATATTATAGTAATATTAATTTAATCAGGGTTGAAGCTGTTTTTTTCTTCAGTTTCCGGGCGGCAGGTATCATGTTGCGGCGATATCAAGCATGAGAGCGTTATCTTGCGCGATCTTATGAGCACGTACAGATAGAGTTTAATTGCGGTTAGGCCGGCTCTTTTTTTGAATCATGAATGATATTCATCAATTGGATCAGGGCAGTAATCGCGCCGTTTACAAGTTCGGCAGAACTCGCCGAGGTATAACCGATCCACCCAGGTTACCAGTTTGCTTATATCTGCTGCCTCGTCGAACAGAAATCCGGCTTCAAAGTTGCGTTTGTCTTCGTGTTTGCTGCCCATGCCTGCACCGGTAAGGTTAGCAGAGCCAGTAAAAGCGACTTCATTATCAATGATCACCGCCTTGGTATGTACACGTGGACAAAGCACGCGTTCAAACAGCTCGCTGTTGACCAGTTCTTCGTATTGGTCGAAATCTTCTCTGAAGCGTGGCCCCGGCTCTTTGGCATGGATCAGCCGCACAGCAACACCCCTGGATACAAGGTCAGCGAGTAGTTCAAGAAACGGCGCGTATGTACCGTACAGTTGCACATACATATCTTTAATATCCGCAGTGACAATCCAGATAAAATACCTTGCAAATGGTATACGCTGCTGAACAAGCTCCTGATAGATTTCCTCGTTTAACAGTAATTTGTACATTTGGTATAAAGCAGTAAAGTCATAATTCGTTTCAAGGGTTTAATACTAGTTCATAAACCACAGTTATTTTACCTATCAAAATAGATCAAGACCGGTATTTGAATCAGGCGATTTTTCATAAGCTGATAAAGACAGGATCTCAATGCGAGTATGCAGGCATCATCTGTTGATGGTGAGAGTGTCGTGATACTGAGGGCAGTTTCAATGCAAAGGCTGCTCACAGCTGTTTGTAAACCATAAAATATTAATAATTACAAACACCTAAGCAACATATTAAAAGTTAAGTGTTATAAATAAATATAATTGGAATTTTTGGGAAAAGCTAACACTTGGCAAATACTGGTCTATCCTTAATATTCAGGAGTTTATAAATGCTTTTTGAAACAGATGCCAAATTTCAGTCGCCAGGTCATGTTCTTCCCATGTAGCGCTGCAGGAATTCTTTCTGAAATGTCGCAGAGAGCACGTTTTGATGTTTGACTATGCCTGAGAAAATTTTACGTTCAAAAGAAGTATTGCTCGAAAAGCAAGTTGAGCCGCTTTTTAAAGCAACACTATCTGGCGGGATTGCAAATATCTTCGCAGCTTTTCTCGTGCTCACGCTTTTGATGAATACGCATCACAAAGAATATGCGCTGTGGTTAAGCACCATTATTGTCGCATTATCTCTTACTCGCATATTCTTTTCAAACAATTATTTAAAAAATAGAAAGTTCGAATTGTGCTTTTATCTAAAAACACACACGTTACTTACATTACTTATCGGAATTACGTGGGCAATATATATTTACATGCTGCATGAACCAGGTGATGAGGCTATACGAAACATAGTCTTTTTGATTAACTTTGGACTTATTGCAGGAAGCATAACAACTTTATCAACATATAAGCTCGCATATATTTCCTATATGTTGCCACAATTCGTATCGATCTTTATTGTGTTTTTAATAATTGATACACCAACCAGTGATTATATAGCATTAACCGTATTTCTTGCTGCAGCATTCATGATGGCTGCAAGTTTCGGTATTAACCGTATTCACAAAAAAGAAGTTACATTGTCTTATTACAATAAGCAGCTGATACATGATCTAAACGACGAAATAAAGATACGAGAAAGCGTTCAGCAAGAGCTTGAACAAAACAAGCATGAGCTGGAGATAAAGGTAAATGAAAGGACCAAGGAGCTGATAGAGATTAATGCCAACCTTGAGAGAGTCATAGATAAAAAGGAAAAAGCAGAGCAGACGCTGCAATACCTTGCTTATAATGATGAGTTAACGGGCCTGCCGAACAGAAACACTCTGGTTGATCGCATAGGACAATCTATAAAAAAGTCGTCCAGGGAAAACCAGCAGATGGGCATTCTATTTCTTGATCTGGATCGTTTTAAAAACGTCAATGATAGTCTTGGACATGCAGTCGGTGATGAGCTACTACAGCAGGTGGCATCAAGATTATATTCAACATTACGCAACAATGACACAATATCACGTAATGGTGGCGATGAGTTTGTGGTTGTGCTCGAAGAACTAAATGATACCAATGAAGCAATACATGTCGCAAAAAAGATCATTACTTGTTTGACAGAGACATTTGAAGTCGAGTCTCACAAGATCCATCTTGGTGTCAGTGTCGGAATAAGCATATACCCTACTGACGGTCAAACCCCGCTGGTCTTGTTAAGAAATGCAGATACAGCAATGTACCGCGCAAAAATAGCTGGTGGCAATCAGTTGCAGTTTTATGATGGAAGCATGTCAGAACAGTTGCGTAACAGACTCGAGCTTGAGCACGAACTACACAATGCACTTCAAGATAGTGAATTCTACCTGGAATTTCAGCCACAGATCAGCTGTGTAACAGGTGTAACCACTGGGTTCGAAGCGCTTCTGCGCTGGAATAACAAAAGTTATGGCTTAATCTCACCTGATCGCTTTATTCCGCTTCTGGAAGAGACAGGGTTGATATATTCAACTGGCGAATGGGTGGTCATGCAAGTTATAGAATTCATACGTATACATCGTATAAAAGATATTACGATTTCAATCAATTTATCTGCATTGCAGTGCAATGATCTTGAGTTCGTCGATGTTGTTAGAAAGAAAATCAGACAGTCTGGTATTGATCCGTCTCAGATAGAATTTGAGATTACAGAGTCACTGCTTATAAATGACTTTGATAAAACAAAAATGTTACTGGACCAGATACATTCCATTGGCTGTACAATTGCACTGGATGATTTTGGTACTGGATATACTTCAATGAACTACTTGTCACGTCTGCCTATTGACATAATAAAGATAGATAAGACATTGGTTCATAAAATTGATATTAACAACAATCTAAGGAGTATAGTAAAAGCAATCGTTACCATGAGCAACGGGCTTGGCATAAGAAATATCTTTGAAGGTGTCGAAACTATGGCGGAACTGGCAACTATCAAAAAAATGGGTGGGGAGATTATACAAGGGTATTTATTCAGTAAGCCGTTGAGTGCGCAAGATTCTCTTGAATGGCTGGAGCATGGCGAGGATATAAAGCGAGCTTAGGCTTTATAATATAGGTACTGGCCATTCCCATATGCATATCCGGAGTCAGGAGCAAACATAGCCTTACATAGTGCAAAAAACATGTTCCAATGACGTACTCTTTCCTTTGACATGATATCAGGGTAAATTTGATCTAAATTACGCCAGAAATTTGAATGCCACATATCGAGTGTTCTCCAGTAATTCATACCGTTAATGAACCAGGACTCCTCTAACCTGAAATAGTTGAAGTCTTTTTCTAATGCGGTAAACGGCAATACTTTGCCTCCAGGAAAATATTTCCCGATCAAGGTTTTGTCTGGGTCCAAAAGCTGCGGTATAAGGTCACGGGATACTATTAAATGATGGAACATTCGTCCATTGCTGTTAAGTAGCTCATGTATTATGTCGAATAATAGCTCGATATTATTGATTTGCTCTAACAGGCCGACTGAGCACACAACATCATATTCTTCGCTGCCTAAAGCTGGGCAGATATTTTCATTTAGTTCGCCAAAATATAGATCAAATCGATCTGAAGATAGGATATCGCTAGCTGCGTTTCTGCGGTTACAAATGAAATTGTACTGGTGTTTACTGTGAGTGATCGACATTATCTTTAAGTCCGGATATGTATTGAGAAGATAAGACTCAAAGAGACCAAAGCCACACCCTAAATTTAATAATTTTTCATTACCTTTCAGCCTCATCCTGTGAGTGATTAATCTAAATTTGTCTAACTGTGCTTCATGAAGAGGTTTCTTTGACTCAAGCACTTTATCAGGATCCTCGTCAAAATACGCCATCGTGTATGACATTGTCTCTTTATCGAGAAATGTTTGAAAAAACTCCACTCCCTCGTTGTAGTGATTTTCTGCGAGTAACTCATGCGCAAGGGCAAGTGGCCCCTGATTTAGGATTACGCTATGTTTATCATTGTTTTTGTTTTGTTCATACTCTCGACTAAAGTATCTAGTGAGCTGCTTACTAAAAGACTCCAGTTCGTTCGAGCCATAAGGGTATATGTCTGCTTCATGTAATTCACTATAAATGTCTGTGTGCATGTAAGATTTTTAGTTCGGTATCGTATATGTATTCATTGAAACTGGCGTGTGGCTGCAAGTGCAAGCACGGTATTCATGCCCCCGAATGCAAATGAGTTGGAAAGAGCGACGTTTATCAATCGCTTTCGGGACTCATTTGGAACATAATCCAAATTGCATTGGTCGTCGGCCATCGTAAAATTCGCAGTAGGTGGAATAATCCCATGGTAAATGGCAAGCGTCGTGGCTATCGCTTCTAGCGCACTCGATGCGCCGAGGGCATGTCCATGCATTGATTTTGTTGATGTAACTGCAATATTTCTGGCGTGATTTCCAAAAATCTGGTTAATGGCCTCAGTCTCTGCTATGTCATTAGCCACTGTCGCTGTTCCGTGTGCATTGATATAGTCAATACTTTCAGGACTAATGCCCGCATTAGCAACCGCATTATGTAATGCACATGCAATTCCGGCAGAATTAGGCTTGGTGATATGACTGGCATCAGAATACATGCCAAACCCGGCGAGCTCTGCATAGATTCTGGCGCACCGTGCTTTAGCATGTTCTTCAGCCTCAATTACCAACATGCCGGCCCCCTCCGCTAATACAATGCCGCTGCGATCGGCACAGAAAGGCCGGCAAGTATCGTTGGTTGCCAATCGCAAGGCTTCCCATGATTTAAGCATGCCAAACGTAAATGGCGCATCTGCTGCGCCAACAACCGCGATATCGACCAAACCTGACTGAATCATCATGCTGCCCTGGCTGAGCGCATGCGCCCCAGAGGCGCATGCGCTGGCTATAGCGAAAGACGGACCTTTAATACCTAAAAGCATACTCACCATACACGCAGCTGCACAGGGCATACCTTTTGGTATCGTCAAAGGATGCGCCCTGGCTCGCTGTTGCTTGTAAAGCTGATCATACGTATCTTCATCGGTCTGCTTTCCCCCGCAGGCGCTACCGATAATCGTTGCAGCAGCGGCCATAGTCCCGTCGTCGCTATTCAGACCAGCGTCCTCAACCGCTTCCCTGGCTGCAATGACAGCCAGTTGAGAAAACCGGTCCAGCAAGGTGAGTTCGTCAGGAGAAAAATGATCAGCAGGATCGAAATCCGGCACCCTGGCGCCAAGAGAAATGTTTGTTCCCGCTATAGGCGGGTTTAAGGGACGGATAGCAGACCGACCCGCGACCAGGGATTCCCAAAACGCCGATGCGTTTAACCCCAGTCCGGAAACTGCACCCAACCCGGTGATCACGACGCGGCGGCTCATGTCAATTGTATCTGGCTGGATAGCTTAACTATGAGCTGCGTCCAGCTTATCCAGGATATCGCTCACAGTAGTGATAGACGAGATAAGCTCATTGGGAATTTCAATATCTAAGGCCTCTTCCAGCTCAAATAACACGGTAATCGCCTTCAATGAATCGATACCCAGTGCTTCAAGTTCTGTTTCCGGTTTGACCTCTTCCGCCTTGCAGTGTGCAGTTTTCGCTATTATTTCTGCTACCTTATCTAACAGCATAATTATTATTCTGATAATGGTTATACAAAAAACCTACAACATCAGCTGAGCAGAGCCCGGGATGAATCAATCCCGTCTATTCCTTTAGTTTCCTTAGCTTTTTATCCTCTTTCCCCCCTCGGGTAAACAACCAATAAAAAAAGTTTACACAAAATTTACATTTAGACGTCTTAATAGTACTGATCCATAAGCCACCCGTCTAGCTTTTTTTTCATAATTTTCAGCAAGATGGCGTTTCATATAAGATTTAATATAAATTTGCTGTTTTGGTTAAAAATTGTCAATATAGATGGGCACATCATGTCAGTTTTATAATAAAAAAAGGCGGTAACAATCATGAAACTTGTACATGGATCACCGGGGGCGACACCCAAGAGGGAAATAAAGCGACAAACCGAATTCACCCAGTTCACCACGCGTTATGAGCCGGAAACCAGCTCGATCTGGTGCTGGATGCAGCCGGAACCCCGTCCCTGCCTGAATACAACTTTGATTAATGAGCTCTTCCAGTTTCAGCTTCAGCTGACGACAACCTACAAAAAGCAGGATAGACAGACGGTCTGGCCATTCCGTCATCTGATCCTGGCTTCAAAAATACCTGGCATCTACAACCTGGGCGGCGACCTCGAGTTGTTCAAGCAATATATTCTCTCCGGTGAAGAGGACCGACTCAGGGACTACGCCTACAAGGCCATCAATCTGGTCGTTCGTAACACTCTTCTCGATAAGGCGGCGGCCGATCTGGGAGTGGAATCGGAGCCCGACTATGTGAGGCGGG
>Ga0209536_100007145_pt1 | contig 16954 bp, 13 predicted proteins | sample DeeMarSeWOR28_12_FD_187461 | JGI IMG/M metagenome (GOLD analysis project Ga0209536, IMG submission 187461) | Marine sediment microbial communities from White Oak River estuary, North Carolina - WOR-2-8_12 (SPAdes) (version 2) | ecosystem: Environmental > Aquatic > Marine > Intertidal zone >... | reverse complement strand
TACAGAGAAGTACACCGCAGTGACTTGCCCTGTTAAATCGGCTCCGCCGTCTCGCGTAGCGAGAATTTAACAGGGCGGGGGATGAGGGTAACGCAGCCCTTCGATGCTTCGACCTTGCTCAGGGCCGTGAGCCTGCCGAACGGCAGATGGATATTTTCCGACAGCCTCTTAATCAATCCACCAACATGAGACAGTAGGTATTTTGTGTCTCTTCCCTGTCCCTAAGGGTCTTAATGAAAAAGCCATTATCCCGCGCCGTCTGGTACACGTCAATGCCGACGGCTTCCATGGAAGGCCTCGCCTTGTGCCTGAATTTACAGAGATCTCCTTGAAGCTTTGTGCATTCCTTGCAGAGCATACAGGGGCCGGCCAAATAAACAAAGGCTCTGTAGTAGCCATCCTTAAACATTTCCCCTTCCAGCTCCACCAGCATATCATAATATTTCTTGAACTGTTTTGTTCGATCCGGCGCACTGGGCGCCGCTTTATGGAACAGGATAGCGCGCTGGTAAGTATCAAGGATCGCCCTCGTATTTTCCGGCGTTGAGGTATCCGGTGGGCAGCAATAGCTCCTGTCATAATTACCACAGCCAGACTGACATTTCAATCTTACCCATGGGGCCGTGACAACACTACTGGGATCGATTTGTTTGGCGTGGGTTGCCCCTCTCTCGGTAGCGCTAGCACAGTATTTTTCTAAATCTTTATCGCTCACATCGATCGCATTCATTGAAAACCAGTCTTTCCTTGTATAAGCCGCTCCAGTTAGCATGTCATTGCGAGGAGTCTCGCCCGCGGCGGGACGACGTGGCAATCTCTTTCTAAGAAATTGTAACCCTTTTTATAAAAGCAAGATTGCTTCGCTACGCTCGCAATGACCCTTCTATTTGTGATGGTTGATCATATACACAGTCAAAAGTTAAAGCAGATGGGACGGCTCCTTTTCAAGGGAGAGTTTCTCCAAACTCTCCTGGGTGACCCGGCCGTTCTTATCCCAACCATGGAAATCATAGTACTCATCAAGCATTTTCTCGAATTTCTCCCTGTCCATCTTCGTTCCTTTGACCACAGGCAGGCCGCCAGGAACGGCTTCAGCATAGTAGCGCTTCGGGAGAGCATCATCCTTCCTATCCAGCCCGGCTTCTCGATAATTAAACATTCTCTCGAGCGTGTAAATCCTTTCCCCGATATCCCTGAGTTCCTGAGGGGTGATTTCCATGCCGGTGACATAATAAATCATTTTTGACCACTCCTCCCAACTGGGCATGTGGGGGCTGAAGAAAAGGGTATGGAACTTACATGTCCCAATAGAGTCAACCACCGCATAGATCCTTTCCATAACCCATATTTGCCTTGCCTTACCCACATGGGAAGTGAAATCAGAAGACATGGGACCCCCGTCAAAGGCCTCTTCCAAAATCTTTTCAGGAAGATGGTACAGATCAATAGCCGGACGGCTTCTGAGATGGTCACACCCCCTTGTTGATGTGGCTATGCCCAAGGCGAACGAGGGGGTCGGTCTTTCATCGGACAGCATATTGCCCAAGCCTTTGATGTGAAGAAGATAGTATTCTGCTTCTGGTTTGCCCAATCTCTCAAGGGCCTTGATAGGACCATCAGCCAGGAGGTCACCAATCCCCTTGCGATAGGCCACTTGTTCCAGGAGTAGAGGAAGAAGTTCATCCGCATTTGACCAGTCCAGTTTAATGCCCCCTGTGTCCTTATCATCGATAATTCCCTTCTCGTAGATCTCAAAGGCCCAAGCAGCGATATTGGCAAACTCAGCCATATCAAAGCCGTATTTATCTACCAAATATTGTCCTTGGAGGATACTCTCCCAGTTGGTGATATTGAGCATGCCTCCCATACACATTTGCGTATTATATTCAGGCCCCTCACCATAGAGGCCGGCAAGGGGTCCTTCCTTTATTCGCCATTTATGGCGGCAGTGGACGGGGCATCCAAAACAGGCGGTGACCCCTTCATGGAATTGCTCATGGAACCTTTCAATGGTCAGATCTTCCCAATCTTCCAGTTTATTATATTGGAAGTTGCGATACCTTAACAGGCCGGTCGTGTTGGTCACATTCCAGATCATCATGGTGCCGTCATAACCCAGGGCCTTAGCCAGCTTGGTATCTGTCACCTGCTTTTGCCATTTGTAGGCATAATCCAGGGCCTCCAGCGGATATCGATTGCTCACTTCCATGGTGCCCCTTGCGGCAACGGCCTTGAGATTCTTCGACCCCCAGATACAGCCCACACCCGACCTTCCACCGGCATTTTTTAGACCCGTCCGAATATTGGCATATCTGACTAAGTTTTCCCCAGCGGGTCCTATGCAGGCGATCTGTATCTCCTCATCCCCCAACTCTTCACGAATCAGTTTTTGTGTTTCAAAGGCATCTTTGCCCCATAGATGCTGGGCGTCGCGAAGTTCAACCTCGCCGTCGTGAACCCAAAGATAGACGGGCTTTTCTGCCTTGCCTGTAAATAGAAGATGATGAAAGCCTGCGAAAGTGAGCTCAGGGGCAAAGAACCCCCCCATATTGCAGCTTCCCACACCGTACGTGAGGGGTGACTTGGCTCCAGAATGACAACGGGCAGCTGCTGGAGCCATGGAACCCCCCAAAAGGCCTGCACTCACGGTCACCACATTATCCGGACCCATGGGGTCACACCCGGGTTTAACGTGATTGTAAAGTAAGTAAATGTCCAATCCACGACCCCCCAAATAAAGTCGGCGCATTGCTTCCGGAATCGGACTTATCTTGATATTCCCACCTGATAGGTCTACATAGCCTATTTTCCTGGTCAACGGCATTTCTTTAATCCCACCTCCTGATTACTTTTTCGATGGTGTTCCAGCGATCTTGGCCTGGGAACCTCGCCAGGCAATCACATATTCAACACTACATTTAGGGCAAGTGAGTCTTTTTGCCTTTTCAGGCACTGGTATCCTCTCGAAGCAGTTTAAGCATCTAACCTTTTGTTCTTTTCCCATGCCTGCCCTCCCTTTCCATTCCATACTAGTATTGTATCTCTGAAATGATTTTTAAATATACAAACCAGAGAAGTCATTGCGAGGAGCCGAAGGCGACAAAGCAATCTCATTAAAGCTAGCGAAATCGTGTTAAAAAGAGATCGCTTCGCGGAGTTTACCCTGAGGAACTCGAAGGGCTCGCCATGACGTGCTGTCCGGGTTTAACCATTAAAAGAACTTTCACCATAGCATACTGGAGAAATATTTTAGAACAAGTGAACGAATGTTCGTTTTAATAAATCAAACAGCAGGCTGTCAAGGCCAAATCATTATCTCTCAGATTTAAATGACTTGTGTCCTTCCATGGCCTGCCCCGTGTAGAAACACTCCTTTGAGGCCTCAAAATCAAAGGCCTGTAAAGAGGAGACTTCTGCCCCAAAATCGAGAACCTTTTTGGCCTGTTTCAGGGCAATGGATGAGTGTTGTGCCATCTCTTTTCCCATATTCAGTGCTTCTGTCAAAAGGTCCTCTGGAGACACCACCCTGTTATAGATCCCAAGGTTGAGGGCCTCTTCAGCCTCAATGACCCTTCCCGTTAAAATCAATTCCTTTGCAACAGCCATTCCGGCTATCACCCGGAGGCGCTGGCATCCCCCTGCGGATGGGATCATTCCCCATCTGATCTCCGTCTGACCAAAACGTGCTCGAGGGGTTGCAACGCGAATGTCGCAAACGAGCGCCAGCTCAGCGCCTCCTCCCAGGGCCACGCCATTTATCGCGCCAATGATCGGCTTTGGAAACGCCCCCAGGTAGTGAAACAAGGGAATGATATCTCTCTCTCGAGAGATGAGAATCTCCTCTTCGGTCATGCGCGAGCGTTCCTTGAGATCCAGCCCCGCACAAAAACTCTTTTCGCCACTACCCGATAGAATCACCACCTTGACGGATTCATCCCATCGGATATTTTCGAACGCCTCCCTCAGGTTTCTCACCATCTCCACATTCAAAGAATTCATCTGCTCCGGCCTGTTCAGGGCGACGATCAGAATATCCCCGTCCTTTTTTAATCGAAGGGTCTTGTATTTCTTAGCCATAATGAATTTCCTTTCTTATCTGGAAACGAATGTTCGTTTTACATCACCGCCTCAAAGGCCTGTCAAGGGAAAAAGACAGCGTCTCTGAGAGGCGATCCACGTTCCTGCCAGTGCAACGCCCAGTCCCATTTTTTCTCTTGACAGCATCCCTCTTCTACAATATTGAATTGAACAAACATTCGGTTTGTCCATTCACTGTTTCTCGTCATCGTCAAACCCCACAACCGCGTTACTGATAGGTCATGCTTCTCAGCAGAGGATTCAGAGAAGGAGTCTTTGCTGCAAACCCTTAAACCATAAGGAGGGGGAACATGAAACAGGTCAGTTCCATTTTTGTGCTTATGATATGCATCCTGTCTGTTGGACTTTTGGCCCCGTCGTCCTCTTTGGGTGCTGGCGGGAGCGACCCCATTATTATTGGGGTACCCACTTCCCTCGGCTACCCACCGGGGAAGGAGGCCCTCAACAGCGTGATGATGGCCGTTGAGGAAATCAATGCCAAGGGTGGCGTCAAAGTGGGTGACACCATGCGAAAGTTTGAGGTGGAGTCGGCGGACATCCGAGATGCTGCACCGGGTGTTCCGGTGCCCGAAGCCCTGCTGGGTCTGGAAAAGATCATACTGGATAAGAAGGTCCACGCCATCGTTGTGGGACCTTACCGCTCGGAGGCATTGCTGGCGGGCATGGACATCATTTCCAAATACAAAGTCCCTATGATTGGATCCATTGCCATGTCACCCGCGTCGGAGGCTAAGATCAAAGGAGACCCAGTAAAATACAAATACATCTTTCGGGTTGGTCAAAATGCGAAGACCTTTATCGGCTACCAGATGGGGGTCATGAAATATCTGGAAAAGGAATTCGGCTTCAACCGCCTCTATGCCATGTATCAGGACACCATGTGGGCCCGAAAAAGCGCCGAGATCCTAACCATGCTCTTGGGCAAGGCCAACTGGAAGATCGTGGGGAATGAGGCCTATCCCGCGGGTTCAACGGATTATTCGCCAGGACTCATGAAGGCCCGAGCAGCGGGTGCTCAAATCATCTTTCCTGTTTTTGACCTGCCCCAGGCCGGCGTACTCGTCAAGCAATGGCGAAGCATGAAGGTTCCCGTCCTCATGGCCGGTATGATAGCCCCCATGAGTGGCCCCCAATCATGGCAGACCTACGATCGCAAAATCGCAGGTGCCGTCAACATGGTCATGGAAATCGGCAACGTCCCCGTGCCAAAGGTCCCTGCTTCGGTACGATATTACGAAGCATACAGGAAGAGATGGGGTAAAGAGATCCAGGAGCAGCATGCTCCGGTCGGTGGCTATGAGGCGGTCTATGTCCTTGCAGAGGCGATCGAGAGAGCCGGCACCATGGATCCTGACACCGTCGTGGCGGCCTTGGAGAAAACGGACCGCAAGGGTGCGATGGGCCGAATCCGATTTGATGAAGGCCACCAGACCATCTTCGGCAATGACCCTTCCGAAAAAGCCATGGGCTGCGTGATACAGTGGCGGGAAGGGGGAAGGCGGGTGGTTGTCTATCCTGAAAGCATCGCCGAAGACAAGATCATACTCCCTTCCTGGCTAAAGCCGGCTAAATAGCCAATCCCATGAGGGCCTCCATACAGGAGGCCCTCATATGCCCATTTTCAGGGGGAATTCACCCAAAATGTTTCTAGGCACGCTGGTCTACGGGTTAGTCAACTCGGTGATCCTCGCTCTGGTGGCCATGGGCTTCAACATGACCTTTGGAATCAGCGGCATTGCCAATTTTGCCTACGGCGCCCTCTACATTCTTGCAGGATTTGGCACCTGGATCCTTTTAAATTCTCTGGCTATCCCACTCTTCCTTGCCATCCCCGCTATGGTCCTCATAACCGCCCTGGTGGGTGGTCTCCTTTACCGTTTTATCCTTATCCGGCTCCGAGGAATGGTCATCTCCGAGGTGATCGCCACATTCGGTATCGGACTGGCCATCGTGGAGATGTTCCGTTTCTTGGGCTTCATCCACGTGAAATATTCTCTCCCCGTATTTTCAGACGGGAGTATCTTTATCGGCGGCGTCTATTTGGATTTCCAGCGCGCCTTCATTGTGGTCTTCGGAATAGCCCTGAGCGGAACCCTCTGGGTTTTCACCCGTCATACCCGAATCGGGCTCGCCTTCCGAGGCATCGCCCAGGACGAACGTACGGCCCTCACGTTCGGGATCGATTCGGATCGCATTTCAGCCCTTTCCATGGGCTTCGGCGGGGGGCTTTGCGCCCTGGCTGCAGTTGTTATTCTCCCCCTGAGGACCATCTCGGTGGACGCTGGCTATGAGGTGCTGCTTGAGGCCCTCGCTGTTTGCATCGTGGGGGGACTCGGCAGTTCAGTGGGCGTTATCCTGGCAAGCTTCATCCTGGGTATGGCCCAGACCTTTACGGCCATGTACTGGGGGCCCCATTGGATGATGATCGTCACACTGGTGGCCATCCTGGCCATTTTGGCCATCCGGCCCTCAGGACTCCTGGGTAAGCAGAAGGAACTGGAGGAACGTATTTGAGCAGGGACCCAAAGCAACGAAAAAAACGTCTTGATCGCGGGATCAAGGTTCGCTCAGGCGATATCTTTGTCCTGACTTCCTGGCGAGAGATGCTATACGTGTTGGTCCCGCGCGTACTTCCTATGCTCTTCATTCTGGTCTTTATCCTTGTGGCTACCCCTTATTGGAAAAGGGTCCTGGTTTCCATGGCCATGACCGGGATTCTGGCCCTGAGCTGGGACCTTCTGGTGAGTACTGGCCTGGTCTCTCTGGGACAGGCCCTCTTTTTCGGGATGGGGGCCTATGTTGCAGGCACCTTGAATCATGCATGGGGATGGCCCTACTGGGCGACCATTCCCATTGCCACGATTGGAGGCGGTCTCATTTGTACCCTATCCCTGATCCCCGTATTGCGCCTGAGGGGTATCTACTTTGCCATGATTACGTTGGTGCTACCCCTCGTGTTGGTCAGGATCATCGAGGCCACAAAGATCTTTGGAGGGACCGAGGGACTCAGCGGTCTTTCCACGTTTCACTACGCTGCCGAGGAGTTGGGCATAAGTCTGCTCGCCTTTGCGGCCGTACTCTTCGGGTTCCGACGACTCATGGGCACCGACTACGGCCTGGTCCTCCAGGGGATTCGTGATAATGATCTCTCGGTGATAAGCGCTGGGATCAATATCTACTGGTACAAGGCCCAGGCCCTTTTTCTCGCCGGCTCGGTGGGGGCCTTAGCAGGGGCCTTCATGACCCACGCCTACATGTTCGTGGGCATGCCCGTCTTTGCCCTCGATTATTCCATCCTGCCCATAGCATCAGCCGTGGTTGGGGGGATGGGCACACTGGCTGGCCCTGCGCTGGGGGCCTGCATCCTGGTACCCCTCTCAGAGGCCCTCAGGGCCATGGGTCCGCTTCGCGTGGTCTGCTATGGTCTTTTCCTTGTGGTTTTCACCGTGGCCATTCCTGAGGGGATTTTTCCTTACCTGCAGCGCAAGTATCATCAATTCGAGTACTGGGTGAAGGTGGAGGTATGAAAGCGTTCCCCATTCTGGAGGTCAGCAAACTGACTAAGGACTTTGGAGGTGTTCGGGCCGCAAACCAGGTCTCTTTTGACCTGAGGGAAGGAGAATCCTTGGGGATCATCGGACCCAATGGATCAGGAAAGACGACACTCGCAAACCTGATCAGCGGTTTTATCCGGCCCGACGAGGGAAGCGTCCGGTTCAAAGGAAAAGAAATCACGGGTATAATGCCTCACAGGATCGCTCAACTCGGCCTTTCGAGGACCTTCCAGATGGCACGTCCGTTTTACCATCTTCCCGCGTACAAGAACTTGGTCATTCCCCTCTTCTCTCCCCGGGTCAGACGACTCTCCGGAGGGAAATATGGGGATCGGGATGCCACCGCCATCGATCTTCTGGAAGAGGTGGGTTTCGAGAGGGACTCCTTTGTTCCCTTCAAACCCGCCAGTGTTTTACCCCATGGTTATCTCAAACGCCTCGAATTGGCCCGCTGCCTGGCCATGAGGCCGGAACTTATCATATTGGACGAACTTTTCTCCGGCTTGAGCATGGCAGAGGTTTCCAGTACCGTGCCCATCATTGAGAAGATTCAGTCTGAGGGGAAGACGCTCATCATGATCGAACACCGACTGAGGGAGCTTTTCAGGATCGTGGATCGTGTCATGGTCCTGAACTATGGCCGCAAGATTGCAGAGGGAACGCCCAAGGAGGTCATGGAGAGCGATGCCGTGAAAGAGGCGTATCTGGGTTCGGAATAGGGGATTTAGGATGCTCCAGGTCAAAAACTTGATGGTTTTCTTTGAAAATGCCCTGGCCCTGAACGATTTCAGCATGGAACTCCAAGCCAAGGAACTGCGTGGCGTCATAGGCTCCAACAGCGCTGGCAAGACCACACTCATGAATGCCCTGTCCGGCCTGATCCTCGATATGAAGATCAAGGAGCAGCGCCGTGGCGGAGAACGGATCACGGTCTTGGGGCAGATCTACTATGAGGGGAAAGAGATTACCCATCTGACACCCCCTGATCGGGTTCAGCAGGGAATTATATTGTGTCGAGAACGCCATCCCATTTTTCCTGAGAGTGACGTGGTAGAGAACCTCAAGATCGCCGGCTACCTGAGACCTCGAAGGGAAATCCGCGAGAGGATGGCATTCTTTTTCTCTCTTTTCCCACCGATGAAGGCCCATAGAAAAATGAGGGCAGGATTTCTGAGCGGGGGGGAACAACAGATGCTCTCCCTAGGAATGGCCCTTGTGGCCCGCCCCAAACTGCTCTTGCTAGATGAACCCCTGCTGGGGTTGAGTCCCATCTTCCAGAAAGAGCTGGTTGGGGCTATCCTCCAGATCCGGGGTGAGACAGGGATCACGATTCTCGTCTGTGAACAGTTCGCAAGGCCCATTTTGTCTCGGCTTGACTTCGCTTACGTGATTGAAAACGGAATGTTGACTCTGTCGGGAAAAGGCCCCGATTTAATGGAAAACCCGGAGGTACGCGCTGCCTATTTCGGCGTATAGGTGGGATTCGTGTAAAGACGATGATATCCGCTAACATTCATAGCATAGGAGAGGCATTCCAAAACCAAGCCGAGACGCATTCTCACAGTACTGGCCTTTTTTTCCTTGGGACCGGATATACCTATGAAAGACTCTACCGTTGGGTCCTCTCTTTTGCCCATTCCCTAGAAGATGCGGGCATCGAACCCGGGGATCGGGTGATCCTCTATCTTCCCAATTGCCCCCAATGGGTGGTCTCCTGGTTAGGCATTCTGACTCTGGGCGCATCGGCCGTGCCTATCACCCCCATTTACACGCCCCATGACCTAAAGTACATCGCCAATGACAGTGGCGCCAAGGGCATAGTTTGCACGGATGTCAATTATGGCTATGTTGAGCAGGTGCTTTCCGAGACCCAGATCGGGACGGTGATCCACGCCAATGTGGCAGATCTCTTGCCCATCTGGAAAAGGGTCTTTGGGGCCCTCTTTGATAGAGTCCCTGGGGGAAAAGTGGGCAAAAAGAGCTACGCTATCTCTTTCCGCAAATTCCTAAGCTCACCACCCGAGCTTTCTTCACAGCCATCTTTGACCGGTGAAGAGATGGCGGTGTTGCTCTACACGGGGGGCACGACCCGGTCTCCCAAGGGGGTTCCCATCAGCCACCGGCAATTTCTAGAGGTATCTTGGGTCCATTTCAAGGGTCACGAGGAAGTGATCCCGTGGGGAGAGAATGTGATCGTCCAGGGGGCACCGCTCTTTCACATTTTAGGCCAAGTCTTCGGCATGGGGCCCCTTTTGATATGTGGCGACACCCTGGTCTTGCTACCCCGGATGAATCTGGATGGGATGATGGACGCCATCCAGCGGCATCATGCCAAGACGTTACTGGGCGTGCCCGCCCTATACCGAATGATCCTGGATCACGAACGATTAGACTTCTACGATCTGAGTTCCCTCGTCTACTGCATGTGTGGGGGTGATGTACTTCCCAACGAAGTGGCGAGGCGATGGAGGGAACGCATCGGCGTATCCATATGTAATGGCTACGGGGCTACAGAGACTGTGGGTGGCATCTCCATGAGTCCGCCCGGGCGAGAGCATCCTTCCCAGGCGATGGGATTGGTCTTGCCCAACAAAGAGGTGCGCATCGTGGACTCGGAGAGCCTCAATGAAATGCCTCTGGGAACGCCTGGAGAGATATTGGTCAGATCGGAGCCCATGGTGACCAATTATTGGAACAAGCCGGAGGAAACCAGGGAAGCCTATGTGGAATTGGATGGAAAGCTCTGGTATCGCACAGCAGATGTGGTGAGCATGGACCGAGATGGGTACCTCTATTTTGTGGACCGAACCGTGGATACGATCAAGCACAAGGGATATCGCGTCTCTGCATCAGAGATTGAGGCGGTCCTGCAGGAGCACCCCGCGGTTGTGGGTTCTTGCGTGGTTGGGATACCGGATCCCCAATTCGGGAACCGCATTAAGGCCTATGTGGTTCTCAAAGAGGACATCAAGGGCATGACAGGCTATGATTTGATCCGCTGGTGCCGGGACAAACTCGTCTCCTACAAGGTCCCCCATTATATCGAGTTCAGGGATATGCTGCCCAAATCCAAGGTGGGTAAGCTCTTGAGGCGAGAAATCAGAAACGAAGAAAAGAAGCGGCTGGAGAAAGGCAAGTGGGACGAGGCCTTAAGTGATGATACTTAGCCCTTCACCGCTTTCATCCCTCCTCAAATCCTTTTAGGTTAATCTCCCAAAATTAAGCTCCTGTTCAGAGAAAGCCAAACCTTTCATTTTTTTATAAGGAAAGACGACGCCACAGGACATTTAATCATTGCCACTCTATGCCTTATAGTATTATACGGTTCCAAAAGAGCGGCTCAACTGTCCTGAAAGGATCAGGAACAGGAACTGGTTAAGAAGGAGATAGGAGATGGATTTTGAGCTTTCTCTGGAACAGAACGATATCCAGAAGGCTGCCCGAGAGTTTGCTGAGAAGGAATTCAGTAAGGAATACACCCTGGAGATCGAGAGGTCTCGCCAGTTTCCTTGGAGGGTCTTTAAGAGGGCGTGTGAGTTGGGATTTGCGGGCATTGACATCCCGGAGGAATATGGAGGACAGGGATATGGCCTCTTGGAGAGGGTATTGGTCACAGAGGCGTTTTCTCGGTCCGGTGCAGGGGTTGGATTGCATGCCAGTCACCCGGGCCTGGGCATTGAAATCATTCTTTGGTCCGGGACCGAAGATCAAAAGAACGCGTATCTTCCGCCTTTGTGCCGGGGTGAAGCCCTCTTGGCATCTGCCTTTACAGAACCTGATCGAGGAAGTGATCTGGTCAGTGCCCCCCTCTCCACGGCGGCAGTCAGAGAAGATGAAGACTATATTATAAATGGTACAAAGACCTTTATCACCCTTGCGAGCGTCGCCAAGTTCATCATCGTGCTTTGCCAAACAGAGCCTGAAGCCAAGCCCCCGTACAAGGGACAGAGCACCATCATGGTGGAGACGGACCGTGAGGGGATTGACGTGACTGAACTGGAGAAGATGGGGTGGCACGCAGCGCCCACCACGGAGGTCGCTTTCACCAATGTAAAGGTCCCATTGCAGAATCTGATTGGCAAAGAAAACCAGGGGTTCTATCAATCTATCCAGTTCTTGGACAGGTTTCGCGCGATGATTGGGGCCTCTGGTGTAGGCATGGCCCAAGGGGCCTTCGAGAGGGCCTTGGAGCATGCCAAGGAACGGGAGGCCTTTGGCCGTAAGATTGGCCAGTTTCAGGCCATTTCCCACAAGCTGGCGGAAATGGCCACCAAGATAGAATCTGCCAGGCTCCTGGTCCACAAAGCCGCATGGAAGTTCGACAAGCAGGAACGGCTCGATCCCATGCTTTTCTCTATGGCCAAGTGGTATCCAGCAAGAATCGCCGTCGAGGTCTGTGATGAAGCCATTGAGATCTTGGGCGGATATGGTTACATGCTGGAGAACGAGGTGGAACGTTTCTACCGCGATGCCCGGGCCTTGGAGATCGTGGAAGGAACCCGGGAAATCCATAAGAATACCATAGCCAGGTTCATTCTGGGGAAGCTGGGTTAGGAAATTATTTACCTGCAAATTCCATAATTGGGACTAAGAACCTGAGGGGTCATTGCGAGTGGAGCAAAGCAATCTCTGTTTGTTATAGGCACTTTTTAGGATGTTTCATTGAGATTGCTGCGTCGCCATCCACCTGCCTGCCGTCGCTTTGGCTCAGGCGCGGCGGACGGGCTCCTCGCAATGACATTATTGTGTGGCGTTTGATCATTGCTCCTGAGCTTGAGCTTTTGAATGTCGGTGCTGGAAAATGGAAGAAAGAAGAAATTCCGATAGGATGACGGCCAAGGAGAGGATTAAGGCACTTATCCTGAACCAACCCATTGATAGGGTCCCCTTCATCCCCTTCTTCCTTGGATACCTCGCCATCAACAACGGCCTGACGCTTTATGACTTCTTTACCAAGCCCCATGTTGCCTTCAAGGCTGGTTTAGAGACCATGAAGGCATATCCTTGGGCGAGTATAAGGCCAGCCTATGACTGGGCGGATCACGGGGCTTGGGAGTTTGGTGGAAAGATCGGTTGGCCAGAAACAGATGCGCGAATGACCCCATTCACCCCTGAACCCCTGATTAGGGAACCTTTGGAGGTGAATTCTCTCCCAGAGCCTGATGCCTCAGAAACAGAGTGGTTCAGGCACTTCCATGCCTTTAATGAGATCTGCGTACAGCACGGGTTCTCGGCCCAGCTTCCCTCAGCCAGTATTATGTCTCCCATGAGCTCTATTCTGGGGGGCTCGAACCTCATGAAATGGATGATCAGACATCCTGAAGCCGTGCACCGCCTGGCTGAAAAGGTGCTCCGTTTTAATACGAAGGTGGCCAGAATCACTTTGGAGAAATACGGGGCCAAGAATTGTAGCGTGACGACACAAGTCCCCTTAGAATCCAATCACGTCATTTCCCCCGACGCCTTTGAAGGGTTCTGCCTTCCTTACATAACCAAACTGCACGGACTTTATCTTGAGAGTGGCGTGCGTGCAACCATGATACACCTATGTGGAGATCATAAGGGTAATCTCAAATACTGGAAAAAGGTGCCACTACCAAAGAGGGCAATCTTCAGTATTGGGGATGATATGGATCTAAAAGAGACGGGGGATTTCCTGGGGAAAGAATTCATCCTGGCAGGGAATATGTCCACCACAATCCTTCAATTGGGAACCAGGGCAGAGGTAAAGGAGGAGGTCAGAAGATGTCTCCGCCAGGGCAAAACACGCCCTGACGGTTTTATCTTGATGCCCGCCTGTGAATGGCCTCCCATGGCACCTCCAGAAAATCTTGAGGCGGTCAGAGAGGGCCTTATGGAAGATGGTTTTTATTAGAAATGAAAATGCTTCAGCTCAACGCTGAGAAAAAATGACGAAAGGATTTAAGATGGACCATGCAGACTGGCTGAGGAGCGAATTGAAGCCGTTGACCGAGTCCCTCGGTTTCAGATACACGCCCCGCGAGGAGTTGGAAGACCGACTGAGCAGGCTCAGAGGACATATGGAAAGAGCGGGAATAGAGTCCCTCCTGGTGGTCCAGAAGATGGACCTTTATTACCTTTCCGGCACCACACAGGATGGCCTTCTTTTCATCCCATTGGAGGGGAAACCCCTGCTCATGATCAGGAGAGAGCTGGAAAGGGCCAGGTTAGAATCCCCGCTTGACAAGATCGTAGGTCTTAAATCAACCCGTGACCTCCCTTCCCTTATACGCAACCACTGGGGAAGGCTCCCTCGAGTGCTTGGCCTGCCCATGGATGTCCTACCCGTAAGGGACTATTTAAGATACCAAGAGATCTTTTCGGACAGCAAATTCATAGATAGCTCTTGGGTCATGAGAGACACGCGGAAAATCAAATCCCTATTTGAGATCGACCTCATGAGAGCCGGCGCAGAGATAGGGAGAAAGGTTTACCAGGAGGCCAAAACGATTCTCAAGGAAGGGATGACCGAGATCGAGTTTGGGGGCCTTCTGGAAGCTGCGGCCAAGAGGCACGGACATGAAGGGCTCCTCAGAGTGAGGTCCCTTAATTATGAGGCCTATTCCTGGCACGTACTAAGCGGTCTGAGCGGAGGGATAGTCAGCCAGTCCGATTCCCCGATGGGCGGATTGGGTCTCTCGCCAGCCTTCCCTGTAGGGGCCAGTCTCAGGTCCATGCGGGCCCATGAGCCCATTCTGGTGGACTTTGGGATCTGCTACCACGGTTACCAAGTGGACGAGACCCGCATGTTTTCCATTGGAAAGATGGGGAAAAAATTCAGTGATGCGTACAAGGCCTGCCGTGAGATCCACGACGCCGTTCTCGATGAAACCCGGCCTGGTGCGGACTGCGAGGCCCTTTTCCAAAAGGGCATTCAAATCGCTGAGAAACTGGATTACAAGGAGATTTATCTGGGGCCGCCAGGACTCCAGACGCGTTTCATTGCCCATGGCATCGGCCTTGAACTCAATGAGCCACCCTTCCTGGCACAGGGGCACGCCTATCCACTAGAGAGGGGAATGACCTTCGCCTTGGAGCCCAAGATCGTTTTCCCGGGGGAAGGCGCTGTGGGATTTGAAAACACGGTGTTGGTCACCCAGGAAGGCCACGAGGTTCTCACCCCGTTGGAAGAGGACATCTACCAGATCTGAGTTCACCGCAATCCCTTTTCCTCCAAGATCTTTTCGTGTAGTTCCTGAAATTTGGCTGCAGGTAGTTTGCCGGTTTTGTCGGGCCTGAGTTTCATGTCGATCGCATCTGTGGAGCATACGGTTGCGCAGACACCACAGCCGATACACCAGTCTTCATCAACAACTATAATCCCATCCTCCAGTTTCAGGGCATCCACGGGGCAAATTTCAACGCACTCACCACACCCAACGCATTGCTCCTCGTCCGTCTCCCGCAAAAAATAGGTGGCCATAAGGACGTCCCTTGGTATCTTTCTTCTCCTGATATTGCCCACATTCCAACAGGCACAGCCACAACAATTACAATTGTGCTGAATATCCCCCTCAGAGTTATCAACGAAGTGGACCAGGCCAGCTTCCTCACTCTTCTTAATGACGCCAAGCGCTTCCTCTTTTGAAATCTCCCGCCCCAATCCCCTATCAATGAGATATTGGGCTAAGTCATTGAACTTCATGCAAACCTCAGTGGGATGAGTGCACTTTCCCCCCCTCAGAGAATATGTCATCCGGCACGGACAATGGGCTAAAGCGATTCGTTTGGCCTGTTCGATAACACTTTCCATCATATGAAGCGGGTAGACTGCCTGCTTGTCCGCCTTGACACTCTTACCCACAGGAATGTATCGATAGGGTTTGGTCTCACCATCACTGCTAAAGGCTTCCTGAGTCACACCCCTGCTAAAATACTTGGCGATCAGCCCAGACATTTTGCGTGCGTGGGGCGTCTCTTCACCTTTCCAGAAAAAGGATTGAGGAAATCCAAACCCTACCTGCTGTAAGGCATAGCCCCGCTTTCCGTCTTCGGTCTTACCGCAATACAAGAGTCCCTTTTGCACAAGGTCCTCAAGGATATGTTCGAGTTCTTGCCTAGAAAGGTTAACTCCGGCCAGGATCTCCTCGATCCCAGCCGCTCGCAAGGGGATGACCTGGGTTGGCAAAGCCAGCGCCACCTCTGCTTCTTGCGGGGTGAAGTTTTCTCTCAGAATTTCTATCAAGTCCTCTCTAAAAGGGTACCCCATTCCCAAGCGAGAGAGATGTTCCCCCAGCCTTTCATACACATCTTGTTTTGGCATGCTTCCTCCTCAATGACTCCCATATTGTGAGTCGACATTCCTTGCCGCATTCTCACTCCATAAAGACAATAACATATTCTAGCGAGGCTGTCGAAAAACCGGCCTCAAACCAATCTCCACTAAATAATCCGGGCCCAGAGGACCCAGCTTTAATTCCACCCCACAGGGGTATGAAGTGAGGGTACGCCCTTTTTCGAGAGGCCATATCTCAGAAAAAAATTCCACCGGACATCGCCGTGACCCAATATTTGGGGTTTGCGCCACTGAGCTTCTGGGAGTCTCCAACTCACTCCTTAAACCTCAAATATTGGGTCACTTCCCGCTAACCCTATAGATATGGCCTTGAGAAAAGGGGCGTGGCCTCACCCAGGCACAACCCAATTCCTTTACCAATACCAAGCCGTATATTGAATAATCATTTCGCCAGCAAAGCTTAACTATTCCCGCGGTGCAGCCGAGGGATTTGTGACAACTAACAGCAGACGTTTTCATTGACCTAATCGTGCTTATGCCAGAAGGCCGCGATGTCTGCCTGCTTGCCATACCCAAAAATATCATCAGCAATGACAATGGAAGCGTCCAGTTTCGGGAATCTTTCGATGAGCCAGCGAGTCACATCATGTAGAGTCCCGTCGGGCTTATTGAAGGGACAAACCCGAATGCAGTTCCCGCAATCGCACGCGTTTTTGGCCCAGAATTTGAAGCACTTCTCCAGATCAGAGTACCACTTGAGGGCCCCACCCGCATTGGATTTGTTGAGGGGTTCAACGGTCCTTGGCCCGTGGGGGATGGCTTGGGGGGGACAGTGCTTGGCACACTTCATACAGGCTTCGCAGAATTCTGTCACGCCAAACTCCATAGGTTCATCACATACCAGTGGAAAGTCGGTGAAAATCTTGCACAGCCGCACGCGTGGTCCGAACTTTGGGGTGATCAGGATGTTGTTCCGTCCCAATTCACCCAGCCCAGCCTGTACGGCGTAGGGCACACTCATGGCCGTATCATTGCCTGTGGGTAT
>Ga0209536_100007143_pt1 | contig 16958 bp, 21 predicted proteins | sample DeeMarSeWOR28_12_FD_187461 | JGI IMG/M metagenome (GOLD analysis project Ga0209536, IMG submission 187461) | Marine sediment microbial communities from White Oak River estuary, North Carolina - WOR-2-8_12 (SPAdes) (version 2) | ecosystem: Environmental > Aquatic > Marine > Intertidal zone >... | reverse complement strand
TTCGAATTTGTTTCGTGCTTCGGATTTCTAATTTCGAATTTTGAATCGCGCTGATCGGCCGTCAGGATAAAATCTTCCTGACGTGTGCTTCACGGATAAGCGCATTATCAAAATTTCAGTGTTCAGGTTTCAGTGACTGCACCTAATACGCCTGACACCTGGCACCGGACACCCGAACCCCAAACAAGGGAGACCCAACATCATGAGAATGCAGTTTAAAAGCATCATATGTGCTACGGATTTTTCGGATTTCTCCAATCGCACCATATCCTACGGTGTTAAACTTGCAAAAGAATTTGAATCCAAGCTTTATGTATGCCATGTCATTGATTTGTCTTCGGTGGCCATCTATGGTGAATTTCAGCTGGACCCGGTCGGTTTGCAAAACAGGATTATGAAAGATGCCAATGAGCAGCTTGAGGAATTAATCGGAAAACAGCAGGTTGAATGGGAACCTCTAATTACCGTTGGGCACACGGCTGATGAGATATGCCGGCTCACCGAAGAAAGGGGCATCGATCTTGTCATAACTGCCACCCGCGGGCGTTCAGGCCTTAAACGGTTAATCCTGGGCTCTGTCACCGAACGGTTGATGCGCACGCTTGTCTGCCCGCTTCTCGTCGTGCACAGTCCGAAAAGCGATTCTACCAGCCCCGAAGACAAAGAAGTAGACATTACCAAAATCCTTGTAGGCTGCGACTTTTCTCCCGACTCCGATCTTGCTTTTCGATACGGCTTGAGTCTCGCCCAGGAGTTTCAATCCAAGTTGTATTTGGCTCACGTTGTTGAAGCACCCGCATCCGGTGACTCACCGAAGGAAACTTCCCCGGCAAGAGAGATTCAGCAGGAGATCAACGAACGTATAACCAAAAAATTGCTGGATATGGTGCCCGAGGAAGCCAGCAACTGGTGCACTCCCGAAACAAGTGTTTTGGAAGGCCGCCCCGATGAGGAAATTGTCAAATATGCCGATCAGCATCACGTCAGCATGATCGTCCTGGGCGCACGGGGGCATGGATTGGTCAAAAGCCTGCTCTTGGGATCAACCACAGACCGGGTTACGCGACGGGCGCCATGTCCGGTCCTGTCTGTAAGCACCAAGGTACAGAGCTGTTAAAAGCTGCCCGAAAATCCATTTCCCTTTCAGTATATTGTCCTGGCCGGGCCCTGAACCGCCAGCCGACAGTGCAACGCGCTATGGGTGGGATGTCAAACCGCTTCGTGGCTCCCGTCTGCTGTCAAATAGCCGAGGCGTTTGTGAAGCTGCTTCTATGAGTTTGCCATCAGATACCCTCATCACCCGCCCGGCATAGCGGGCACACTCCGGGCTGTGTGTGACCATAACAATGGTCATGCCATGATCGTTTAACTTGCTGAGCAGTTCCATTATCTCCTGTGAGGTTTTCGTATCGAGATTTCCGGTGGGCTCGTCGGCCAGCAAGACCGGTGGCTCGTTCACGATGGAGCGGGCAATGGCGACCCTTTCTTTTTCGCCGCCTGAAATCTGGCTGGGCAGGCGCAGGGCCTTGTCCTGCAACCCGACCTGCAACAACGCTTCTTCGGCCAAGGCTCGCTTTTTCTTTTTACCGGCTTTCACCACGGCCAGGGGCAACATAACATTTTCGATTACCGTCAGATAGGGCACAAGATGAAAGCTCTGGAAGACAAAGCCTAGAAATTCTCGCCGAAAATCTGCTCTTTGTTCTTGTTTCAGGCTGTAGACGTCAATCTCATCGACAATCAATCGGCCTGATGTCGGTGCATTCATGGCACCCATAATGCCCAGCAACGTGGATTTTCCGGCACCGGACTCACCCATCATGCCGATGAATTCGCCCGCTTCAATTTGAAAGCTAATGCCATCGACTGCCGCAACCTTCGCGGCGCCGTTACCAAATTTCTTAACTAGGTTTTCAGCCACTATATAATTCATAAGTATTCACCTTAATCCAATCAGCTGGCTTTATAGCGCCCTGAGAGCTTGGTTGGGGTCCATCCGTGCAGCCATGAACGCTGGATAGGCGCTTGCGGCCAGACCCACAATCAAAGCCACGGTGAGGGCGCCCGCTGCCAGTTCTGCGTTTAAGGGCAGGGAACCGACAGAACTTTCACTGAAAAAATTCAGCGCAACTGCAGCAGCCGCCAGCCCGACAAAATAGCCAATGATGCCGGCCAACCCGGATACAATTCCGGCTTCAAGGAATACAATCTTGAGGATGTGAAGCCTGCGGAAGCCAATCGCCCGGAAGATGCCGATCTCCTCGGTCCGTTCCCGCACACTGCCCATCATCGTGACCAGCACCACCAAAGCACCGATTAAAAGGATGACTCCGGATATCCCATAAGAAAAATTTTTGAATTGATGCAGGGTCTCCATGCGGCCTTTAACGACCTGCTGGATAGCCATCACCTTGGCACCGGGTATTGCATCGGAGATCTGATTGACCATTTCGTCTATCGGACAATCTTTGCAGAGGGCGGCAACTTCGGCCATTGACACGCGTCCGCTCTTTTCAAAAATCGATTGCGCTGCAGCCAGGCGGGTGAATACCAGCTGATCATCCTGCGAACCGGTGGGCTGAAGGACGCCGGAAACATAAAATACTCTGTCTTTTATCTTTACCTGATCCCCGGTACCCAGGTTCAAAACCCTTGCGGCTTCAGCACCTATTATCACCTCGCCTTCACCGGGCACGTTACCGCGAATATTCCACCAGGGCTTTAATATTTCAGAGGCTTCAAAATCCACGCCCGCCATGAGGACCTTGCGCGAGTTGACATGGACCACTCCCAATACGAGAGGGCCGAGCGCCGCAATATTTTGGGCATTTTTAATCGAATCCACCCGCAGCAACTCTGATTCGCGTATCTCCGCCATCTCAAAAGAGACCCCACCAAGAGAAAGACCGCCGTAAGTGAGAGTGAGGTTCTCCGTCTTGGGCACGATTAAAATATTGGCGCCGTATTTTTCGAGTTTATGGTTGATATCATTGGTCATGGCTTCCACAAAGCTAATAATGCCGACAACTGTAGATACCCCAATGACGAGGCCTGCAAGCACAAAAGCGGCTTTCGCTTTACGGCGCAAGAGATTTCGAATGGTTATTTCTTTTAGCGTCATGGTTAGGCCTTTCCTGCAAAATTAAAGTATGGTTTCCCGTCCAGGATATCTTTGACCTGGATAACTACCTGATCATTTACTATGGTTCTCATCAACGGCGCCGGATTACAGCCTCCCTTGACTTCGTTGACGAGCACAGAGGCAAATTTACGCCCACAATTCCGGCAAACCATGTAATCGCCTTCCTGGTAGTACCCCTTGCCGGCGGGCCAGCAGACATCGCAGGCGTCATAGGCCGCCCGGATAATGCCGTCGGAACTTTTAAGGATGAAGTATGTGATGGTAAAGTTCCCATCGGTGTGCTTGAAATGGCGTGCCTTGCCATCCTCAAACAAACTGACCGGAAAACTGACCTGGGACACCGTATTGCCCGCAGAGGTTGATGATCCTGCAACCGGGGCAAAATCGGATTTATTCTGAGCCACAATGAAAACCGCCCCGCTCACGACAAGCGCTGCGCAAACAGCAACGATGATTAACGGCATACGCCCTTTTTTTTCCGTTCCCAAAACCGCGGCCTTTTTGGCATTGCGTTTTTCAGCCGTTCCATTTGATGGGACCGCCGCGCTGTGCTGAATTGATTTTGTGGTAGGGTTGTCTTTTTTTGTTCGCTTTGACATTTTTTTATTTCTCCTGGTGAATTTGGATATCGTTATTTTGTTTGTAATGCCGATCATGGCATCAATAAGCCAGCATAGGATCTCATAGCAGGGCGGGGTTGCTGGTAACGGTATGCACCTGGAAGGTATCTTCGGCAATGAATTGAGATGCACTTCCGTGAAACCCTATGTTTCCGGCCTTGGCTGGATGCTGTGCTGGTACAAGCAGGTCTAACAGAGAAAGGAATCAAATCAAAAGGGAAAGGTGTCGCAGATAGATCCGGCAGGATTGCGTCAGCGGCCCGGTATCTTGCCACAAACGCCGGGGCTCTTGGATTTTGTTTTCGGATATCGTCTCCTTGCCTGAATCTGCCGGGCCGGCTGAGCTTGGAATTTTGCTCCTGATATCGGATAAGCTGCCGACCGGAGACTCGAATTTCTGTTTACGATTGAGACCGCAAGGATCCGCAGGGATCGTTGCACAACCATTTCGGACAAGCCGGGTCTGCACGGCAGTTGTAAAATGCGGTTGTTGCGTGCTATTTGCGCAGCAGCAAGGCTCCCCGCAACCTGAATAAGAGAACGCCGCTGCTCCAAACAGACTGAGACCAACCAGCAGTGCAAGCACAGATGCGATGAGTTTTCGTAAGAAGATGTTCAATGTTCGGCCACCTTGGCTTTAATTCATAGTAAATTAGTATGCTATACAATTTTTTGCCTGTCAACAAAAAATGAAAGAATTAAACTGAACACGACCTTCGCTATGCTTTTGGGGACACTTTACAAGGCAGGGTATCGGTAATATATTTACCGGAAATAACTTCGTATTTTTTAAAATCCATTCAACCTCGGATGCCGACAGGATCCATTTTAAGTTAGTTTTCGGTAACTTTTTGATAAGAAAGGGGAAATAATGAGTTACGATTTCAATGCTAATGAAATTTTTGAAATGGCTGAACAGCTCGAAAGAAATGGAGCGAAATTCTACAACGATGCCGCCAGGGGCGATATCAACCCCTCACACAAAAAACTCTTATTAAAGTTTGCGGCCATGGAGGTCGAGCACGAAAAAACATTCAAAAAAATGAAGGCCGAATTGAACGAAAAAGAAAAAGCGTCCACGGTCTTCGATCCTCAAGGCGAGGCTTTAATGTATCTTCGGGCGCTGGCCGATACCCGGGTTTTCTTCGAAAAAAAGATTGATCTGACATCGATGAAAGAAATATTGAAATCAGCAATTGAAGCCGAAAAGGACTCCATCGTTTTTTATCTGGGAATGAAGGATGCGGTTCCGGAAGGTTTGGGAAAGGGCAAGATTGATAACATCATCAAGGAGGAGATGGGGCACATCAGGCTGCTTAGCAAGGAGTTAGTCTCTCAGCAATAGGCCTTGCTCTGCATCACCTGCAACGCAAGCGGCGCTACGCGTCATAGGGTTGATGAGTTTTTTCACCATGGCCCGTGCCGTGATGGGTGCGTCCCCTTGATCGTCGTTTGCCGCCCGCCCGGGACAATCCCCTGCAGGCGGCAACGAATGATGAGGGGAAATTTTAATCCATCTCTTTTCCGTACTCCGCCAGATCTTCCAGCCCCTCACGATCGAGCAAATCGATTTTGGGTCCCTCGACTCGAATAAGACCCTGACCGGAGAGCTTGGCAAAAATCCGGGACAGCGTTTCGGGAATGGTACCCAGTATGCTGGCGAGCTGGCCTTTGGAGATATTCAAAGTAACCACGCTACTGTTTCCCTGTTCGGCTGCAAGATAAATCAGGTAAGAGGCCAGGCGGGCCGGACATTCTTTCAATGAAAGATTTTCGATTTGGACGGTAAATTGTCGAAGCTTTGTAGATAGAATTGCAAGCATGTTCAGGGCCAGGGATGGATTGCTGCCGATCAGTCCGACAAAAGCATCCCTCGGGAAAAACAGGGCTCGGGTTCTGGTAATAGCCTGCGCATTGGCCGGAAATTTTTGGCCGGCGAAAACGGGGACCTCCCCGAAAGGTTGACCAGGTCCAAAAATGTGCAGAATCTGCTCCTTTCCATCGATTGAAACTTTATAAATTTTCACCTTGCCGCTGGTAACGACAAAGAAGCCCTTGCCCTCTTCGCCCTCTGAAAATATGGTTTCACCCTTGCTCATCTGCTTCTCGAGGGCAATTTTAATGATTGCCCTCAGCTGATCATGGGCAAGACCGCTGAAAAGGGGAATGCCGGATAGGATATGAACAAACGGATCCATAATCTTATTTTTCGCATCCCTTTTGATCAATGTCAAGGCAAAGCCGGTTTGGAGCGGTTTAAGGTGATGCAGCCATCGGCATACGGGCGTCTCTCAGTTGTATGAGGCTCGGAATGTTTTTAATCTGCGCAAAGCCCGCCCGACCATCATTTATTTCATTTTTTTTAAGATGGCTAACGCCTTTTCTATGATCTTTTTGATTTAAGTCAATGCGCGGGCATGTGAGTATTGATAGTCTTATATTCAAATCTGAAAATTTAGCGTGATGTATACCACGAATCCAAAACCGACAGAGGAAAGACAATGAAATGCCCAGGACAAGATACCCAATACTGGCAGCCGGGAGCCATCTTTGAGACCAATTGCCCTCAGTGTGATCATCCGGTGGAATTCTTCAAAGATGATACATCCCGCAAATGCGGAAATTGCGGGCACCGTTTTGTCAACCCCGGTATGGACTTTGGCTGTGCAGCGTATTGCCAATTTGCCGACCAGTGTATCGGCGATTTGCCTCCTGAACTTTTGGCGCAAAAAGAGGGTCTGCTGAAAGATCGGGTCGCCCTTGAAATGAAACGTTATTTCGGGAAGGATTTTCGCCGAATCGGTCATGCAACCCGGGTGGCACGCTATGCCGAGAGAATCGGCAAAAACGAGAAGGCTGAAATGGCGGTAATCCTTTCTGCAGCCTATTTACACGATATCGGGATTTTGGAAGCTGAAAAAAAACATGCGAATCCGGCCGTCGCGGATCACGAAAAGGAGGGGCCTGCGGTGGCAAAGTCCATATTGGTCAAACTGGGAGCCAAAGAAGCGCTGATCGAAGAAGTCAGCGACATAATATCGAACCACCATCACCCCAAAGATGATGCAAGCATCAATTTTAAAGTCGTCTATGATTCAGATTTATTGGAAAATTTGGATGAAAAACAAAAAGAAAGCCCGATGACGAAAGAACAACTGGAGGATTTCATCGAAAAATCCTTCCTGACGAACAGCGGTCGCCGAACCGCAAAGGATGTTTTATTAGGATAAAAAAATCGAAACTGCATTATGCATTGGCCCATAAAACGTAAAGGAGAGATCATGAAAGTAACTCGCAAAATAATAGAAATTGATGAGGATCTTTGTGATGGTTGCGGAAATTGCGTTCCATCTTGTGCCGAGGGTGCCTTGGAAATTATTGACGGCAAGGCCAAAGTAATAGCGGATATCTACTGCGATGGTTTGGGCGCCTGCCTGGGCGAATGCCCCGTCGGCGCTCTTCGTATCGTAGAACGCGAAGCCGACGAATTTGATGAAAAGGCTGTGGAAGAACTCCTGGCCTCCCAGCAAAAAACGGAGCCAAAAGAAATTCATTTTGTTTCAGGAGGTTGTCCATCAGCCCGGATCCAGAAGTTTGAGCACGCGCGGCCGGTTTCTGCTGCCGGCCCGCGAGCGGTTTTGCCTGAAGGAGAGGAAACTGAATCTGCACTCTCCCACTGGCCCGTGCAGATCATGCTGGTTCCGCCAACGGCACCGTTTCTGAGAGGAGCGGATCTACTGGTTTTAGCAGATTGTGTCCCGGTTGCTTTTCCAACACTGCACCGCGATTTTCTGCAAGGCAAGGCTGTTATGATGGGCTGCCCAAAATTTGATGATGCCCAGCATTATATCGAAAAATTTGCACAGATTTGCAAGCTCTCCGGGATCAATAGCATTACCGCGGTTGTCATGGAGGTCCCATGCTGTTCGGCGCTTCCGATGATTGTCAAGAAAGGTATGGAATTGTCGGGGACAAATATCCCTATGGAAGAGGTTGTCATCAGCACCCGCGGCAAGATTTTACAGCGGACCAGAGTCAGGGCGGCCTGATCTATTTCCATCCGAAAAAGAATATCTGGGCGCCATGGCGCCGTTGCGGTTCCGGGTGGATTCTCCACCCTATTCGAAGCCCGGCGCGCAGCCCGCTCGGCAAAGGGCTAAGCGCATGGTGATCGCAAACAGGTCCTTATTTTTGGGCTATGCCCTTGGCCGCCTTCAAAATTATAGTCGCCCTCACGGGCCGATTTATAGACTCCGGACACTCGCTGCTGTTATCTGGCTGCCGAATTTCGCCGCCACTCTCTTATTTCACGTTCTGCGCTTCCACTTTCGCACGCCGCATTCCATTTTTCTTGTCTTATGAGACAGTTATGTTTCAAAAATAAATCTGAGACTGTATTGCAATGCTATTTTTGTTGTGATATCCAGAAATTACCCTTGCAAAGCGTTGAATATTCAGTTAAAAGGTTATGCTTACATGTATCGTAATGTAATGCGCTAAATCTCATTTTTTTGCGGGGATGTGGCATTTACTCCCGTAATCTCCTGTAATTCAAATAATAAAGATATACCAAAACCACTTATTCTCTCCTGGCATAAAATTTGAATCATTGCTGAAGTTGATTTGGCTGTTTCGATCTGGCTTTAGCGCATATTATCATCCATTTCATCAAACCGAATTTTATCGGAGAGATAATATTTTGGTGAAACCCTGCAACATCCACATTGCAAAGACACTGAAACTCGCGGAAGAAATGATTCATCTGGCTGACCAGGGAGATGCGGATAGGGAGGATAACGGATGCGGTATCCTCTATGGTGTCTTGCGGGATTCGGCCTATAAGCTGAAAAAGCTCGCAGAAGAAGAAAAAAGTAATCACATAAGAAAAGGATGGTGGACTGAAACGAAAAAATGAACTATAGATCGGGTTTGCCATCCAAGAAAATCTAACCCAAACATATGGAATCGGAGGTGTCACACATGGCAAGCTTAAAAGGAACTCAGACCGAAAAAAATATTTTAGCTGCATTCGCCGGTGAGTCTCAGGCCCGCAATCGTTACACGTATTTTGCCAGCCAGGCGAAAAAAGATGGCTATGTTCAAATTTCTGATATATTTACCGAAACGGCCAATCAGGAAAAAGAGCATGCCAAAAGGCTTTTCAAACTTCTGGAAGGCGGCGAAGTTACCATCTCCGGTGCTTTCCCGGCCGGTGTCATTGGAACGACCATGGAAAATCTAAAGGAATCAGCAGCCGGAGAAAATTATGAATATACTGATATGTATCCGGGGTTCGCAAAAGTAGCCGAGCAAGAGGGCTTTGCGGATATAGCTGATATTTTCAGGGCCATTGCCATAGCCGAAAAGCAGCACGAAAAGAGATATCTCGATTTGGCAGCCAATATTGAAGCCGGACGGGTATTTAAAAGAGAACAAAAGGTGACTTGGCGTTGTCGCAACTGCGGATACCTTCACGAGGGTGGCGAGGCTCCGGATGAATGCCCGGCGTGTGCGCATGCGCAGGCTCATTTTGAGCTGTTGGGTGAAAACTGGTAGAATATCAGGTGCCCGATGACCTGGGTTCGATTGGTGTAAACACAGAATTTTCATTGGGAACAACTTAGCAATTTCGCTAAACGATGAAAGGAGACAAGAAAATGGCCGAAAGACTGCAAGTGTACAAATGTGAGGCATGTGGCAATATCGTCGAAGTCCTTCATGGCGGAGCAGGAGAGCTGGTGTGCTGCGGAGACCCCATGAAACTTTTAGTGGAAAATACAGTCGATGCCGCAAAAGAAAAACATGTCCCCGTGATTGAAAAAATCGAGGGCGGCGTTAAGGTAAAAGTCGGAGATGTACCCCACCCCATGGAAGAAAAACACTACATCGAATGGGTCGAGATCATTGCGAACGGTAAAGCAGATCGCCAATTTTTAAATCCCGGTGAGGCACCGGAGGCCATATTCAAAACCGATGCCGCCAATGTTACCGCACGGGAATATTGCAATCTCCATGGCCTCTGGAAAGGATAATTGCCATGTTATCTGAAAAAATGGGAAAAGCACTAAATGGCCAGCTCAATGCCGAGCTATATTCCGGTTACATGTATCTCTCGATGCACGCTTATTTTAAATCCATCAATCTCGATGGATTCGCCAACTGGATGTATTATCAGGCTCAGGAAGAATTAACCCATGCGATGAAATTTTATGATTTTATCATTTCTCGTGGTGGATTCGTGAAGTTGGTTCAAGTAGAAGCCCCTCCCACCGAATGGGCATCTCCTCAAGCAGTCTTCGAGGCGACCTTGGCCCACGAGCAAAAGGTTACGGGTCTGATTAATGACTTGGTCGACCTCGCTTTAGAAGTCCATGACCATGCCACAAATATCTTCCTGCAGTGGTTTGTAACCGAACAGGTCGAGGAGGAGGAAAATGTAACTGGCGTGCTGGAGCAGCTCAAACTCATGGGTGAAGCCAAAGGCGGTCTTTTCATGATAGATCGGGAGCTGGCCAAAAGGGGCCCCGGCGGCGGTGCCGAAGAATCAGAATAAAGATGTAAGTTGCCTGTCAACCGTTGGCCGCTGTCAACTGATTCGTGCCAAAATCATTTATTTTTAGGGTCAGACAACAGGCTGCGGTGCCACCCAACAGACATCATAAAGGAGGTGATTATATGCCCAGCTGGAAATGCGCAAATTGCGGGTATACCTTTGAAGCCGATGCGCATCCCAATGAGTGCCCGTCATGCAAGGAAAAATGCGAATTTTTGGATAATACCTGCTACACGCCGGATTGCGCCGCCGATGGCACTGATGATAGAATCGGCAGCTAAAAGAGATAGATTATTTGAAATGAAAGGGTATTATTTTAATTTGCCTGCATCACGCATTATATGTGTCTAAAATCTTAACGGAGATCAGATGATGGCCAAAGCCCTTATCGTGTATGCCACCAGAAGTGGGGAAACTAAACAAATTGGAGAACTGATTGCCGAAGGAATTCGCTTTTCAGGCCACGAAGCAGAAGTCATCGATGTCAAGGCAATAAAAAGTGAAGCCGATTTAGATGGATACGATGCCTATGTATTTGGCTCGGCCACATATCACGGAGAAATGCTGCAGGCAATGAAAACATTTCTGTTTCTTGCAGAGAAGGCAAGCTTTGCAGGAAAGGTTGGCGGGGCTTTTGGTGCCTTTGGATGGAGCGGGGAAGCCAATGACCGTATTTTTGATACCATGAAACACATATTGAAAATGGACATGGTCGGCGATACCCTTCGATTGAAATCGAGTTCACTGGGCGGAGGACAGCAGATGGCACAGGATTACGGCCGTCAAATAGCAAAAAAACTCGAAGGATAATGTCCTAATTTTGTTCATCATTCCAGATAATTCAAATTTTTAGCAATTGGTTTTCCGGGAGGAACTATGACTGACAACCTTACGACACCCCAACACTGCCCCGGCTACGGCACATTCAAAAATTTAAAATCATTTACATGCAAGTGTCAGAGTTGCGGCAAGGAGGTGGAAATATTTTCGGATGAATTCGACCGCCCTCATACCTGCAGGGGTTGCGGCAAGCCCATAGATTTCACAGAATGTACTCTGGAAGCTGAGGGAAAAAGCATCTCCCCCCGCTGAGCGGAACAGTCAAAAAAAGATTTTGAATACAAACTGGATGCTCTGTTCTGAGGCAGATTTTTTCCGTTGCGGAGGTGCGGAGGGCTGGAGATAGCAGATGAGAAACAAGGGTGTTTTGCTCCTGATCGCAGGTCTGATAATTGTGGTTGCCGCTGCGGCTGATCGCGGTATGGGGTCGGATAACAAAGGCGCCGGAAAGATAATGCTCGATGGCGGTTCAAGAGGAAACGTCCCCTTCCCTCACCATTTGCACCAGGATAACCTCAAAGATTGCCAAATTTGTCATGCGGTTTTTGAGCAAAAGCCCGGGAGCATTGAGGAACTAAAAGCCCGGGGAAAATTGAAAAAGAAATACGTTATGAACCAATTGTGCACCCAATGCCATAGACAGGGAAAAAAGGCCGGCGAAAAGTCAGGACCCACCGCCTGCGCCGAATGCCATATCAGATAGGGCTGTTTAAATCCCTGGTGCATTGGGAGAAATTCCACCTCGCTTTATCGCTTTGCAAGAGCAAGGATTTATCAGATGCTGGTACTCGGGTTTCAGGGAAGTCCAAGAAAAAAGGGCAATACGCATTTTTTGCTTTCCACTTTCATGGAAAACGCCCAAAAAATGGGTGCCCGAACACAAACGGTAGAAGTCTGCAAAAAAAATATCACCCCCTGCAAGGAATTAATCGTCTGCGAAAAAAAAGGCTACTGTCCCATTGATGACGATATGATGCACGAAATCTATCCTCTGATCCGGCAAGCTGAGGTGATTGTTTTGGCAACGCCGATATTTTTTTTTAATATGACCTCACAGCTCAAGGCTATGGTGGATCGCTGCCAAACCTTTTGGGCCCGAAAGTATGTGTTTAAGTTAAACGATCCCGCGAAAAAAATACGGCGTGGATTTCTATTGTCTGTTGCCGCCACAAAAGGTAAAACCCTGTTTGAGGGGCTTGAACTAACAACAAAATATTTCTTTGATGCGATCGATGCCAGTTTCGAGGGCAGCCTCACCTACCGGAATATAGAAGGCCCTAAAGATATGGCCAATCACACAACAGTCACCGGCGATGTTGAAAAAACAGTTGATAATCTTTTAAAACCCCTGCTTGGAAGAAAAAAGGTGCTGTTTGCCTGTCGCGAAAATGCCTGCCGCAGTCAAATGGCGAGCGCTTTCGCCCAATATTTGGCCGGCGACAAACTGGAGGTGTTAAACGGAGGAAGTCAACCTGCGGCTGAAGTCAATTCCGCCATGGCAAAGGTTATGGCGGAAAAGGGAATCGATATGGCCTATCGAATTCCCAAAAGCCTGGATGCTGCGATTTCTGAAAATAGCCCTGACATCATAGTTACCATGGGATGCAAGGAGCAATGCCCTTTTGTTCCCGGAGCCCAGGTTCTGGACTGGGATCTGCAAGACCCTGCGGGCAAGCCCATAGAAATTATGCGTGAGGTTAGAGAAAAAATCGAAAAGAAAGTTAGAGGCCTTATTTCAACGCTAACAAAAAATTAAAACCAGCAAAAAGGAGGAAAAGAATGGACAGATATGTATGCACGATTTGCGGGTATGTTTATGATCCGGAGCAAGGTGATCCGGATAGCGGCGTTGCTGCCGGGACCAAATTTGAAGATTTGCCGGATGACTGGGAGTGTCCGGTATGCGGTGCCTCAAAGGATGATTTTGAAAAAGAAGAATAACCGGCTCGAACTTTAGGCGCCTGGAGCGCCGTTGACGAGACGATGCCCTTTCTGATCAGCTTACCTCTGCTGGCAAAAAGGGCATCTGTTTTTGAAGGCGGGGCTATCCGGTGGCCAGGTTGTAATTGCCCGGGGTATGATTATATTTTTATCTTGTGCTCAAAAGTTTTAAAACCGCTGAAACGTCGGGGAGTTTTTGAGTTGCACGATGCCCCCCGCGCTGATCAAGGGAATACAACCATCGTGGCACAGGCGTTGGTGAAGACACCCCGGCCAGCGCTTGTTGGACATGATGAAATTTAATAAGATAATGGAGAGGATGCATGGAACCGACACAGATTGCAAAAGGCCTTTACAACGTTGGCGTTAAAGATTGGAACATAAGAGATTTTCACGGCTATTCGACCGATCTGGGAACGACCTATAATGCTTTTTTAATTGTTGACCAAAAAATTGCACTTATTGACACCGTCAAGAAAGAATTTGCCGATCAGCTTATCGATAACATCACGGCCGTTGTCGATCCGAAAAAAATTGACTTTGTCATAAGTAATCACACCGAAATGGATCACTCCGGAGGGTTGGCACGGGTGATGCACAGGATCGGGGAGGACAAACCGCTGTATTGCTCGAAAATGGGATACAAAAACCTTCCTCGCCATTTTTCTGCAAAATGGAATTATCGCCCGGTTGAGACCGGTGAGGAGCTGAATTTGGGCAGCAAAACCCTTTCCTTTCTGGAAACCCGGATGATTCACTGGCCCGACAGCATGTTTTCATATCTAAAAGAAGACAAGATTTTGTTTTCCAGCGACGGTTTCGGTCAACACTACGCCGGGCCCGAACAATTTGACGACGAAGCCGGCGATGAGATCCTGCAGCACGCCAAGAAGTATTTTGCCAACATCCTGCTGCTATATTCATCCCACATTCTGAAACTGCTGGAAAAAGTATCGGGCCTCGGGCTCGAATTTGAAATGATATGCCCGGACCACGGTATTATTTGGAGAAAAAACCCGCAAAGGATTATTGATGCCTACGTCCGCTGGTGCGCACAGAGGCCCCGGAAAAAAGCGGTCGTCGTGTACGACACCATGTGGCATAGCACCGAAAAGATGGCCACCGCTATTGTTTCAGGCATCGCCAAAGAGGGCGTGCCAGCCAAACCCCTGCACCTGAGAAAATGGCACCGCAGCGAAATTATGACGGAAGTTTTTGATGCCAGAGCCGTTGTCGTCGGATCTCCGACGCTGAACAATCAACTTTATCCTTCCCTGGCCGACTTTCTCACCTATATGAAAGGGCTTAAACCGTTGAATAAGCTTGGAGCGGCCTTTGGATCTTACGGCTGGAGCGGCGAGGCCGTTAAACTGCTCAACAGGGAGCTGGAGGAGATGAAGTTTGAATTGATCGACCCCGGCATGAAGGTTCAGTATGTGCCGGACAAAGATGCTTTGAAGGCCTGTTACGAATTGGGCCGTAAAATAGCAAAAGCCGTGCTGGCGCCCAGCACAACATGAAAACACCCGTTGTAGAACTCAGTGATTGTATAACATGCGGCGTCTGTGTCGAATTGTGCCCGGCTGTATTCAGGCTCAACAGCGCCGGTTTCATCGAAATCATCGCATTATCAGTTTATCCGGAAACCGGGGTCAATGAAGCCATAAAGTTCTGCCCGACCAATTGCATTTACTGGGAAGAAAATTAGAAAAGGAGATAAACAACACCTTTGGGGTATCGAAAAATCACTGGCCGGCATTTAAAAAAGGAGATTCATAATCTTCTTGAAAAAAAAGATATTGAGCAATTAGAAATTGAAATATGCCGGTATCCTGTCAGACAGGTTGTTAACCCGCTTTTTTTATTTTTATGCAGCACCGATGAAAAGATTAAATGGCCGGCGGTGGTGGCCATGGGCACGGCCGTATCCCGTTTAGCCGAACAGGACATGGAATCTGCTCGGGTCGTTATGCGCCGCTTCATGTGGAACTTAAATGAGGAATCCGGCGGAATCGGCTGGGGATGCCCCGAGGCCATGGGAGAAGCAATGGCTCGCAGCGGCGGGCTCGCTGAAGAATACTGCCGTATAGTCCTGTCTTACATACAGCCCGGTGGAAATTTTCTGGACCATGAAGTGTTGCAACAGGGGGTATTATGGGCAATGGGCAGACTGGCCCATGCCCGGCCCGAGCTTCTGCAGAGCGCTCCACCGCTCTTGCGGCCCTTCATGCAATCTGGTGATGCAACGCTGCGTGGCCTTGCCGTTTGGGCTGCAGGCCCGCTGGCCCCAAAAACCTTGGTTCCGATACTCGAAAAACTGCAAAATGATATCTCGGAACTGGAGATTTTCCGGCAAGGTCGGCTCAGACAGTTCAGGATCAAGGACTTGGCCGCAGAGGCACTCGACTCAATTCAAGATAGACAGGAGATAGTCAACAGATATGAAATGGACCCGTGATGCTGAAGATGCAATAAAAAGGGTCCCTTTTTTCGTACGTAAAAGGGTGCGGGCCCGGGTGGAAAAAGAGGCTCGGGAAGCCGGCAAAATGACGGTATCACTGGCCGAAGTCAAAACCACCCAAACCCGATTCCTGTCCAGCATGCAATCTGAAATCAAGGGGTACCAGATCGAAACCTGCTTTGGTCCCGGTGGATGCCCGAACCGGGCCGTAATCAGCGATCAACTTGTGGAGCAAATAGAGATTATCCTAAAAAAAGAGGATTTGCTCGGATTCCTCGAGCAAAGGGTTCAGGAAGACCTCAAGTTTCACCATGAATTCAGAATCGCGCTTGCAGATTGCCCCAACGCTTGCTCACAACCGCAAATAAGGGATATCGGCATTATCGGTGCATGTGCCCCGCAGCTAACCAGTGAAGCCTGCACGCATTGCGAAGCATGCGTTGAGGCCTGCAAAGAAAGTGCAATCTGTCTCGACAGTCAGAGCCAGAGTCCGGTTGTCGATGATGTTCGCTGTCTGTATTGCGGGCAGTGCATCAAGGTCTGCCCCACCGGAACACTCGTTGCGGGGAGAACCGGATTCAGGGTCCTGCTGGGCGGCAAGCTTGGACGTCACCCCAAACTCGCTCAGGAATTGCCCGGGATCTATAGCCACGCTCAGGTGCTTGCGATCATTAAAGATTGTCTTCGCTTTTACAAAGCAAACAGCCAACACGGTGAACGGTTCGGCCAAATTATAACAGCTTCCGATATTGAAACACTGGTCAATCGCCATGGCGTTTAAATTGACATCATCGGATTATGTCCAATATTTAGCAGAGTCCTGAAAGGGAAAATGGCAGAGGTTGTTCATTGGCAAAAAGACAGGAGGTACCTTGCATGAAAAAAGAAAAGTTATCGATTCCAAATATTTCCTGCGGTCATTGTGTCATGTCGATCAAAAAGGAATTAAGCGAAGTGGAAGGCATAAGATCAATTGAAGGTGATCCGGAGACCAAAAGTGTCGTCGTTGAATGGGAGCCACCGGCCAGCCTTGAACAAATCAAAGAAACGTTAAGAGAAATCAATTACCCGGCGGCATAGCCTAAAACCATAAACAATCGTTCAGGAAAGGCTGGATTGATATGAATTATGAGGCTTACCTCGACAGGGCGCTTCAGGCTGCCGTCGAGGCTGGCAACGCGATCCTGGAGATCTATCGCTCGGAATTTGCGGTGGAATACAAGACCGATGACTCGCCCTTGACCCTGGCAGACAAAAAATCCCACGAGATCATCATCAGCCATCTCAGATCCTCAGGGATACCTGTTCTGAGCGAGGAAGGCAAAAGTGTTGACTTCGAACAGCGAAAAGCCTGGCAGCGACTATGGGTGGTCGACCCCCTGGATGGAACCAAGGAATTTA
>Ga0209536_100007142_pt1 | contig 16959 bp, 13 predicted proteins | sample DeeMarSeWOR28_12_FD_187461 | JGI IMG/M metagenome (GOLD analysis project Ga0209536, IMG submission 187461) | Marine sediment microbial communities from White Oak River estuary, North Carolina - WOR-2-8_12 (SPAdes) (version 2) | ecosystem: Environmental > Aquatic > Marine > Intertidal zone >... | reverse complement strand
ATGATTCCCCTGCAACTGCATCTCTCCGGTTTTCTTTCCTATCGTGACCCCATCGAAGTGGATTTCACAACCTTCGAGTTGGCCTGCATCTCAGGCGCGAATGGTGCTGGCAAATCATCCCTGCTGGATGCGATCACTTGGTCGCTGTTCGGGCAGGCGCGCAAACGCGATGATTCGTTGGTCAATCTGCAATCGGATGCAGCCGAAGTCACGTTTACATTTTCGTACGAAGAAAACATTTACCGTGTGCAACGCAGCTTGCCAAAGGGAAAAGGAACCTTGCTCGAGTTTCAGGTGCAAGATGAGGACACCTGGCGTCCGCTCACGGAGAGGACCCTGCGTGAAACGCAGGCACGCATCGAGCAGATTCTGCGCCTTGATTACGACACCTTCGTCAATGCGGCCTTTTTCCTGCAAGGAAAAGCCGACCAGTTCACCCAGCAAACGGCCAGCAAACGCAAAGAAGTGCTGGGCAGCATCCTGGGACTCGAAGCCTGGGAGAGCTACCGCGTCCGCACCGCCGAACGACGTCGGGCACTGGAAGACGATGTCCGCACCATTGACGGGCGTATCACTGAAATTGACAATGAATTGGCCGAGCAGGATGTACGCAAGGCGCGCTTGGCCGAACTGGAACGCGAACTCAAAGGATTGGCAACCGCACGCAAAGCACAGGAAGCGTTATTAGAAAGCTTGAAGACGGCAGAAACCTCCCTGAAAAATCAGCGCAAGACTGTGGAATTATTGGCCGCGAATCTGGAACGATCTCAAACGCATCTTTCCGGACTGCAAGCCCGTCTCGCCGATCGAGAAGCCGAACGCGCCACCTATGCCGACCTGCTGCAACGCGCCGCGGACGTGGAATCCGCTTATGAGAAATGGAAGCAGGCCCGGGCGGAGTCCGAACGTATGGACAAGGTCGCAGAACAATTTCGGGAGCATGAGAAACGTCGCCTGCCTTTGTTAGAAGAGATCGCTGTTGAGAAGGCAAAATTGGAACAGGAGCAATTAGCGCTTAGTTCTCAGCAGTTAGTAGTCAGCGAACAAACTTTGGTGCGCGAGGAATTGCAGGAACAGATCGAGGCTGCGAAGACATCGCTGGCTGAAGCAGAAGCAAAGCTGGGCGTACGTGAAGAGTTGGAACAACAGGCCGGAAGCGCGCGCGATAAGATGGCGGAGTTGAAGGCAGAGAACCAGGCGCTGAAAGCCCAGATGGACGAGTTGAAAATTCGCATCGACCGGCTTTCAGTTGCTGATGGCGCAGCCTGTCCGTTGTGCGGGCAAGATTTGAGCGAAGAACATCGTAAATCCACACTGGCCGGGTTAGAGAAAGACGGCAAATCGCAAGGCGACCGCTATCGCACCAATCAAACTGAGATGAAGGCCCTCGCAGAAGAAATTGCGAACTATGAATTGCGATTTACGAATTACGTGTCTGTTGAGACGGATCGCCAAAACACATCTACAACCATCGCTCAACTGGCCGAGCGCCTGGAAGGTTTACAGAAACAAGCCGATGAGTGGAAGTCTGCGGGCGAAAAACGCCTGGCGGAAATTGAAACGAATCTTGAAAAAGAGAATTTTGCGAACGAAGTCCGCGAACAACTCGAAGTAGTCGATAAAGAACTGGCGGCCCTGGGCTACGACACGGCCGCGCATGATGCTGCGCGCAAGGCAGAATCCGAACAGCGGGTGGCTGAGGAAGAGTATCAGAATTTGGAAAAGGCGCGTGCGGCACTCAAACCCATCGAGAACGAACTTGACAGTCTCAAATCCGAAATCAGAAATCGGGAAGCGGAAATTGCAACCCAGCAGAAAGAACACGATGAAGCCGTAGCAACCTTGGCAGCGTCAGAAGTGCAGGCGCCTGACGTGGATAGCGCCATGGACGAATTGCTGCGTTTGCAGGAGCAGGAAAACCGGCTGACACAGGAAGTGGGAGCAGCACGCCAGAAGGTGGATGTGTTGGCAGACCTGAAAAAACGCAAAGCGAACTATGTAACTGAGCGGGAAGAGTTGCAGCAAAAGATCGCCCGTCACAAAACGCTGGAGCGAGCTTTTAGCAAGGATGGTGTGCCGGCGCTGCTGATCGAGCAGGCGCTGCCGCAGATCGAGACGCGCGCCAACGAACTGCTCGACCGCCTGAGCGATGGACAGATGAGCATCCGCTTTGCAACCCAGGCCGAGTATAAGGACAGGAAACGCGATGACCTGAAAGAAACGCTGGACATTCAGATCAGCGATGGGGCCGGAATGCGCGATTACGAGATGTATTCGGGTGGGGAGGCTTTCCGGGTCAACTTTGCCATCCGGCTGGCGCTCTCGGAAGTGCTGGCTCAACGCAAGGGCGCGCGCCTGCAAACGCTGGTGATCGATGAAGGTTTTGGCTCGCAAGATATTCAAGGCAGGCAGCGCCTGATCGAGGCCATCAATCTGGTCAAGGGCGATTTTGCCAAGATCTTGGTCATCACACACCTGGATGAATTGAAAGATGCCTTCCCGACGCGCATCGAGGTGGAGAAGACGGCGCGGGGGTCAGTGGTGAGCGTAATTTAGAGCTTTGAAGGGGAATATTTCAAAATTCATTGCTTGAATTTTGTTGACAGAGGCATTTTTTCCAGTACAATAACTACGTGAAATTTTGTTTTTATGAGAGTTGGAGGAGGATATGAAATTATCAAAAATCGTTTCATTCTTTGTTGTATTGACATTTCTACTAGCATCCTTGCCTGTGCCAGAAGTTCATGCTACGGGTGAGGCTACTGATAACAGCCAAGTCGGCACCTGGACTTTTTGCGCAAATGAAGGTGGTACCTGCAGCTTTCCGGGAACTAAACTTGTCCGCTACGGTGCAAACGGAATTTATTCCACAGTTACCGGACCTTTTACCAATAGCGTCGCGTGCACCAATGCCGTCTTTGGCGACCCAACTCCTGGTGTGGTAAAAACTTGCGAATACTCTGACCCAGTTCCCCCCACTTTGATATCCTTCACTCGCCAGAACCCAGCCACCTCACCTACCAACGCCGATATATTGATTTTCCGGGCCACGTTCAGTGAAGAAGTGCAGAACGTGGATATAGCAGATTTTGCCGTCAACAGCACCTCTACTGCAACTGTGACAAATTTAGGCGAAGTTGGCGGCGCCTGGATTTTCTGTGCAAATGAAGGTGGCACCTGCAGCTTTACTGGAACTCGATTGGTTCGCTACGGCGCAAACGGAACTTATTTTACAGGCACCTTTACTGGTAGCGTCGCATGCACCAATGCCCAATGGGGTGATCCGATTTTCGGTGTCGTGAAAACTTGTGAATTTTTCGCTACTGACACTTACGATGTTACCGTCTCCGGTGGTGACTTGGCTTCTTACAACGGCACAGTCGGTCTCAACCTGGCCGCTGGGCAGAACATCCAGAATCTGGTGGGGACGGCCCTGCCTGCTGGCGAACCTACCATTGACGAAATCTATATTCTTGATAATGCCGGACCCACTGTCACCGTCAACCAGGCTTCCGGGCAAGCCGACCCAACGAATGCATCCCCAATCGACTTTACAGTTGTCTTCAACGAATCGATCGATACAACTACTTTCACTGCCGCAGATATGACCCTGGGTGGTACAGCTCCCGGCACGCTATCTGCGGTCATCACCGAGATCGCACCAAATGATGGTACCACTTTCAATATCGCTGTTAGCGGCATGACCGGTTCAGGCACCGTTACGGCTTCTATCGCCGCCAATACAGTGCAAGATCCATTGGGCAATAACAACACTGCCAGTACGAGCACGGATAATAGCGTGACTTATGATGGTATCAACCCCACCGTTGTAACCACCAGCTTGGCTGCCACATACACTACTGGCCCGAGTACCTTTACGGTCACTTTCAGTAAAGATGTCGGCAATGCTGGTGGTGGCACGGGCGCTGATGATGTAGAAAATCCCGCCAACTACCTGCTGGTTGAAGATGGCGTTGATGGCGCCTTTGACACTGTCTCCTGCGGACCTGTTCCCGGAGCAGGGGGTGTACAACCAGATGATACAAAGGTCACTGTGGATAGTGTCGTATATAACAGTGGTTTGCTTACTTCTACGCTTGGCATCAATGGCGGCACGGCGCTACCCGATGGCACCTATCGTCTCTTCGTCTGTGGGACAACTTCCATCGTAGACTTGGCAGGCAATCCCCTCAACGGTGGTGTAGATTACACCGTTGATTTCACTGTACAGGCCGCTAGCGGTGGGGGTGGTGGCGGTACAGGCGCAGGAGCTACGAGTCTCCCGGCCACCGGCTTCCCGATGGGCAAAGTGACAAAATTGCCGGTCCAGCCTGCTTCTAAAGCCTACGTCTCCACCGACCTAATACTGGAAATCCCGGCCCTTGGTCAGAAGATGAACATCGTGGGTGTGCCGCAAAGCGATGATAGCTGGGATGTCACCTGGCTGGGAAACAATGCCGGATATCTGGCTGGTTCTGCTTTCCCAACCTGGAGCGGCAACACTGTTATCACTGGCCATGTCTGGGATGCCTGGAACCAACCGGGACCCTTTGCGCAATTAAAAATGCTCAAACATGGTGACCAGATCAAGATCCATGCTTTCGGGCAGGTCTATACTTACGAAGTGCGTGAGAGCAAACTGGTCACATCTCGCAATGTGAAGGCCGTGCTCCAGCATGAGGAATATGATTGGGTAACGCTGCTATCTTGCGAGTACTACAATCCGTTCACAGGAGGCTATCTCTTCCGCCGTGCTGTCCGTGCGGTGCTGGTCAGTGTGAAGTAGCCTTTTTAGCACATGCACAAGACTTCCGAGTTTTCAAAAAAACTCGGAAGTCTTTCTATTCGTGTAGAATCATTTCATGATCTACATCATCATATCTTCCTTGTTCTTAATTGCTGGCATTATCATTGTCACCTGGATGCACAACCAGTATCAACTTGATGTTGTTGTGCATCCAGGCACTCCTTCACAGGATGCCCCACTCATATCGGTCTGTATTCCCGCGCGCAATGAGGAGCGCAACATCCGCCGCTGTGTGGAAGCTTTATTGGCGCAGACCTATCCCAACGTTGAGATCATTGTTTTGGATGATCGTTCAACAGATTCCACGCCAGAAATTCTGCGAAGCCTTGCGAAGGTTTCAAACCTTCGCAAGGTTCCACTAAAAGTGATCAACGGATCGGAACTCCCCCCGGACTGGGCCGGGAAACCCCATGCCCTGGTTCAAGCCTCGGCCGCAGCCCGCGGCGAATGGCTATGTTTTGTGGATGCGGATACCTTCGTCACGCCGGATGCTTTAGCTTCAGTTTATGCCAAAGCCATAGAGACCAGGGCCGACCTGTTCACGATCATGACACGTCAGATCATGCTAACTTTCTGGGAGCGGGCGGTGCTGCCGTTGGTCATGCTGGCGCTTTCGGTCGGGTTTTCGCCGCGTAAGGTGAACGATCCCAACCGTAAGGACGCGATTGCCAACGGGCAGTTTATTTTCATCAAACAAGCTGTCTACAAAGCGGTCGGCGGGCATGCGGCCATCAAAAATTCGATTGTGGAAGATAAGGATCTGGCGGTGCTGGTAAAGGGAAAAGGCTATCGGCTGGTTGTGGCTGATGGGCGCGAAGTGGCCTCCACGCGCATGTACACCTCCCTGGCGGAGATGTGGGAAGGCTGGACGAAGAACATCTATCTAGGTTTGAAAGATGACCGCGGATTGTTGTTGTTGGGTGTTTTTGGGGCGTTCCTGGCTTTTACTGCGGCGTTGCTGTTACCGGCCTGGGTGATTTGGGGTGTCGTTTTAACGGTGACAGGCTTGAGTTTGGAAGGAAGCGTGGTGCTCATCGAAGCGCTGGTGCTGTGGGGCTATCTAATCTACTGGCGGATTCTGGCGTCACGCGGCATGGACATCCCAATCTGGTATGCGCTAACTACGCCGCTGGGTGCAGGCGTTTTTGGGGCTATGATGTTGACATCTGCATGGAATGTTTTATCTGGTAAGGGGGTTACCTGGAAGGGAAGAAGATATCCAAATTCTTAAAATGTGATAAAAGTCACAATAAAATAATGGAGACTGAAGTAAATTAAGCTAGATTATTTGGCGTGTTTAGCGCCCGTAACTGTCCGAGTTCGAAGGAGACTGCATGACCAAAACCCCCATTATTGTTGCGGTTGTTGCGCTGTTAGCCGCAGTTGGCGTTGGGATGTACGTAACGGATTTTACGGCCTACCTGGGCAATAACCCTGCTACTTGCAACAACTGCCATGTGATGGACGCTGTCTATGAGGGCTGGTTTCATGGAGCACACCAGGAGTGGGCGACTTGCTCTGATTGCCACACTCCACACGCGTTCATTCCGAAATATTATGTAAAGGCCCAATCGGGTTACCATCACGTCACTGCTTTTACGTTTGGCAAAATTCCTGATGCGATTCGCGCTAAAGCCGAATCACATGAAGTGGTACAGGAAAATTGCATCCGCTGCCACGAAGAGACCGTGGAAGGAATCGTTATGGCAACTCAGGAATCCGAGCGTTATTGCTGGGATTGTCATCGCAATGTGTCGCATGGTCCGCGCGGGATTTCTGTCAGTCCATATCAAGACTCAGAACTTTATTCCAAATAAGGAGAATGTATAAATGAAACGTTCCACAACTTTTATTCTGGTTGGCATCATTGTAGTGCTGGCTGTTGCCTTGATTGGGGTGCTGCTATTTATAAGGAACCAACCATCCCAGGAGCGCGCTTTTCAACCTTTGGTAGAGATTGCTCCGATGGAGCCGGATCCTTCGGTCTGGGGATTGAATTTTCCGAATCAGTATGCATCACTTTTGAAAACCAAAGAGAACAAGTTCGATACAACTTATGGCGGTTCTTCGGGGTTTTCGTGGCTGGAGCGTGACCCGCGCCAAGTGATCTTGTTTGCCGGTTATGGTTTTAGCAAGGATTACAACGATGATCGCGGCCACGAGTGGGCTTTGACGGATGTGCGTGAAACCAAGCGTGTGAACGAGAACACCCCCGGCACCTGCTATTCCTGCAAGAGCGCCAACAATCCCGGCTTATGGGACGAGATGGGCATGGCTGAATTTGACAAGACCATGTTCAGTGATTTGACTCCTCGTATTGAAGAGAGCATTGGATGTGCCAATTGTCATGAAGCCAACACCATGCGTCTGATCGTGACTAACCCGGCGCTGGAAGAAGCCCTTGAGCGTCAGGGCAAGGATTGGACAACCTTCACCCGTCAGGAAATGCGCACGGTTGTGTGCGCCAATTGTCATGTAGAATACTATTTTGCAGGCGATGGCAAATATTTGACCTTCCCATGGGCTGACGGCACGCAGGCTGACGAAATCTATGGCTACTATGAGGCCCTAGGCTTCAAAGATTGGGCTTACCCTGAAACTGACAGCCCGATGATCAAGGTTCAGCATCCGGAATATGAGTTCTTCACCGCTGGCTCTACGCACTATAATGCCGGTGTTTCCTGCGCAGACTGCCACATGCCCTACGTGCGTGAAGGTGCTGCCAAATACTCCATGCACGATATTCACAGTCCGCTGATCAACCCCGAACTGTCCTGCGGACAATGCCACACCGATTCAGCATCCGTTATCCGCCGCGTGGAATTGATCCAGGAACAGGTTGCTACAACCAAAATCGCTGCTGAGGATGCTATTGTGGATGCTGTAGCTGCCATCAAGGCTGCGGCTGCCAACCCGGCCAGCGATGCCGACTTACTGGATGAAGCGCGCGAGATGCATCGACATGCGCAGTTCAACTGGGATATGGTTTCGGCTGAGAACAGCACGGGCTTCCATAATCCGGAATACGCGCTGAAACTCCTGGCTGAATCTGCTAATTATGCCCGCCAGTCGCAAATGCTGGCTGCGCAAGCTGCGGACGATCCGTCCCTGTTGGTGACCGGCACATTCTACGCCGAATGATATACTTATCTGAAAGCGAACAGCCCGCCGGGAGGCGGGCTGTTTTTGTCTACAATCAGGTGTAGGTTACGTTTTAAGCGTGACCTACACGAGTCAACGATTCAATTCCACGGCTGAGCCCACTGCTCCAGTACGGCGGGGTCTGAGACAGCGATGCTACGTTTATCTATGTGGATGGCGCCGCTGCGCTCCAGTTCCTTGAGCGAACGGGCCACCACCTCGCGGACGGTTCCCAGACGAGCGGCCAGTTGTTCCTGTGTCCAGGGGGTGCCGCTTAATTGGGCGGGGGGCTGCTCGCTGATCAAGCGCGCCAAACGGTGTGTAACCTGGTAAAAAGCCATCTCGCTGACCATCCGCACCAGCCCACGCAGATTTTTCCCCAGATTGTTAATAACTTTTTGAGCAAAGTCAGGATGCTTGCGTAAGAGGCCTTGTAAGGTGTCTGCCTGGATGACCCATACGTGCGTGGTCTCCAGCGCTTCTACATTGACCGGGTTTGTGCCCCCGTCAAAAGTGGGAACTTCATTGCAGGTATCGCCTTCCTGCAAAACACGCACGATGTATTGGCGGCCCTGCGGGGAGAGACGATATAACTTTACGAAGCCCTGCTCGATGATGTGCAAGCCAGCGCAGGGATCGCCTTCCCAAAAAAGTGCTTCGCCACGCTCGTACTCGCGCAATTGCATGTGCGTGGCAACCTGGTTGAGCAAACTTTCATTCAGCCCTTCGAAGTACTCATTTTTATGAAGTAGCTTAATTTTTTGTCCGGTTTCAGCGTTAAGAATGTGCATAGTTTAGGGTTCAAAAGTACCCAGAATGGCTTTGTCCGGGCCACGGTCGATTTCCCAAGGGAAGAGGATATAGGCATCAGTGATAGCCGCATAATAATCCGGGCGGGCTTTGCCAAACAGACTGCGATGGGGATTGAAATGGAACACACAGGTTTCCGGGAAGCCACCGGCAGATGATACGCGGTTCTTTACCGCCGTGATAGTGCGTCCGGAACCCCAGACATCATCAACGATCAGGGTTGGGCGTCCACGCAACAGATCGTCATCCGGGAATTGGATGAAATCCGGCCAGACCATTAGCTTGTTCTGTTCCCGCTCAGCCTGGCCTGGAAAGTCTACCGCAGCAGTGAGCAGGTGAGTGATGTCCATGGCTTCAGCCAGCATACCGCCGGGGATGATGCCGCCGCGTGTGATCATCACCATCGCTGTAAATTCACGCCTGAATTGTGGAAGCAATTCGTCGATCAGACGATCAACATCCCTCCAGGTTAATACTTCGCGTCGGGGTTGTAAAGGTTGTGTCATATTATTTATCCCAATACTGCGGCTAAGGGAGCTGGAGCCGCCACTTGAATAGATTGGCCTGCAACCTGCGCCTTTTCAGCATCGCGCGCCCAGATGTACAGGCAGGTGTGATAAGCCGTGCCGGTGTAGCTACTGATGACGCTGGCAACCAGTGTGAAGGCAAAGAATATCATCGCGCCGAGACCAATTCCCAGCACAAGACTAAGTATCTCGGTGCCGAGCAGGCTGATGATCCCGTAACCGACCGCGAAACCAATGACCGCGCCGATCAAGCCCAGTATGAAACCGATCAGGCCAGTTACCCAGCGTACCCCGACTGTGCTGATACCGATCAGCAACAGGTTGGCTTTAGTGATGTCCCAGATGCGTGACGCCCCATCTTTGAGATTTAAATCGTCAATAACCATCGCAGGCAGGATAAGAAAAGACGCTTCCGTCCAAAGCACTTCCAGCAAGCCCGCTGCCGAACGTGCCAGGCCAGCCAGGATATTTCCACCACCACGTTCGCTGCGTCTTCGGGCCAGGCTCTTGATTATGTTGACTGCGGTCGAAGCCGCCGCCAGGGTCAGGATGTCGAGGAAGTCACGCTTCACGATAGCCCAGGCCTTATCCATGCGGCCGTCGCCTTCAGAGAGATAGCCAAAGATCAGGTAAGCAGTCATACCTGAGAAAATGTATGTGATTACAAAATTCGCAAAAACCATCAGCGAGCCGAGCGCGAATATAATAACTTGTCCAAAGCCTGTTTGGCTGAAAATAAAGTATGCGCCTACCACAGGGATGACGCCAACGATAGAGACGACAAATCCCACTCCCAGCGCATAGATCGACGGCTTGATCAAATCTTTATCCTTGAAAGCCATCCCCCAGGCCTGGGTTAGAAAAGACCAGCCCCGGCTGAAACTTTGCATGTATTACTCCTTTGGCGAATAAACCCGATTATAGCAAAGATGTCGGGTCAACTTCAACCCGCCAGCTATCAAATCTTTGACCCTGCAAGATATCTACCGGATTGGGTCCACGCAGCACAATTTGCCAGCGATACTCGCCACGCAGCTTGGAGAAGAAACAAGGGACGGGGCCCACCAGCGTAGTTTGTAGACGTTGTTCCGCATCAATCCTGGACTTCAACCTGCTGGCCATTTTCAGAGCTTCTGCTTCAGCCCGCTCGTTATCCCGGTGACGGTACTCCAGCCGCACCAGCCGTCCGAACGGCGGATAGCCGAGTGCACGCCTTGCTTCTATTTCCTGCTGGTAGAAGGCCGTATAATCGTGCCTTGATGCGGCCTGGATGACGGGGTGCTCCGGCTGAAAAGTTTGCATGATGACCTGTCCGCCGCGCACACTGCGCCCGGCGCGCCCGGCTACCTGCGTCAGCACCTGGAAGACGCGTTCTGCAGAAAACGGATCGGGCAAACTCAAGCCCACATCTGCCAGCACTACGCCTACCAGTGTCACCAATGGTAAGTCCAATCCTTTTGCCAGCATTTGTGTGCCCACCAACACGTCTGCGCGGTGAGATGCGAAATGACTCAAGATAATTTCATGCGCATCCTTTTGACGGGTGGTCTCCCAATCCCAGCGCAGCACGCGTGCTTTCGGGAACAAATTTCCAACTTCTGTTTCGACGCGCTCACTGCCCAGGCCGTATTCGCGGATGTGTGTACCGCCACACTCCGGGCACTTCTTCGGCTTTTGGCGTGTGTAGCCGCAGTGGTGACATACTAACGCGTTATCCCGTGTTCCCGTTGTTCTGTTTACAGGATGACGGGCCAACGGGATAACGTGAAACGTAAGTGGTGTATCACACTGCGGGCATTTCAATGTATAGCCGCAATCGCGGCAAAAAATGTACGTAGCTGTGCCGCGCCGGTTCAGAAACAGGATGGCTTGCTCACCGCGCTCCAGCGTATTGCCCAGAGCCTGTAGCAGGTCGCGACTGAAGATGCCGCGGTTGCCCGCTTTGAGCTCCTTGCGCATATCTATAACGGAGACAGGCGGCAGGTCCAGGTGCTGATGCGCTTTGTGCTCTTGCGCGGATGCGATGCGGTTCGGCAAATCCAGCCGGATGCTTGCACCTGAGTCCGCATCCCAGCGCTGCACGATACTGGGCGTGGCTGAGCCAAGGATGCAGACGGCGCCTGTCAGGCGTCCATAAGCCTGCGCAGCGAATACTGCATGATAGAACGGCGGCTCGGACTGATAGTATGAGCCATCGTGGCATTCATCCATTGCGATCAGGCCGATGTTAGGCAGTGGCGCGAACAGGGCGCTGCGCGGCCCGATGACCACTTTTAGCAAACCGGCACGTGCGCGCCGCCAGGTATCGTAGCGCTCGCCTTCGGAAAGCTTGGAATGGATGAGACCCACCTGGCCAGGAAAGCGCGCTAGGAAACGGCGGACGGTCTGCGGCGTGAGCGCGATCTCAGGCACGAGGATGATGGCCTGTTTACCACGTCTCACCGCTTCTTCTGCCGCGCGAATGTAGAGTTCGGTTTTGCCGGAGCCGGTCACGCCATGCAACAGGAAGGGTTGATGCGCAGATTGCGAGAAATCTGCATATATTTTTTCCCAGGCTTGAGCTTGTTCAGGGGTTAACGTAGGAATAGAACTACTCTCTATTTCTCTGCTCTCTATTCTCTTCTCCACTTTCTCCAATGGATCACGCCAGATTTCGTTCTCACGCAGCGCGATCAACCCGCGCTCGGCCAGAATCTGCAAATCGGACAGGTTGCAGCCGCTCTCGGCGTACACCCACGAAATGTTGACTTCGTCCAGTTCGCGCATCAGATAACGCAGCGCGGCGGAACGACGCTTCTGTGTGGCTTCGGTTTGGCCCAGCTCTGGCAGTGCGGTTTCGGCTTCTTCGAGCGGAACCGCCAACTGCACCACGCGAATATTTTTTGGACGCACACGCGGCGCGAGCAGCACCGACTTCTTCTCCAGAACGCCGCGCCGCACCAACCACTCGGCAGACTTACGCCAGTCCACGTTTCGGAAGTGGGTGTCGATCTGGCGTCCGCGCAGGGGGCCGCGTTCAGTGAGAATCTTGATAAGACGAGAATTGACCTGTGAGGGTTTGTCTTCGGCTAATTGTCCATTGTCCAACTTCCGCAGCGCGTAGCGCACATCCGCCTGTTGACTCAATCCTGCGGGCAGCATCAATTTTATGATCGCGCCTAGCGGGGAAAGTGTCGCTTCTGCCATCCATTCGGCCAGCGCGATTTGTGTAGATGTCAGAACAGGATCAGGATCTAAGATTTCGAGGATGTCTTTTGTGTTGGCAACGGAAGGTTGGTCAACGAAGCGCAGGACGACCCCCTGAACGGTCTGTTTCCCGAAAGGGACAGTAACCAGATGCCCAACGCCAACTTCCCCGGCCAGATCAATCGGGACTTCGTAATCAAAAACGCCCGCTACAGACGGGACGTTAACGACGATTTGGGCAAAGATTTTCATCAATATTCACACAAGCATGCGATTACGGAAATCCGCAGCCCATTCGAAACGGTCTGTGCAGATTCTGGTTATATTGTATTCCATAATTTGGAGAACAGCACTCTCATCATTGACATCCCAGGCATGGATTTCAAACCCAGACCTGCGAACATAGTCAACCACTTCGTTTGAGAGTTGGCTTGGATGCAAATGCACTGCCCTGACGTATGCCAGCCTTGACAGATTGGCTGCCTGATAGGCAACCACGTCCAGGTTCATCCATGGCTCGGAACGTGGATAGAGCAAATCTGTAATGATCCCTGGGCATTGCTCTCTAATATTCAATAATAAGGTGGTTTCATAGGATGTTATTTCGATGCTCCCCCAAAGGTTTTTGAAATTTTGAAGCACATCTCCAACAATAATAGCCGATTCAGGTTCGGGCCCCTTGATTTCAATTTCCAACCCAATTTTTCCGCCAATTGTTTCGAGAACTTCTATAAGTGTGGGGATTTTCAGCGAATCAGAATCGTTTGGCCTGGTCAAGTATTTTGCCTGAGACAACTGTTCGTATTCATAATCGAAGATCGGCCCTGTGAGAGTTATTATTTCGTCTAAGTAGTAGTAATGGAAAACAACCGGAATTTTATCTTTTGTTAGCCGCACGTCCAGTTCTATGGCATCTGCACCAAGTTCGATTGCTTTTTGAAAAGCCGGAATAGTATTTTCAGGATACTCAGTAGAAATTCCTCGATGAGCAACAATTTCAAATAAATTCATTTCAGTGTCGTTGTAGAACCGCTGCCGACCCGTAACCGACCACGCCGGAATAGTCCCCGGTGACATCACCAGAAGTAGCATAATTAAGTATCTTGACGCAATCCGCACCGAGTTCGCGAGCAGCCCACAAAACAGCCGCGACGGCGGCATGTCCGCAGGCAAAACCAGTGCCACTTTTTTCTGCTTCAAAGACACCTTCCGGCGAGAAAGATTCGATCTGGCGCAGCATTTCGTTGTCCAGCCTGTTTGCGGTTTCCTGATTGTAGAAATGGGATAGGTCTGTGCTGGCCACCAGGGCGTAGTTTTTATCCTGTAGCAGGCTTGCCAAAGCTTTCCCCAACCCTGCGGAAATACGTGGATCTTGTGCACGTACCATCACAGGCAGCAGCTTGAAATCTGCTGCCAGCGCGCGTTGCAAGAAGGGCAGTTCAATTTCAAGGGAATGCTCCTGGTCGCGTGGAACGGCGGATAGGCCGATGCCCAGGTCTGCTTTCAGGGCGGCATCAAGCGCATTGACAGCAGATTTGTCAATGGGAATCGAACCCAGAGGGGTGGAGTAAGCCTCGTGGCTGGAGGTAATTAACGGTTGCGCATACGGGTGGTGCATGGGCGAGATAACGGCCACCAGGTCAGGCGTCCGGTTCCGAAGCGCTGCGAAGGCATGGCCGGCAACGGCCCCCGAATAACGGTGTCCGGCGTGTGGTGCGATGACAGCGATTACATTTCCCGTCAAATCGGGAAGTACAGCGTTGTCGAGATAGGCATCGATGATCCGTATCAAAGCTTCAGGTTTGCCTTCGTACCAGGTTCCGGCAATGGGGGAAGGGCGCAGGTCGTCGTGCATGATTGATTTTATTGTAGCATATCTACAAAACGAAAAGAACCACCTGAAAAAGGTGGCCCTTTCAACTGATCTTCTCCGGCATCTAATGTCTTTACGGGATTGTATAGCTCTCGATGACATAATTGAGTGTGTCAATATAAGTATCTTCCACGTCGTTCCCCCAATCCACAGTAAAAAACAAGAATGTTGTACCATTACCGCGCAATTCAAGGAAAGACATGCCGGAATACCCACCACCCTTAGAAGTCCAGGTAAGGCGTTCACTGCCGTCACTCATAATTTTGTCCTCAGACACTCGGATATCACCTTCTTTGCCGGTTGTGCTATAGAAGGTGTTCAGCAAATACAGGGCGAATTTCGCCTTTTGATTGCCTGTGAAGCTCTCACCATCATCATAGACGATGTTCTCAATAACAGCGCCCCCGTCTGGCGAGGTAAAGGTATCGATATAGTAATAATTCGTTTCTGTATCGACGGTTTGTTCGTAAATCCAATCGGCTGGTACCTCGATCGAATACAGTTCATTCTGATCGGTGAACAAAACAAATCCGCTATCGCTACTATCGGAAGGTGGAGGCGCTTCTACAGGTTGTTCATCTGTAGGCGGCTGCTGTTCGGGTGGTTGCTGTTCGGGAGGCTGTTGTACCGGGGGGGCTTCGGTGACCGGTGCTTCAGACCCACTGAAAAGGCTGCAGGCCAGGCTCACCATAGCTATGACAAAAAATACAAAAACAAACGGTTTTAAAATTTTTCCCTGCATTGTTTTCTCCTATCTAAAATAAGTTGAGTTAGATAGTAAAAGTATACCCATCGATTTATTTTATTCTATTGCAAGTCAATCTCAATAGCTTTTATTAATCAGTTTTGCGTACAAAGCGATTGCTTTTTGGGTGGCGGAAAAAGCCAGCGGAGGCAGGTTAGTGGATGCGAACCATTCGACTGCATCCGCGTCATCGTCCGGGGATAACGTGCCGCCGAGCACTTCCGCCTGGTAGACGATAACGAAATCTGCACCTCGTTCGTGTTCTTGCCCCGCGATAACATCCAGCACGTGCTTCACACGCACCGACAGGCCTGTTTCCTCTAAACATTCCCGTTCGGCAGCCCGAGCCGGGTCTTCCCCCGCATCGACGAAACCGGCGGGTAACGTCCATAGTCCGCGGTAAGGTTCGTTCACACGCCGCACCAACAGAATGCGGCCATCCTGTTCTACCAGGACAGCCGCAGCAACTTTCGGATCGTTGAAATGGATCCACTCACAACCCGGGCAAACAGGATGGATCTTGCCGAAGCGTTCCTCACGCTTTACGGCTGTTCCGCAGCGGGGGCAGAACTTTATTTGGCTTTCGCGCGCCATTTACGGATTGCAGCGTAACGTAAGAGCAGGGCAACCACTCCGCTCAAGATGGCGATCCCGGTCAGTAGAATTTGCACAGTTGCGCCGATAGGCGCTGCCGGTCGCTGCTTAGAACTATCTTCATTGGGAACCTGCTGGATGCCGCTTTTTTCGAAGGGGGCAAGCGTAGCTTCGGCGCGTGCATTGTCATCAGCTGTGGGAGGTATCATGGTTGGGGCTGGTGCACCAGACTCCAGCGAAGGGGGGCTTTCAGGAGCAGCTTCCATTGCGAGTTCAGATTCTGCATCTCCGCCTCCACCACCACCATAGCCTCCAATTCCATAAGGGACGGCTGTCCGTTCCAGGCGGGGGGCCATGAAGTTTGTGGCAAAGGTGAAGAAGAGCAGCAATGTAGCCAGCACCGTTGCAAACCGGAAAACCGGATATGTGCGCGGCATGGGCGGTTTCTGACCGACCATTTTAGGAGTCAATGTGAAGTTGCGCGGAGCGCGTCGCCGGGGAAGTTGACGGAGAATGCCGCGGGCCTGACGAAGGTCGTTCAATATAGAAGCAAGTTCAGGGTTTGATTGTAGGCGCGATTCGAGGCGCGCTGTTTCGGATGGTTTGAGTTGTCCATCCAGATAAGCGGAAAGTTTTTCTACGTCATGAAAGGAAGAATTCTGGGTCATGTGCGGTTGCCCTCCTCTTCCAGACGAAAAACGGCTGGTAAAAGTTCCCAGAAGCCTTGCAGGCACTCGCGCAGGCGCAAACGGGCGCGCGCCAGGCGGCTTTTTATGGTGCCCAGCGGTACTCGGACAGCGCGAGCGACTTCTTTGTAGTCCATGCCCTGGATGTCGGTTAGCACCACCACCGCGCGGAATTCAGCAGGCAGTTCATTCAGACAATGTTGGATGGCATGTTCGAGATCATCGGCTTCGGCTTCTTCTTCAGGGCTCATAGATGGATCGGCCAGCCAGCGCGGAGTTTCCATTTCTTCGCCGTCGTCAGTTTCCGGTTCGAGCGGCGTGGTTGGACGGCGTTTCTGGCGGCGCAATTCATCATAACAGGCGTTGGTGACGGTGCGCATCAGCCAGGCTTTGAATGACCCGCCGCGGAAAGATTTGATGGCGCGGAAAGCCGAGAGAAAGGCTTCTTGCGTGGCGTCAGCAGCCGAATCTTCATCGCCCATGATGCGCAGGGCGGTGTTGAAGAGTATGTCCTGATAAGTCAGGACGAGGGTGTTGAAGGAGTTCAGGTCGCCGCGTTGGGCTTCTTTGATAAGGGCAGGTTCGTCCAT
>Ga0209536_100007141_pt1 | contig 16959 bp, 18 predicted proteins | sample DeeMarSeWOR28_12_FD_187461 | JGI IMG/M metagenome (GOLD analysis project Ga0209536, IMG submission 187461) | Marine sediment microbial communities from White Oak River estuary, North Carolina - WOR-2-8_12 (SPAdes) (version 2) | ecosystem: Environmental > Aquatic > Marine > Intertidal zone >... | reverse complement strand
CCCGGCGGCGTCCCAAGCATCCTCAAGCATACTGTCGAGAAGCATCCTGCCGAACCCGCGGCCTCCCATCCTCCCCTTCACCCAGATGCAGCTCATCACGACGATGTCTTCCCCGTAGATGGGGTAGGGCGAAGCCTCAGGAGGGGCGTACTCTATCACGCCGACGTCCTCCCCATCCACGAAGAGCACGTGCTTCCTGAAGCCTTTGCCTATCGCCTCCGCGAGGTACTCGGCCCTCTTCCTGTACCGCCTCACCTTGGTGAAGGAGGCGAGGCAGCCGTAGAGATGCTTCTCATGCTCCTCGCTGTGGGTGACGTCTACGACACGTATGTCTGGGCCAGCCAACGTGGACACTTGAGAGACGTGAGGCAGATTAACGTTATATCTTTAGCTCGGACCTCCGCGTCACCTTAACAGTTATCTCCGTGTCCCATCCCTCATACATGAGGAACCCATCATGAGTTATTTCACGTACCTGGATTGCACGGCGTGCGGAGAAAGGCACGACGCATCCAAGGTTCAGACAGTATGCAAGAAGTGCGGTAAACCATTGTTCGCCCGGTACGACCTGGAGGCGGTCAAGGAGGCGGTCACCCGGCGGGAGCTCGTGGGCCGCGAGGCCACCATGTGGAGGTACTGGGAGCTGCTCCCCGTCAAGAGCCGGAGGAACGTCGTGTGTCTGGGGGAGGGCTGGACTCCCCTCTTACACACGCCGAGGCTCGGCGAACAGATCGGCCTCAATGACCTCTGGGTCAAGGACGAGGGCATAATACCGACGGCAAGCTTCAAGGCCCGAGGCCTATCCATGGCCGTAAGCAAGGCCAAGGAGCTGGGCATCAAGCGTGTCGCTCTTCCCTCGGCTGGGAACGCCGCCGGCGCCATGGCTGCGTATGGAGCGCGGGCCGGGATGGAGGTCTATGTCTTCATGCCCAAGGATGCGCCTAAGGTGAATATGATTGAGAGCCAGATAGTGGGCGCCAAGGTGGTGCTCGTCGACGGCTTCATCACAGACGCCGGGAAGCTGGTTAAGGAGGGCAACGACGAGATGGGGTGGTTCAACGTCGCCACCCTTGGCGAGCCGTACCGCGTCGAGGGCAAGAAGACCATGGGAATCGAGGTTGCTGAGCAGATGGACTGGGCGCTCCCGGACGTAATAGTCTACCCCACGGGCGGCGGAACAGGCATCATCGGCATGTGGAAGGTCTTCGACGAGCTGGAGGAGCTGGGCTGGGTCGGCAACGAGCGGCCCCGGATGGTCAGTGTGCAGGCGGAGGGCTGCGCACCCATCGTCAAGGCATACGAGGAGGGCAAGGAGGAGAGCGAGTACTTCCAGAACGCCTCCACGCTGGCGGCGGGGCTCAGGGTCCCCAAGGCGCTCGGCGACTTCCTAGTGCTGAGGGCCGCACGTGAGAGCGGAGGCGCCTGCGTAAGCGTCACCGACCAGGAGATCATGGACAGTGTGAGCCAGATCAGCGAGGCCGAGGGGATCTTCGCTTGCCCAGAGGGAGCAGCCACGCTGGCAGCTCTGAAGAAGATGCTCGCAAGCGGCGACGTCGACAGGGACGAGCGGGTCGTGCTCTTCAACACGGGCTCCGGCCTCAAATACACTGACCTCTTCGAGGTCGACGCACCCGTGGCCGACCCCGGCAAGCCTTTCGACTACAAGTCCCTTCTCTAACGCTTTTATCCAACGCTCCATAATTTTTTCTCATGACGTACGACGACTCAGAGGTAGCTGCCATCCACGAGACCGTGGACGCCTACCTGAAAGCCATCAAGACAGGGAAGATGGAGTATTTCGAGCGCGCCTTCTACCCCTTCGCCCACATCATAAACGCGGACACGGAGGACCCGGACCAGGTGAAGCTGACCCGCGACGAGTTCGCGGGACGCATCGCCAAGAGGCATGAAGAGAATATGTTCACAGAGGAGATCGCCCACGGCGTATCGGTGAGCTACGTGGGCGCCGCCGCCAACGTCCGCGTGGACTTCGAGCTCAGGATCGGGGAGAACACGGTTTGGGGCACCGACTACTTCAACATGGTGAAGCACGGCGCCGTGTGGCGGATAACCCAGAAGATATACGCCGTCACCCATTAGATTCACAACACTTTTCTACTTAAACTCGCTTTTTCCCGGATACGCCATGAGGACAGCCAGAGCCTTCGCCCCAGGGCACCTAACAGGGCTCTTCCAGATATGCGTCGAGCCGGAGAACCCCATACTGAAGGGCGCCAGGGGCTCAGGCGTTAGCCTCACCCAGGGAACCTACACCACGGTTAACGCTGAGCCCTCGGAGGCCCCCAGCCATAGGGTGTTCATAAACGGCGAAGAGATGAGGGACGCGGTGATATCCGAGAACGTCCTCAGCAAGTATCTTCCTAGGCTGGCTGAGCCATACCGTGTCGTCGTCGAGCACGTCATAGAGACACCCCTCACCGCGGGGTTCGGTAGCAGCGGCGGCGGCGCCCTGAGCCTCAGCCTCGCCCTTAACAAGGCCCTCGGCACTGGGTTCACTAGGGTAGAGGCAGCCCAGATCGCTCACGTGGCCGAGATCGAGTGCGGCACCGGCCTCGGAAGCGTCTTCGCCGCAGACAGCGGCGGCTTCGGCGTCCTCTACGTGCCAGGTGCCCCGGGCGTAGGCGAGGCCATGCACTACGAGGGTAGCGACGGGCTCTCCGTGATCTACCTCCACTACGGGCCCATACCCACCAGGGAGGCCCTCGGCGACCCCGGGCTACGGCGCAGGATCAACGAGCTGGGCGGTAGTTACGTTGACGAGCTCCATAGGGAGCTGACCCCCGAGAGGTTTATGAGCTACAGCCGCCAGTTCACGGAGCACGTAGGCCTCGTGACGCCGCGGCTGAGAAAGGTCTTCGACGCCACCGACCCAGAGGGCTACACCTTCACGATGGCGATGTTCGGCGAGGTGGCCTTCACGTTACAGCGCAGGGAATACGTCGAGCCCATACTCGGGTTGCTTCGGGAAAGAGTCAGTGACGCCTACCCCGTGGTATGTGGCGTGGACACCGGCGGAACCATCCTGCTTCGATGAACAGAACGTCTTGAAGCCTCAGGGAAGGATCTGTGTTAAAGTTTGATGGGTATCAACAGCTCGGTGATGTAGTGGGTCATGTACACTGGCCTCGGCACCTTTCTGGACATCTCCAGGAAGTGGTCGAAACCGTTTGCCTCGAACACCCAGACATAGTTCCACTTGGCGTTCATGCTTCCGTATAGTCCTTCATGCCCGACTCCTGTCTCGTTGCAGCTCTCGTGCATCTTCCTGTCGTGCTCTTTGAGCTCCTTGCGTGAACCCGCCCAGTCGAAGTATAACAGGATTTTCATCTGTGTGTCCCCATGACGTACTTGACTACCCATATATCATTATCGCCTTGCCTTGGCTTTCTGCGGCTGAACATAGCTGCTTTCTTCACAATCATAATAGATATTAGACATCAGATCCACCCTTCTAAGATTCAGTGATATTAATGCCGAAGGAATGCGTTTTCGATAAGCCGACCATCGAGAGCAGGCTGGCCGTCCGTGGAACCAAGTGGCACAGGGAGCCCCCGGACGTCATCCCACTCTGGCTGGCCGACCCGGACTACCCGTTGTGCCCTGAGCTGAAGGATGAGCTGAGGAAGGCGATAGAGGAGGAGTACACGGTCTACGGCTCCGACGCTGACGCCAGGAAGGCGATAGCCGAGAAGCTGAGGCGAGTCAACAAGGTCGAGGTCCCCCCCGACCAGGTGATGATGTCCCAAGGGGTCACCCCCGTCATGTGGCTGGCAGCGAGGCACGCGTGCCGCCCGGGCGACGAAGTCATCGTGACGGACCCCATGTACTTCCCGTTCTTCACAAGCGTAGACGTTACCAACACCCAGCCTGTCTACTGGAGGCTCGACCTTGACGGCAAGTACAGGTTCGATGTGGAGAAGCTAAAGGGGCTCATCACCCCCAAGACGCGGCTCATCTACGTCTGCAATCCCCACAACCCGGCTGGCCGCGCCATGACCAAGGAGGAGCTCAAGGGCGTCGCCGACGTCGCCGTGGACAACAACATCTACGTGATGGTGGACGAGCTCTGGGAGGACATCCGGTACGACGGCGTCAAGCATACTAGCCTCGCCTCCCTGAACTCCGAGATAGCCGACCTCACCGTCACAAGCTGGGGCTTCAGCAAGACTTGGAGCGTCCCCGGCCTACAGGCGGGGTACCTTGCGTGCACCAACAAGGTGATGTTCGACAACATCCAGCGGATCGCCCGTGGGGTCCTGAGAGGCACCAACAACCTGGGGAAGGCTATCGCTCCCCTGATCTGCAGCGGCAAGATCGACTACTGGCACAAGGAATTGAACAAGTACCTCGCCGAGGTCAGGGACCTGGTGACGAAGAGGCTCAACGAGATGGGCGACATCACCGTCCCGCACATTGAGGCCACCTACCTCATGTTCCCCCGGTTCAACTACGGGCTCACGTCAGACGAGCTGGACAAGGTCCTCATGAAGGACGCCAAGGTGAGCCTGCACAAGGGTACTGCCTTTGGGCCTTCTGGTCAGGGCCATATGAGGATACTCACCGCCACTAGTAAGGGCATCATGAACGAGGCTCTCGACAGGATCGAAGCCGTCATCCACAAGCTTGAGAAGATGAGGAGCTAGGTTCAGCCTAGTCTTCGACTATTTTTATGCTCGGTTACATGTGATAAGCGTTTTCTAGTTGGGCCCGGGGTCTTTGATGAGGGCTCTTCACTTTTCTTATTCGTGTGTGCACGTTTTCATTCTCCGGTGGCGTCGTATCATTGAAAATAAAATACTGCTTAATTCGGTTTTATCGGCGTGTTCCTAGGTTCTCGCTTCGTTTATTGGGAAAAACACTTAATTTTGTCATGTTCTTAAGAGAATAAATCTAAGTACTCATTAAAAGATGTTAAATTTAATCATAGGTGATGAGCTTGTTCCACGAATCTTCCCCGCTGAAGAAGTGTTTTACTCCAGGTGAACACCAAAGGAACCACGGATATGATATTTCCATGGTTGAATTTCCGAGATGTGTCGGAGAAACAGTTGAAGATTAGGCGCATGTGAACATTGCGCCCCTCCGTAAAACCAGCGATGAGAGGAATGACGATTATATCTGGAGTCAATGTAGGACGCGTAGATGTAACACGGGAAACTTGGATGAACTGAGAAAATAACAACGTTCACATGCTTACAGGCGTTTAACCGTCTTTTTCCCATCTCTACCTATGATGACTAGTTTCCTTTGTCTCCGTCTCGGCGGCGGGTAGAAGTGGAACCTCTCCGGATGGTCGGTCAAAGCCTTGAGCTGTCTCTCTCTTTTTCGTTGGCCTATTCGGCCACAGTACCCTATGCCGGTAACCATCCCGTCTGGATACGAGGTGATCAGATTTAGGCTTTATGTAGTGTACTGTGGACTAGTCTATGCGTGAGTGGCTGGTGGCTGTGGGGAGATGAATTTAGATTACTCTACGGAGTAAGCATTTTGGGGTGCGTTTTTGTGTTCGGTGGACAACGTTTTTGTATATATTTGGATCTTTAAAGGGTGTTTCTAGGGCTCCTTTCGATGAGGGGGGCGTCGGTTAGCCTTTTATTGTTCCCCCTTGGGTGAGAATGTTTTTTTTGCAACCTGACGGATCATTTTTCTTAGTTACATGGAATAACTGAAATTCAACACTCGCCTAGAAAATGAATTAGTCATATAATTATCAAGTCGCTTGTTACATGAAACGATCATTTTGAAAATGCATTTGTAACAAGTAAATAAATGGCTTCCCAAAGTAATTAAAATCCTATAAACTCTTTTAGCTCTAACTGCTACAATCAACCCGAGTATAAGGAGTAACATTCCTAGTGGTGGATAGAAGAATAACAAAAATAAGATCGTTATCAGATGTACCAAACATCTTCGCTTTTATCGCTCATTAAAATGTTTCAACGAACTCATAAAACATCTTGATCCATGGATAGGATTCATCAGCTAAACCGTAGAACTCTCCGAATCGGACTATTATCAAGCCTTTCTGTGGTGAGAGATAGATGAATTGACCATGGTTCCCGTATGCAAAGTAATCGTACCCTTTTTCTCGCTGTATGCCCCACCAAAAGTACTTGTAGAAGCCTTTCTTGTCATCGAAGATGTAGTCATTATATTCGCTGTAATACCCCTCATAGTCTGATATCTCTGGGGGCGATGTAGCTTGTAAGATCCATTCTTGGCTTACGACTTGTGTTTCTCCCCATAAACCCTCATTCATGAATAATTTACCAAACTTTGCGAAGTCGATGGTCCTCGCGTTTATGCCACTCTCCATCTTCTCGGATCCTTTTTCATCGAGACTCCAACTAGCATCGAACTCGGTTCCTATCTTGATCCAGAGCTTTTCTTGCATATACTCAGAGACAGACATCCCTGTAATACGCTCAAGGATCACTCCGATCAGTAGAGGATGATAGTTATTGTAGTGGAATCTCTGCATAGGCTCTCCTTCTATCTTGGTCATGTTGACAGCCAGATGTCTAAGATCAGGCCACCAGTAAGTCTTGGTATTGTCCCCATTCAGAAAATCTATCTCATGGTATGAGATCCCAGATGACATCAATAATAGATGCTCGATAGTAATTTCCGAGAATCTTGGGTCTCTCTCGGCTAGCTCTGGGATGTATTTGGTGATGGGATCATAAACTGAGTCGATAAGCTCCTCATCCATCGCTATTCCTACCAGGGTGGATGCGAAGGATTTAGCTACAGAGAACGAGGTGACCAATGATTCGCGTTCATTTCCATTGAGATATTTCTCATAGATTATCTCATCGCCCTCAATGACGATAAACGATGATGTATGTGTTTTTTCAAGATACTCGACTAGGTCTTGGACGTTTGATTGTTGTTCAAAGAGGCTCTCTATTGTATCATCTTGATAGTTTGTTTTGAATTGATAGGGCTGTTCAGAGTGTGTGATGCTTCTGTTTGGGAATAAATACATGTCACTCACCGCAGAGTCAAGATGAGTTAGAGTTTTCTTTACATATGGGGCTGGGTAAATCGCGAATAATATTGCTATGGATAATATTAGCAGGACTGGTATCGCAACTAGTATCCGCTTCAATAGGTTTACGATCATTTGTCTTTCTATTTCATCATCGCCCAGGAGCCTCTGATAACCCTGTTTATCAGATTGTGTGTAAAATTCAGCATTGATAAAAAGAAAATTTGGGGGAAATTGATGTTAATCGTTCATTATCTGTAATTTTCTACCAATATATGAAAGCCCAATGAAAAGAACAGTCGCCACCAGATAGAGCCTCCAGACACCTGCCTCAACAGAAACAGGGGACACCCCCATGAAATCTAGCAGATTGACACCGCTCATTGGCCCAATATACCACAATAAGGTATAGAGAAATTCAAACACTTTTCCAGAACCTGTCCAAACGCCTAGACAGAGAGCCATAGAGGGAATAAAGACCGCGCCAACACTCCAAGCTATCAACCCAGATAGGTTCCCATGAATTCCAAAGTTGACAGCCACCCCGAGACCGGTGATCATCGAAATAAATACACCAGTCAACCATATCGCCAGTAGCTGACGTTTAAAAATAAACGCCGATGAGAATACTAACTGATTTGTCCCGTATCTGGCCTCATATGTCCCCAGTTTAGACCAGTATAAGACTGGGAGAAACCAAGCGACTGGTAAAACGATGTTTCTAGCTATGTGCTGGAGAAGGAGACCTCCTGCAGCGATGAACGCCACTGCTACTATTACCCAGAGTTTTCCAATAGAGGGAAACTCATTCAAAACCAATTTGATTTCAGCCAAAAACATCGATAAAAACCCGTAACTAATCGCGTTTTCATCAAGGGGTCTAATCTTAATATTTTGATTTGGTTTAAAGGAGGGCTCATAGAAATCCTCTACTCTAAATACTTCTGTTTGAACACCATTGGATAGTTTTGGTAAATCGCTTACTGGATCAAAACGATTGAATCTCCATGCAGCCACCAAGGATACAACAAAAGCAAAACCAATCAACAATATTCTTGTTTGAAGAACCTCCAAGGTCCAATTGACCCCACTCCAAGTAAAAGTATTCAAGGTCTGCTCTGGCGAAAGACCCGTATTAAATCCCAGAGTAAAGCTACTTCGAGCTATATCCGGATATTCCGCTAAACCCGTGGTTACTATGCTTGACTTAATCAAAGAGATCCCAAACAAGTCAATTCTATCTGCTACGATGGGTGTTCCAATCAACCAAAAAAATACATATAATATGTTTCCTGCTCGTTTCTGCAGCATAGGGATTGTCTCAAATAGTACAGCAATAGCTGCGACAATCGATATGATTGGTAGCACAATAATTATGAAGGGTGCTAGTAGAGGCCGTGGTATTATAGCTAGGTTTTCCCCTCTTACAATTTGCATTCCTACCGCTGTTAACATTATGATTACCACCATGGACGCGAGGACGGCGAAATTACTGAGCATGGTACCCAGAATATAAACTGGGTTTCCAACGGGTGTCGTAGCTATAATCTGTCCAACGCGAGTTTTCTCATCATGTTTCAAAGAATCATTAACTACATAGAACCCTAAAAGGAACAAAAAAATTGAGGTCAACAAGGTCACTTGTGCACCTATCCACGCACTGTTGTAGACCCCTCGATAGAAAGCCGTGGAAGTAGTCCATCCAAAAGTCATATAGTTGGCGCCCTGTGCTGGGACAAAAATATACCCACCGATAATGCAAAGGACCAAGATGATTAGAAAACGGTATCTGCGAACTTTCCATAGAAACCCTGCTCTGGCTACCGAGTAAAGGATATGAATGTTACTCAAACTGAGTCACGCCCTACTCCTAGAGAGATACAGTAGAGATATGCTTCCTCTAATGTTGGAGAGTCTACGTGCTGTGCCTCTTGAACAGGGCGCTCATCTGCAATTACTCGAACTTGAAGTCCATCTTTTCGCCGGATGACATTACTGAGCAGATGCTTTTGTTTTACACTTTGGAGGTCGGAGCTGGGGATTACCCAGTCCCATGTCTTGTCATCAACCATCTTGAGTAAATCCTCTGAAGACGATCGTTGAACAAGATGACCCTGATTGATTATTGCGATATCATTGGCCACAGCTTCCACATCAGACACAATATGAGTTGAAAGAATCACAATACGGTCACCAGCCAACTCAGCCAGCAAATGCCTAAACCGTAGACGACCTTCAGGATCTAACCCGACAGTAGGCTCATCCACTATCAGGATAAGCGGATCATTAAGTAACGCTTGGGCGATCCCGATCCTTTGCTTCATACCTCCAGAATAACCTCCTAATGGTCGTTTACGTGCCTCAAGGAGATCAACAAAAACCAAAAGATCATCAATCCGCTGTTTGGCGCTTCTACTATCAATTCCCTTAATCGCAGCCATATACTGCAAGAACTCATCCGCGTTTAGGTTGGGGTATACCCCAAAATCCTGGGGAAGATACCCCAAAACCTTTCTTAACACCTCTGGGTTTAGTGAAATATCTGCTCTGTTATAGTAAACAGTCCCCCTCGTTGGCTTCGTAATCGTCGCGATGATCCGCATCAATGTAGATTTACCTGCGCCATTAGGGCCAAGCAATCCCAAGACTCCTGGTTCTATTTCCAAGCTCAGATTATTCAATGCCAGAGAATTATTACCCTTGTATCGTTTACTGACCCCTTCTATTTGTAATGACAAATGCATCCATATTCCTTCGGTTATTATACGTACTATTAGATTAGGGTTAAATTAATTGAACGCAGCAATCTTGAGTATTTTTAAATCTTAATGATTAAAATTATCCATAAACAGGGAGCTGGTCTACAATCAAACGACTGTCTCAAGTCTCATGAGAACTCATACGTAAATTTTGAAATGGGCTAAATTAGTCAAAAGACCAATTCCATCTTTTTAGTTTCTTACTTATGCTGATTTTTTCACATCTATGCACAAGTAGGATTATTCGAAACCCATGTTCTACGATAATAAAAGGAAGGGAAAAATGAATTCAATTCACGTGACAGTTCTCGTACTAACGTTTTGGATACTCTATGGGTACACAGCCATAAACTTGATCAAGAGACTAACCGGGAGAGGATGAATGGTAATGCAGGGTGAACTGTCTAGAAAAAAAATGTTGAATATATTATTTTATGCGCTTTTTGCTGAGAAAGTGATTCAACATCTTTTTTTAGCAATTTTTTTTAGTGCAGAGCTTCCTGGAATAGGTACCCCTGATCTCGGCTCTATTCAAGTAAGTAATGGCATGATGGCTTCGTTAAATTTGGTATATTCCTTTTTGTTTGTTATTGGAATCGTAGAGAAAAACAAAGTCGAAAAGCGGGCAACTAGATTTATCGTCTTATTAGCTTTCCTGGATATCTTATTGGAATTTGTATTTCACGGATTTTTCTTCATTACTGTGTCTGTGATAGTCTCTACATTGCTGATTATCGTCTCAAATTATTATCTCAAAATTGATGCTGAAGAAACCGATAGTACGCTACTCACGCGAGAAATTGGAGTTGACTCTATGTGAAACAAGATGTTAAACTATTAGAAAGAAGCATATCAAGACCACAAAAAATAACCAAGTATCTTCTATTCATTGTTCTTTTCGCATTGATTGACAGCGGGTTCAGGTATGCAGGTCTTGGAATTATTTCGATAGAGTCATTTATCGCAAGCATATTCAGTGGAGTTTTTCTCTCGATAGTCTTGGGTTTCATTTTCTCTAATATGAGTTTTAGGAAAAGAACTCGTATAGGACTGGCTTGGTTTAGCCTATTCATTGTCCAACACTTGAGTAACACTATTGAGGCGGTTTACTTTACTAACTCTGTTCCTAATGCAGCAATTTTCATTGCTGCTACCGTAGCAGGGTTGGTAGTTACCTTTCTTGAAGCAGTATTAACTGGGATTTTATTCAAGGGGAACTTTGAGGATGCTTCATTTAGGGTAAGCTTCTTTGAATATTATAGTAAAAGAGGCTTTACTGACTGGATAAAACGCATACTCCTGTGTTCAATGGCATATTTCCCCATATACTATACATTTGGCTCAATCATCGCACCTTTAGTTCTTCGATACTATAACAATCCAACTCCTGGAATAGATCTGGTGATCCCGCCGTTAACCGTCATAATTCCATTGGAGTTTCTTAGGGGATTCCTCTATGTTTTGGCTCTCTTACCCATTATATCTTCATTGAAATTAACCAACAGAACCATGTTTTTCTGCATCGCGAGTTTCATCTACATAGTCGGCGCATTTGTGCCCTTCATTGCCTACAGTACTTTACCCGTGTTTCTGCGCCTAATTCATGGCTCCGAGATCCTAGCTGACTCAATAGTCTATGGTGGGATAATGACCTATCTCTTAGCAAGACCTTGAGTCAAATCAAATTACTCTCTTTTTTCGTATTTTTTATCTGGTTAAACGGGCTACTAAGAATGGCCACGTCGCGTAAGATATTATTGCGAGTAGTAAAACCGTGCTTGATGGATTTATTGATGGTTGTATCAAGGACGTGGGGGCGTTTCCCAAGGCGTGCACGAACATTACGAAGAACAGGTTCTGTGTTCTCAAATATATCACTCCATAGATTGTGCCATTCATGAAGACACTGAACACTAAATCGGGGATAATTGCTGTTGTCCAGCCTTGATTCATTACCTTCCATGGTATATGTAGTGCTGTGAATAGTATCTGGGATTTTATCAATGCTAGAGCTATTGCATGGGTTCTATTCCTTCCTTGGTTACTAATTGTGAACTGGGTGAGTAAAAAGCCACGAAAACCTATCTCCTCATAAAACGCTGTTCCTAGGAGCATTCCAATCAATAAACCGATGTTTGAGTTGGAATCATTTTCCCAGGAAGGATCGATAGATATCCTCCCATTTATTGTGTACCCAACAAGTCCTTGGATCAACTGTACAGATATCCAGATGATGACTGCCAATTTTACCGCGATATGTATTTTTTTAGGATCCAAGCCTAGGGCCTCGGCTTTCATCCCGCCATACCTAATGAGCACTCCATAGACAGAAAATATGAGAAGAAGCACGTTCGACATTAATGTTCTATGAATTAATCCCCGGCTCTTTTCCTGAATGATTTGGGGCAACCCCATTTGGTATAGATAGATGAATATTAAGAGAACTGCGAGGCTTGAAGCCCAAAATAACAGTATAAATAGGGTTTTTGAATCCTGCTGCACAAAAATAACCCCCCATAAATATTACTTGGGTTTCCTCCGCAGTATCCTCAATAATTCTTCTTCGGTTATATCCATCTTCAGTGTTCCATTTTCCCCGTTTATCTCTAGCATGACGCCCTCGATTATTCCAGCATCTTCGATATCACCCAAGAACCCCTCGATCATTATACTCGCATCGTCTTCAGTCGGAATTATCAAGCGTTTCACAGAGTCTCGTGAGGTTAATTCAATGGAAAAGATGTGTGAATATTTCTTGTTAATTTTATTTTTTGACATTCTAATTGATGAGGAGCCTACTAGGCTCATAAATTCATTTTACGAGAAATGATTAAAGATACATATTGATACTTAAAATTTGATATTAAAAGAGGCGTTATCATGTGAAACAACTTTGTGATCTTCTTTTTGAGTTATCAAGTGAAGAACGGATGAGTATTATTCAGAACTTATGCCAACAAAATATTAGGCTCTCTCATCTTGCCCAAAAACTGGACATGACTGTTACCGAGACTTCAAGACAATTACAGCGATTGAGTGATGCTGAACTGATATCCAGGAACTCTGAAGGACTCTACAATACCACCTCATTTGGTGAACTTTTGCTATCTCTTATCCCTAGCATACACTTTGTTTCAAAGAACAGAGCGTTTTTCTTAAGTCATGATGTCTCCAATATTCCTATCCCCTTCGTGAATAGATTTGGCGAGTTGGTATCCTCCAGTTTTGAGGTTGATGCTGTTAAAGTAATAGCTCGTGTCACAAACATTCTGAATGAAGCAGATGAATTCATTTGGTCTCATAGTTATCATATTCTCCCATCTCACATTCCTATCTTGGAAAAAAAGGTAGGCGAAGGTGTTGAATTCAAGGGAATTTATCTAAAGGATTTTGAAACATCCTCACAAATAGCTAGTAATATACGATCTGTAGAAAAAATTGAGCTAAGAATCTTGGTTACAGAAAAGGAAGCCATGACTGGTTTTCTAAGCTCTTCAGGTCAACCAGATTATTCGGCTTTTTTCAGCTTTGATCCGATGTTCATTAACTGGTGTAAAGAACTCTTTCAATATTACTGGGGAAAGACTAGATAACTAAATTCCTAATTACAGGTTCGAATACTGATTTTGTATTGCGCATTAAACTAAAATTTAACGTTGTAATCTATTGTTACATTATTTATGTGACATGATATCTATGTTATAGTGCGAGAAATTCAATATCCATGTTACATGGAATAACTGAATTTCAATAATCGTTTAGAGTATGTTTGAGTTAGTCATATAGTTATCAAGTCTTGATTTTCTTAAAGCGTGTATTATACGTTTACAACTTTTATGTAAGTCGACTCCATAGAATACGTAAGTTTTCATTTATCAAACCAGCATATGGATAGTATTCCTTCTTTCCTCTATCATAAGTATAAGCCGCAATATTTCTGACATATCGAGCAGTCGGATCCCAGTTTTTAATATACTGTTGTTTTCCTTCATCCATTTCTGCTATTGTCTTTATCTGCCCTACAGTAATGTTCCAGTAAACATAACCTTCTTTCCTCATTTTGCGTTGGAAGTGTGTAGCACAGAAATTATCGTCTTCAAATAACTGATATTTTTTTAAGTATACCAGCTGAGATGTAAAATAAATCGAAGATATTATCAATATAGCATAAAAGGCATTTATAACGTGTTTTTTATTTAACATTTATTTAGAATTTATCGTTACTTGATTATTAATCTTCTCTATAAATTTGCAGAAGAAAAAAGATTTAACCCTATAAATATTAGTTATAATAAGAAATTCAATATCCTTGTTACATGGAACAATATTACTCCAGTTTATGCATATATGATTGTATTCTCAGATGGCTCAATATGGCCAAGAACCCATATATAATATCCAATAAAAAGGAAAAATAGCATAAATACAGTAACCTAGCCCGCGAAAAAACGCTTATAACAAGTAACCAATTACAAGGAAAATGCCGACTCGTCCCCGGAAAAAACGCTAATCGTAAGTAACCAACGATAAGGAAAAACCAAAGTCGTCGCCCACTCACCACGATAAACGCCCCCCCAGCGACCCTGCGCCCCTTCCACGAGGCCCTGCACCTCTACTTCATGGAAAGATGGAACCCCTTCACAGATGGACGAGTATTCATGTCACCATTACCAAAGCCACATTGAGAATTATAATATCCCCGTCATATGGAGGCATCATCGGGTTCGTGAGGGGGCTCCTCACCGTTCTCGTACTTGAACTGCATCTCGTAGAGATGCTTGTAGAGCCCACCCCCCGCCATCAGCTCGTCGTGGGTGCCCGACTCAGCTATCCTCCCCCCCTCAAGCACCACGATCTTGTCGGCGTTCCTCACAGTGCTCAGCCTGTGGGCGATGATGATGCTCGTCCTGTTCCTGAAAACCCGCTCCAGAGCCTGCTGGATAATCAGCTCCGTGTAAGCGTCGATGCTGCTGGTCGCCTCGTCCATGATCAGAATCCGCGGATCAGCGAGCAACGCCCTCGCTAAGCTTATCAGCTGCCTCTGCCCGACGCTTAGCCTGCCTCCTCTCTCACGGACGTCCGTCTCGTAGCCCTCCGGCAGTTTCTCTATGAACTCGTGAGCCCCCACCGTATCCGAGACCTCCCTGATCTCGTCGTCCGTAGCGTCGAGCCGACCGTACCTAATGTTCTCCATGACGCTCGCCGAGAACAGGAAGTTGTCCTGGAGCACCACCGCCATCTGTCGGCGCAGCGACGCGAGCCTGACGTCCTTCAAGCCATGACCATCCACCGCTATCCTGCCCTCATCGGGGTCGTAGAACCTATAAAGCAGGTTTATCATGGTTGTTTTGCCGACGCCCGTCGGCCCCACGAGGGCTACCGTCGAGTTGGGCTCAATCACCAAGTTTATCTTATTCAGCACGGTCTGCCCGGGCTCGTAGCCGAAGGTCAGGTCCTCGTAGTCTATCCGGCCTTCGATGCGTGGCAGCTCCACGGCGTCGGGCGAGTCGGTGACCGTTATGGGCGTGTCCATGATACCGAAGACGCGTTCAGCCGCCGCCAGCGCCGACTGCGTCTCGTTCCAGAATGCGCTCAGATCCTGTATGGGCCAGAAGAACCTGCTCAGGTAGCTCATGAACCCGAAGAGGACCCCGACGCTGAGCTCGCCCCTCATGACCGCTGCGCCGCCGAACCAGAGGACAATAAAGTTACCGATCGCTGTGAAGACCTGCACCACAGGCCAGAACGCCGACATGATCTGGCCTGCCTGTACGTTCGCCTGCATGTTGCTCCTGTTTATCTGCTGGAACTCTTCACGCGTCTGGCCCTCCCTGCTCTGGCTCTGGATCTCCTTCATGCCGCTGACGCTCTCCTCCATCTTGGCGGAGACGCTGGCGATGGTCTTACGGGTCTCCCTGTAGACGGTGCGGACGCGCCTGCTCCAGACGTACAGGAATATGGTCATCACGGGTATTACGCTGAAGGTGATGAGGCTCAGCCACCAGTTCATGTAGAGCATTATCGCGACTATGCCCGTAAGGGTGAGCAGGTCCGCCACCACGTTGGCGACTCCAGATGAGATGAGCTCGGTGATCTTCTCCACGTCGTTGGTGGCCCGGCTCACCACGCTGCCCACCTCCCGCTTGGCGTAGAAGTCGAGGCCCAGCGCCTGCAGGTGCCTGAATATGTCCATCCGGACCCCGTACTCCAGGTTGCTGCCCAGCCAGTCCACGAGGTACCGTTGCCCCAACTGGGTCACGAAGATTAGGCCGTACACTGCGACGAAGCCCACGCTTATCAGCAGCAGCCCACGGGTGTCCAGACCCGTTATGTAGGTGTCTATCGCCACGCTGTACATGTAGGGGGGAAGCAGGTTGATTACCGTGGAGCCGATGACGGCGAGGAGCAGCAGCATGCTCTCCCTCCTGTGAGCCAGTATGTAGCCCATCATCCGCTTGAACAGCACCCAGTCCGGGATGGTGCGCTGGTAGTCCTCGTCCTCCCCGGCGATCCGCCTCATGTGGTAGCCCATCAGGACATGCCTCCTCTGGCAGCGGACACCTGGGTCTGGTAGAGCTTGTAGTAGATTCCCCGCAGCGCCATCAGCTCGTCGTGGTCGCCCTCCTCCACTATCCTGCCGTCCTCCAGCACAATGATATAGCTCGCCTTCCTGATGCTGCTCAGCCGCTGGGTGATGATGAAAGTGGTCCTGTTCTCAAGAAGCTCGTCCAGGGCCTGCTGTATCTCGTACTCCGTCTGGGTGTCCACGCTGCTGGTGCTGTCGTCCAGTATCAGTATCTTGGGGTTCTTCAGCAGCGCCCGGGCGATGGCGACTCTCTGCTTCTGGCCTCCGGACAGGGTGACGCCTCGTTCACCCACCTTCGTGTCGTAGCCCTCGGGTAGCCCCTCGATGAACTCGTTGATCTTCGCCCTCTTAGCCGCCTCCTTTATCTGGGGGAGCGTGGCGTCGGCGACGCCGTAGGCGATGTTGTCCCTTAGGGACACGCTGAATATGAAGGGGTCTTGGCGGACTATGCCTATGCTCCGCCGCAGGCTCTTGATGGTCAATTCCCTGATGTCCACCCCGTCCACCCTTATACTGCCCCGTGTGACGTCGTAGAACCTGGGCACCAGGTTAATGACGCTGCTTTTACCCGAGCCCGTGGCGCCCAGTATGGCCACGGTCTG
>Ga0209536_100007140_pt1 | contig 16962 bp, 4 predicted proteins | sample DeeMarSeWOR28_12_FD_187461 | JGI IMG/M metagenome (GOLD analysis project Ga0209536, IMG submission 187461) | Marine sediment microbial communities from White Oak River estuary, North Carolina - WOR-2-8_12 (SPAdes) (version 2) | ecosystem: Environmental > Aquatic > Marine > Intertidal zone >... | reverse complement strand
CTAATATGACGTATTTTGCAGTATCAAAATCCGCGTCAGCATCCGCGAACAAGAGCTCGTCGGCGAAGAGGGGTTCGTTGGTCATAGCTAGACTCGCGTAATTTTCTTCCTGTCCATGGCTATGAGGTATTGGATCTCCTTGCCGGCCTCGAGTTCATTGGCGAACTCATCGGGAATTGGTACATTGAAGGTCTCGTAGCTCACCATGTCCATAAGCTGCACCTCACTTCCCATGATGGATAGGACCTGGGCACTGCGCTTGTCTATCATCGGGACCTTGACCTTGTGCGAGACTGGATGGACGAAGCTTCTCTTCTGGCCGTCGAATATGCCCACCCCCTCGACCCTGGCCTTGGCCTCACCGTGCTTGCCGGGCTTGGATGTGGACATGCTGGTTATCCTGCACGGCTCGTCGTCTATTAACACGTAGCGGTTGACCTTGAGGGTTCTGACCTCTGCTTGCTGCCAGGACATAATATCGGACTCTGTAAATCCTAGTGTTTAATAAGCATTCCTACTTATTGATGAATAATCATATATACGAGATGAAATATTCAACATATATTCACAGGGTGAGAGGAAGTGTAAGCATGATCAAAGGTAACAGGCTGTGGGCGTTGATTATTGTATGTCTCTTGGTTAGCGGTTTCACCCCCATTGTGTACTCGATGTCAGGGGACACCAATGCAATCCGGGTCCTCGAAATAAAAACGCTTGACAGGGATACGGAACCGGTGATAATACTGGGCAGCAATGTTCCCGGCTACGCAGGATATAATGTTGCTAACATTTATGTCTGGGCATATCAAACAACTGCCTGGGAACAGGTCGTTTTCCAGATCGACGAGGCTAACGGGACCTTCATGAGGAAGGACAATCCTACTGTTTCCGCAGGCCCCCACAAGCATTATTATATACCTGACGACGGGGTTCTGGATTCCGATGATGAGATAGTATTCATGGCAAATGAGACAGGGGATAAGGTGGATGCTGGGGCATGGGCTCCGGATGCGGATCCTGCCTATCCGAGGTATGAGATAACCGTCACAGACACCATCACAGGAAACACAGGTTGGGTCTATTTGTTCTATCACAACACTACCCCTGCTTGGACAACCGTCGATTACGGTTCATGGACAGAATCAAACAATTATCTGGACATGTACGGGTTTTCCCTTGATTATAATGACGACGACGAACATCAACTGTTCTACACAGAGATGAGGATAGATCCCAATATCGGCGGCGATGATTTTGATATTGTTGACAGAGATAAGAGATTCGTGCACCTCGATGTCACAATGGAGCCGCAACGGGCGGAGGACGGCAACGCCGCGCGCAATGGCCTTGAGACATATTACTCCGGACTTGATGACGACCCGCAATACAACCACGATTATGCAATCTTGGACGGACCAGTTAGGGTGATAAGGCATTTGAGATGGTGCTTTGGTAATGCCAATTTCTTCAATGATCCCACAGATAAGATGGGCTGGAGAGTTGCCGAGGAATACAAGTATTATCCATCCATGTTTACCGAGTGGGAACACATTAGACATCAAAGCAGTAGCACTTATGGTGAGCAATATTACCGTTCGATAGACCACTCAGTATCCGCAGGCCCATTCACATATTACAACAACAATACAGGTATAGGCACTGTAAACGGAAATCCTGCAGACGACACCGTGCCTTTACCCTTGATGGATTGGGACCAGATATCTTCACCTCACGGTTCTTACATATCAACCTATGACATCAGTCCGTTCAGCGGTGAAAGTACTTGCCCTTGCATTAAAACAACAAGATGGATAGATGACAGCACTTCTTCAGACACCGACGGGAACCGCCAGGGCGCTGAAGCCGGCAGATACGGTGAGCATGGAATTGATTTCATTAGGGGAAGCCCATGTACTACCTACACCTGGCAAACCGGTCATTTCTACTATAACACTTACTTCCTCGGAGCTAATGCACCTAACCTTGGAGATAATTATTCAGACTACTCTGAGATCCCTCTATCAGTAACGGACACACCTCCACTACTCCAATCTATTCAATCGGACACCGATGCACCAGCGACAGTTTCAGGCTCCGTCCTGGTTGACGGATTGGTCACTTACTCGACGACAGTTTCCTCTGCCGGCACAGTCATCCTCACCGGGACCGTGGACGACACCGGTCAAGGCGATGCGAACATCACATCGGCCGTCTGGACGAACGGGTTCGCCAACTTCCCCGGCACGGCCATGGATGCTGTGGACGGCCTTTTCAACGAGGTCTCCGAAGCGGTAGAGCAGACCATCGACATCTCCGGATGGGCAGCCGGAGCCTATGACATTCACGTCTACGGAACTGACGAGTATAACAACCAGAACACCACATCGATAGAGTACGCAACCATCATAATCACCGATGACACGGCTCCCGCCACGCAACCGACAACTGTGCTGGTGGGCGGGCTTGCCTCGTACACGATACCGTTCTCAACAGCGATCCCGGTGGACCTTACTGCGACCGTCGACGACACCAACAGAGGCGACTCAAACATAATTTCAGCAGTTTGGACAGACGGATATGCAAATTTCCCAGGTACACCCATGACGGCATCCGACGGTACCTTTGACACTGCCGTCGAGGACGTTGAATATACACTGCCGCTGGACACATGGGATGCAGGGTCGTATGACCTTCATGTTTACGGCACTGATGCGACGCCGCTGCAGAATACCACATCGATAGAACACGCGACAGTCACCATCGTCGATGACGCCCCTCCGCGGATAACTAGCGCTCTGCTGGAGGGCGTGGGCACCTATTCGATGGGATACTCGGATAACGCCGTTCTCACGCTCACCGCAACGGTTGACGATTCATCCACCGGAAACACCGACATTGCTGGCGGGAACTTCACGATGGGCGCTCAGGACTGGGGCAGCTCGCAGGCCCTCACTCCGGTAAACGCCCTTGACTCCCCGATCGAGGACTTCACGTACCAGCTGAACGTGTCGGGCTGGGCGCCGGGAACGTATCTCCTTTACGTGTATGGCTGGGACGTAATACCCCAATACAACACGACATCCCAGGCCTACGCCACCCTTATAATCACTAACCAGTGGGCACCGGAGACCCAGAACGTGCTGGTGGACGGATTCCCCACGGTCTCAATACCCTTCTCTGCAAGGGCAACGGTGACCCTGACTGCTACAATCAATGACATCGGCCACGGCGACGACATCATTGCCGGGGCCAACTACACGATAGGAATTGCCAATTGGCCATCCAGCCAACCCATGACACCGGACACTGCGCTTGATTCACCCGTCGAGAACTTCACGGCCATCGTTGACATATCGACCTGGCCCGTTGGCACCTATGACCTTTACGTGTACGGCTGGGACATCCAGAATGACGGCAACACATCATCGATTGAGTTCGGTCGCATCATAATCTACGATGATGTGGCCCCTTGGATACAGAACGCCCTGATCAACGGAGCCAGCGTTTACGAGACTGACAACTTGGCTGCTACCACAATATCCTTTACGACCCGAGTGAACGATACCCTTACCGGCGAATCAATAATCGGCGGGGCCAACTACACCGTCGGATATCAAAACTGGGGCAGCGGCGCAATAATGACTCCGGATGATGTATTGGATACCCCGGTCGAGACCTTTACTCAGATTATCGATATTTCGATTTGGTCGTCCGGTGTTTATCTCATCCACGCCTATGGATGGGACATTGTCCCCGAGTTTAACACGACATCCCAAGAATATGCAACTTTAATCATTCACGACGTCACTGCTCCGGAGGTTCAGAACGTCCGCATCAACGGTTCATTCATGCACAACGTCCATTACGCCGATGCAACAGTCGTCGAACTGACCGCCGTCCTCGATGACACGGGACGGGGCGACAGCGAGATAGGCGGGGCCAACTTCACCATGGGATTCACAAACTGGTCATCCAGCGTGCCGATGTATACCTATAACGATACAGCGGTGGCGGACATCACCATCCAGGGGATTGTCTCAAGTGATGATTATGTGGCCCCGAACGACTACCAGAACACAATGCAGTTCCCTGACGACGACCGCTACGAGCATATCCAGGAGGTTGGAGGTGTCGGCGGCCCCACCGTGTTCTACTTCGAGAGCTTTGAGACGGGCATGGGAGTCTGGGCGGCAGACTTCGCCGGAGAACTGGCCAGGAGGGAGATCAATGTCGACCCCCTGTTCTACGGTGGCACTGGAACGGTCACCGTGGACGGTTCTTTCTTCATCGACTTCACCGACGATGACGGAGTTGACAATTGGATCTACATGGCAAGCGGTGTTGACCTGAGCACTGCGATCGCCAACAGGGAGATCGAGTTCTGGTATGATCCTCAGGATTATGAAGCCGGTGAGACGTTGGAATATTGGGTGTACCACGACTCGGCATGGGACGGTCCCTTCGCACTCGGAGTCTCGAACGACGGGGATTGGGTTAACGATTTAATGTCAGATTGGACAGAGTTCTCACCGATCATCGTCGACCTTGAGACGTTGGGTATTACGGACTGGACAGACATACGACTCAGGTTCAATTCACATGCGGATTGGGAGAACACGGATGAGACCGTAGTGGATAACATAATATTCAGAGGAGATGTGCCGGGAGCCAGCCTTGAGCATCGCTGGCAGTTCAACATGGGCTCGAACCCGACGTTCTACATAGATGCGAGCAACCCGGCGGATTCTGATTCAGACTTCACCCTCGAATGGTCAGATGATAGCGGGGGCAGCTGGAACGGGTTCTCATCCCCGATCGTTTACACACCGGGCGAGGTGGACGTCCTGAAAACATCACCCATTGCCCTCCCTACCTACTATCCCAATTTCCTTGTTCGAGTGACATCCACAAACCAGGCAGGAGGCAGCACCGATACATTCTCGGTGGACAGGTTATGGGCAGAAGGCCAGTTCAACAACAATCCGGAGGCGGTCCACGCTACGATTGATATCTCGACTTGGGACCCAGGTGTCTATGACTTGTACGTTTACGGCTGGGATAAAAGTCCCCAGTATAACGTCACTTCAACTGCCCATGCGACCCTCATCATCGACGATAACCTTCCGCCGGAGATCTACAACTTCTTGGTCGACGGAGTAAAATCAGTTACCCTGAATCTTTCCGAAGGGCCCATCACCCTTACGGGAACCGTTGATGACACCAACACTGGAAACTCGATCATCAAGGGCGCATTATTCACCGACGGATATCAGAACTGGAACTTGAGTGGAGGAATGGTCAACGACACGCCTTTGGACAGTCCGGTAGAGACATTCACAAATATCACCTCGGTCCACAACTTCAGTGCGGGTACTCATCGATTGTTCATGTACGGCGGCGATGTTACCGGTATGAACAACGACACCTCGACGGAGAATGTCACCGTAACTATTATCGACGATTTACCGCCGGAAACCGTCAACCATACGACCCTTGCAAACGGACTCTACCATATTACTCTGGATCCAGCGGTGACCACCACCTTCACCCTCAATGCGACAGTGTCGGACGTCTTCTTCGGAAACTCAAACATCACCGCAGCCAACTGGACCGCGGGTCCGGCCAACTGGTCAGCGGGGCATGACATGGCTCCCGCGGACGGCGGCTGGGACAACCGCACCGAAAACGTCACCGGAACGGTTGACATCACGGGATGGCCGACCGGCACATATTACATCTACGTATACGGAACGGACGAATGGGGCAACGGGCAAACCGTGGTCCCGACCTACGCGGTCCTTCATGTGGACGCCCTCGGACCAGCGATCACCGGTCCGTGGGCTGACGGTGAGAGCCCGTACGTCTGGGAGAATGACACATCCTTCCTCCTCACTGCCTACGGCGATGACCGCGATAGGGGATACTCGGACGTGGTCGCGGCCGAGTTCTTCATCGACTGGATAGGGACCAATGGCACGGGAATACCCATGTCACCCATGGGCTTCAAGTTTGACTCTCCCTATGAAGGAGCCAGGGCAACCGTAGATTTCACTGGATGGACCCTGGGCGAATACCACACCTACTATGTTCATTTCCTAGATGCCATGGGCCATTGGGGCGATTGGGGCAGTGTTCTGGTCATGCGAAAGGCCACTTTTGACATACCAATCCACAACGGCTGGAACCTCATATCCATACCTCTTGTGACGCCAACCAACGATCTGAATGACGTGCTCGCCGACATTGCCGGCGATTGGGACTATGCGATGACATTCGACAGGACGATCAACGACGGCACTTGGATATCGTACTCGATATACAGACCGGACACGGTGAACGACTTCAATTTCCTAAACCATAAAATGGCGTTCTGGCTTCACGTCACCGATGCTGGTGACGGATACCTCACCATCGAAGGTGCGAAGTCCGGCCCAACTGCCATTACTCTATACGCTGGCTGGAATCTCATAGGATATCCGACCCTTAACATCACGACAACCATTGACGACGCCCTGTCCACAATAACGTATGACAGCGTCGAGGGTTACAGCAGTACAGACCCGTATCGGCTCCAGGTGCTACCTGGCACCTACATCATGCAGCCCGGTGAAGGATATTGGGTAAAGGTTCCGTTCGACCTGACCTGGGTAATCGACTGGTGAGATTCCCTGCCAACCGACGTAGTCCTAGCAATTCCGAGCGCCAGCCGAACACAAGCTTCGGCGGACCTGATGACACATTTCATTCGTCAACAGGAGCAAACTGAATATCCATTCGGACAGACAATAATGTTCGGTTGGTAAGAAAATGTTAAGATATGGATTGTCAACCGATATATTTATAACTCGATAGTATATCCTGTTGTTTAATTTACAACTATACAATCTGTGAGTAATTAGAGGGAAGATGTAGGTTTTCCCTCTTGGAGGGAGTGTAATGAAAGAAAAATCTAATCGATTAGGTACGTACCTCGTGAGAGGGTACGCTCTTGTGTTAGTTATCTTTTTAATAGCCGCGGGGAGCATTGCAATGGCACCCGCGATATTGGCAGCTCCACAGAACAACGATAAATTGGTCGTTACCGAGGTAATCGGCAACATCCAGGTAGATGTCGCGCAGTCGACGCCTGCCACATGCTTTGCCGGAGCAAACATACCTGTGCTTCAGCTCGATTTCACACAGCTGGCACCCGGTCCAAACACCTTGGATTTTCTGGAAGTTCAATACTCGGGTACTGACCCGGCCGATGTAACTGTCGGTACGCTCTGGAGGGACGACGGCGACCACCTATTCAACCCAGCTACTGACATGATGGTCGGCGCACCGGTTCCAGGTGTTCCGTTCACATGGGGAGCCATGGCAGAGCCCATCGCCATCGGAGTGGGGATCACACAAACCTACTTCGTACAGATCCAAACAGATAATGGGGCTACTATCGGCAACATCGTTGACGGTCTGATATTACCAGGCGGTATGATATTACAGGTCGGCGGTCCCAACCTCCTGATTATGGACCCGAACGACCCGCCGGACTTCTGCACGATTATCTCCAACATCGGACCGCCCCAGGCAGTATACGGCTACGTTAAGTTGGCCGACATGGTTACGCCCGTTCCGGGTGCTACCGTCACCGTCCTGGACACAGCGACCGGGGAATCGCTGAACGACGTGTCCGACGCACTGGGCAGGTATGACGTGGACATGAACGACCTGTTGTTCGGATACGCGAACGGCGATTTCGTTGAGGTGACCACACCGGCCCCGAACCAGGGGTACAACAGCACCAATCTGATTGTGCCCAGTGGTGGCCAGCAGGTTGACGTGATAGTCGACGACACACCACCGCTCATCAACTTCACCATCGCAGCCCCGCTGTACGTCAACACGCAGGGGACCTTCGGTGGAACGACCCCGCCGGTGAACATGCAGTCTCAGGTCTGGGACCAGAACATTGCCGCGGCGGCCATGGGAGTAAGGAACGAGGATACCGGAACCCAGCCGAATGAGACCTATTACGTTTCATACAACTTCACTACGACCGACGGCAACTTCAACTGGGACGGCAGCTGGTACTTCATTGCCGGCGGCGGCAACGAGGAGATAGTGACAGCGACCTTCTCGGATGCCTTCGGCACCGATACGCTCGTATTTGGGGAAATCAACGGAGCGAGCAATTCAGGTGACGTGATAGGATACACCGCATCCCACTACGTGGTGTTCGACCAGTTCGGAGTTTACCAATCGACTTGGATCACCCAGGGGACATTGAGTATGAGCGATGACGTCCAGATATTCCCGGGCGGTGCAGACACCTTCCGACCCTACATCTACGAGGGAGGTCAAGGCTACATAGCGGGTGTTAACACCTACACCTTTGTCGTAACTCCAGTGTTGAACAATTACCCTATCGTTGACGGGCGCTACACCGTAGTGACCGCCGCGATCGACATGGCCCAGAACTCAAACTGGACGAACGAGGCTGACGGCAACCCAATCATCACGGTTGACAACTACGCACCGGATGCTGACGCAACCGGTCCAGCCGGATCGAACGTGTATGCCTTCGATGTGGAATACAACTTCAATGACGTCGTGGCACCGAACCTGGCACCGACAAGCCCTGTCGTTAACGTGACCTTATGGTACAGCTTCAACGCCGGAGCCTGGGCCCTTTACGGCACAGACCCGACGCCCGGCGACGGCCTGTTCCCGGTCGACGTCACCCTCACAGGTGATGGTACATATGACTGGTGGATGGTCTCCTGGGATATGACGGACAACCACGAACTCGGCCTGCCCATGATCGAGGCCACGACCATTGTTGACACCTTGGGACCGACCATCAACCCGACGACTGTCAATATCAATTACATAAACAACCAGGGAACATTTGGCGGTACACCACCACCGGTGATGGTCACAACGTCAGTCACTGACCCCAATCTCGCAACCGCGGCTTGGGGAATCAGGAACAACCTGCAGGTTGGGAACAGCACATTGTACTTCACCTGTAACTTCACAATCGACCCGTCCACACACCAGTGGGACGGTTCCTGGTACTTCATAGAGAACGTACTGGTGACGGCCAACCTGGCCCCCGAGATAATGATGACAGACCTTGCTGTGTTCGGTGACCTAAACAACGCCACAATAAACACAGGTGATGTCATCGGATATGTACTGCCTAACTATTACGCAGTGTTCGACGCGGCTGGAACATATCAAGCCATCTATGATTCAATGGGTACGCTTGACTACGGTGACGACACCCAGGTTATGGGTCTCGGACCAGCGGATTACTTCCGGGCATTCAGGTACGACGAGGGCGACGGATTCGTTGCCACGGCCCTGAACAGGTTCGACCCCGAGCAGGTGGGCAACGAGATGACCCTGCAGATACTGCCTATACCGGATGGTGACTACGCCGTCATTACATCAGCGATGGATGCAGTGGGCAACACCGCCTGGAGGAACGAGTCTGACGGTGACCCGGTGATAACCGTGGACAACTATGCACCGGATGCGGATGCTACCGGACCAGCCGGTTCGACCGTTTACGCATTCGATGTCGAATACAACTTCGTTGACGTGATCGCACCGAACGGAGCTGTTCCGAGCCCAGTTGTTAACGTGACATTGTGGTACAGCTACAATGCTGGCGTCTGGACGCTCTACGGCACCGACCCGACACCCGGCGACGGCCTGTTCCCGGTCAACGTCACCCTCATAGGTGACGGTACATACGACTGGTACATGGTCTCCTGGGACGCTACCGACAACCACGAGCTTGGCTTACCAGTGATAGAGGCAACGACCATCGTGGACACCTTGGGGCCAACAATTAACCCAACACTGGTTGACCTATTCTATATCAATAACCAGGGTACATTCGGCGGAACACCACCGCCGATGACCGTGACCACCTCGGTCAACGACCCGAACCTCGCGGTCGCGGCATGGGGCATCAGAAATAACCTCCAGGTTGGAAACAGCACGATATACTTCTCGTGCAACTTTACCATGGACCCGTCCGTATACCAGTGGCAAGGTACCTGGTACTTTATCGAGAACGTGCTTGTGACTGCAAACATCGCGCCCGAGATAATGATGACAGATTATTCCGTATTCGGTGACCTGAACAACGCCTCAATAAACACTGGCGACGTGATAGGCAATGTCCTTCCCAACTACTACGCGGTGTTCGATGCGGCTGGTGCATACCAGGCAATCTACGATACAATGGGCACCCTTGACTACGGTGACGATACCCAGGTCATGGGCCTTGGTCCGGCCGATTACTTCCGGGCCTTCAGGTACGACGAGGGCGACGGATTCGTAGCCACAGCCTTGAACAGGTTCGATCCCGAGCAGGTGGGCAACGAGATGACCCTGCAAATCCTGCCGATACCCGACGGTGATTATGCGGTCGTTACATCGGCCATGGACGACCTGGGCAACAGAGCCTGGCGGAACGAGACTGACGGCGACCCGGTGATAACCGTGGACAACTATGCACCAGATGCAGATGCAACTGGACCAGCAATCTCAGGCGCTCTTGGCTTTGACGTGACTTATACTTTCACTGACGTTATGGCACCAAACGGTGCTATACAAAGCCCGATCGTCAATGTGACACTCTGGTTCAGCTTCAACGCGGGTCCGTGGACCCTCTATGGTATCGATTCAACTCCTGGTGACGGTCTCTTCCCGGTCGTTGTCGGAGCTGAGGGAACCTATGACTGGTTCATGGTCTCCTGGGATGCAACCGACAACCACGAGCTAGGCCTACCAGTGATAGAGGCGACCACCATCGTGGACATCGGTCTCCCGTTAATCGGTCCAACGACTGTGAATACCTCCTATGTCAACAGCCAAGGCACTTGGAACGGCATTGCACCGCCAGTGCAGATATCAACCAGTTACGTGGAGCCGAACGTTGAGATTGCCTCAATAGGCATCAGGAACTTCGACTCTGGTGCACAGCCCAACAACACATATTATGCAACCTACAATTTCACGGCGTCACCAACCTCATGGGACTGGAACTGCATGTGGTACTTCCTGAGCGGTGCTGGCAACTCTGAGCTTGTCACTGTGACCTACTCGGAAGCCTATGTTGGAGACATCATAGTTTGGGGTGAGTACAACGGAGCCAACCCTCCAGGTTTCGTTTACGGCAACAACCTACCACCAAACTATCTGTTGTTCCAGCCGGGACCAGTGGTCGTTCTCTACAGCACGATGGGAACCATTGACGTTAGCGATGATGCAATGATGTTACCATTACCAGGCGACAACTTCAGGCCCTACATCTACGAGGGAGGCGTCGGCTATATCACAGGATTTAACCTGTACCCGCTCCTGCCCATTGACCCAGTACTTACAGGTATCCCAATAATCGATGGACAGTACACCGTTGTGGTCGGTGTGTTGGACACTGCCGGCAACAGCAACTACACCAACGAGGCCGACGGCAACCCGGTTATCACGGTAGACACGATACAGCCAGCCCTGACGACCGAATACGTAATCTCTGTGGACGGCGGAACTGCCGGAGCCGTGGACACCGGTGACACACTGACCATCTGGGTAAACGTCACCGACGTGAACGAGGACGCTACCTGCATCATCAACGTTGACGTTGACGAGGTAGGCTTCCCCGACCAGGCCGTAGCCGGTCTGGCCTACATGGGAGCAGGTGTCTGGCAATGTACCTACGTTGTGCAGGGTCCGGCATTCACAGTGTCGAACATCGACGTGAGCTTCCGGGACCTGGCACAGAACCTGGTTGACGCACCGGACAACGCCACGTACAACATATACGGTTTGTTCACCCTGAACTACGCAGCGGGATGGAACCTTGTCGGAATTCCAGTATTGAATCCGGTTGTCGGAGGCGTAGCCTTCACCAACGCCTACAACTTCACCCAGGCTGGTGCAACGATGGTGTCCAAATGGGACTTCGCGACGCAGGGGTACATCAACTTCATCGCAGGCTTCCACTTGCCCGGAGAGCCGAGGGACTTCGCACTCATGCCGGACGAGGCCTATTGGATATGGATGCCGGCCGCGGGTTCGATAGCCTTTGACGGTGACTTACCAGGACCGAGAAACGTGGCTGTCAACGGACCTGGATGGAACATGGTTTCATACATGGACCCGGTCAACGTAGGAGATGTGGAGACTGACTGGGCACCCTTCGTGACCTGTGGTGCGTACGACGATATTGCCTACTACGACACCGGAACCAGCACGTTCGTACACTACATCTTCCCGGGAACCGTCATGAACCTGGTGCCGGGTCGCGGTTACTTTGTATGGAGTGACATACCGGCAGCGATAATCTACTGAAATGGATGGGTTGATCCCATCCCCTTTTCCTTTATTTCAGCCTAAAAAACGGTGAGGAACTATGAAGCTGTCCAAACAGACAATTAGACCCGCGGCGGCAATGATTGCAGTCGGCCTAGCCATGTTGTTGTTAACACAGGGTCTGGCAGTCAACGCGGGTACAACCCCGATTAACCAGATCAAACCCGGCCAACCTCATGCCGTGACGGGTACTGTATACTGGCCGAACGGCACGATCGCCGATAAAACTCCCATACCTGTGACTATCACCAACAACCGAACGGGCGAGTTTGGGGTGGTCCTGGTCGATGTGCTGCCTGGAGGCGATCCCGATGGAACATACCAGGTTGACCTGGCCAACGGCGCGTTCTATCCCAGCGGTTACCTCACCACCGACGTCATCTACGTCAACTGCACGTACAATAACATGTGGGCCCACAATGAGACCGTTGTGGGCGCCGGCCCCTTCTCGCTCTGCGACCTTCACATGATATGGTTGCTGGCGATAGAATATGTTGATGCTGCGAGCGGCGGGACAATGACGAGCGTCGACGGAACCTTCTCCCTCCAGGTTCCTCCAGGCGCCCTTGCACAGGATACAATCCTTTATGCCGTCAATTCCACGAATCTGAAACCAGGGGCCTTCACCTCGATGGACCTCGGACCCAGCGGGCTGGTCTTCACCAGCCCCGCAACCCTGGAATGGTCCTACGCGTTAATACCGCTCGGTTCGGTCGATGAGTATTCGTTGTGCATCTACACATTTAACGGTGCTTGGCAGCGGCTCAGCAGCTCGGTCAACGGTGCGGTCCAGACAGTAAGCGCTCCTGTAGGACATTTTTCACCTTTCTCCATGGGCACTGCTAACGCGACCGCTGCTCAGGTTCCGGTTCCGTACGTTTACGCGGGTCAATCGAAGGTGCCGATATTGAACATAACCCTGACCAACACTGACCCGTTCATTGACGACACTCTTCAGTTCCTCGCAGTGAATTTCAACGGGACAGACGACACAGACGTGGCAAGCGTCCACCTCTGGAGGGACGCGAACTCAAATTACGTGCTCGATGCGTCTGATCCCCAGGTCGGATCGACCCTTCCCTTGACAGGGGGGGCTGCGAACTTCACGCCCCTGGCGGAGACCATTCCGGCGAACACCAGCGTGAGGTACTTCTCGGCCTTGGATGTTTCCGGGACAGCTGCCCCAGGGAATTTCCTTGACCTATTCATCCCGGTCGACGGCATCGGAATGGTAAACGCTGGAGTGTCTCTCGAGGCCCTCGACCCCGCGGGTAACACGACTGTGATACAAGAGAACCTCACAGACCCGCATGCCGTCTATGGATATGTCACAAACATCGCAGGCCCCATCACGAACACCTGGGTGAACCTGACGAACAATAGAACCGGTGTAACGGAAAACCTGACCACCGATGCCTTGGGTAGGTATGAAGTCAACATCGGCCTGATGCCGGGCGGCTACATAGATGGTGACCCGATTTACGTACAGGCCAACGACACGTTTGGCCAGATTGGTTGGAACACGACGGTCGTCAATGCTAGTTACTTCGGGGAGCAGTGCGATATATTCATCGGCGGGGGGCCTATCGCAAGCAACGAAACGCCAATGAACGGAAGCACGGTTGCGGACATCTTCGCCAACGTTACGGTCAACATCACCAGTATGCTCCCGTTGAACCTGACATCCATAGTGCTTGAGGTCAACGGCACTTTCTTCATCGTTGATGGTATTATATTGACCTGGACGAACGTGTCCCCAGCCCTTACATACATACATTTCAACACCTCGGCCTCGGGCATGCAGTGGTACCACGGACAGACAGTGAACGTCACACTATGGTTCTTCAATGACACGATTGGGAATCCGGGCCAGAACGCCCCTTACAGTTGGTCGTTCGACGTGTTTGTGGTGGTTAATCCGGCGACCGGTCTTTGGGTTGAAAAACAATTCGCCGACGGGAGCCTCGGAGGCGACATCACCGTGCACTGGACCGATCTGAACTCAGGGTTGACGGCTTACGATGTGTTCGCATCTAACGATAAATTCAGTTTCAATTTCGCTGCTCCGATGGCTACGACAGGACCCGGGGCGACCAGCTGGATACACGTAGGTGCCAACGGCGACGGATTGAACTGGTTCTACCTGGTCAGACCCGTCGGCGGTACAGTGAACTCCACGATGGGCTTCAAGGTCGTGAATACGCTGACAGGGAATGATCCAGCGACCGGCGTACCCGATATTAACTACGTCGGGCTGCCCTGGAACACGACCTATTACAGCTCAGCCTCAGCCATCGTGGACGATATTGAGGGAGGACACGGGGCTGGCAACAATGTCACTATCAATGCGGTCGAGCTCTTCGACCCGACGACGCAGGGAATGGCTGCCTCATACTATTATTCTCCAGGTCCATTCCCGCCGCCCAACTGGTACGGCGTCGATTGGGCTGTCACACCCGGGATCGGCTGTGCAATTACCATGACGCCGAAGGTTCCCGGATATGCCTATACATACGATTGGGTCGTGAACGGCACTGATACCGCCGTGAGCGTTACCCTGATAGCCAACGACCCGGCGACTGGCGTACCGGATATAAATTACGTTGGCGTACCGATCACCGGCAACTACTCGACCGCGTCATCGATAGTCGATGACATAGAAGGAGGTCATGGTGGAGGAAACAACGTAACGATAAATGCCGTGGAGCTCTTCGACCCGACAACGCAGGGCATGGCAGCTTCGTATTATTATTCTCCAGGTCCGTTCCCGCCGCCCAACTGGTACGGTGTAAATTGGCTGGTTACGCCAGGATGCGGCTGCGCAATAACAATGACACCGAAGGTTCCTGGATACGCCTACACTTATGATTGGACAATTAGTTTGATAACACCGGAGGTATAGGAAAAATAGGATACATGTGAGGGAGCAATATGAATACGAAAAGAAAGATATTAGCTACTATCGTAGCAGTCGAAATGCTATTGACCACGATGTTATTTTTGGCAACGCCAGTCATGGCTGCCCCCGGCATCAATCCTATTGTGACCGATTCTGCAGATGGTATTGCCACTATATACGAGGACGGCGGTGGCGGAGGGACAGGTCTCCAGGCTAACCACACCTCGTGGATAATTGGCCGTAACCTGGGCAACCACTTCAACGTGGCACAATGTCCAGAAGAATTGGCCGACAGCGGCAGTCATTTCACTGGCCAGGATTGGTTCTCCTACACTGCCGGCAACCATTGGAACCTCGGGGCCGGATGGTCCGCAGGAGACAATTCGATGAACCTGGCAAGATTGGAGTTTGGAAAAACATACACTCACAATGGTGCACCTGTGACCACATTGGCCAACTACAGCGCCGCTCAAACCCAGGTTCTGACAGCAGCGAATCCCCAGTGGTTCGTTGCCCCGTACGCCCTATGGGAACAAATACCCACACCGACTCATAACGGCTCACACCTGACTTGGTTGGACTGGACTAATGCGAACAACACAGCAGCCTGTGTAGGCTGGAACGTTTACTACAGCGACACCGGTGTTGCAAGAGGAGACTACATATTCCACAGCACGGCCGGTGCTGGTCCCGGATCGGTTGCCGGTTCAGGGCACAGTTACTGGGTAATCGAACCCCTGTGGGACAACACAGGCGGTTCACCTTCTGCCTATGCGAACTACCTATACTCGAACTATGCAACAGAGCCGCCGACGATCCTTTCCACAATTCCCGCGGATGGGGCGACTGGAGTTGCCCTCGATACCAATATCACTATCGTATTCAGCAGCGGAATGAACACGACGACCGTCAGCTACACCTGCACTCCCGATCCGGGCGGCTGGGCTCAGAACTGGAGCGCGGGCAACACTACCCTGACGCTCACGCACGCCAACTTCACTGGAACGACCCTTTACACCGTGAACGTGACCGCAGGGAACGACACATCAGGCAGCCCATTGGTCCCGGGACCCGTGCCCAACCCGTGGAACTTCACCACAATTGACACAGCAGCACCCACAATAACGAACACAACACCGTTTGACGGCCAGATGGACGTATTACTAAATCAGGACATCATTGTTAATTTCAGCGAGGAGATGGACCCGGCGACGATCACCTACTCCTGCACACCGGACCCCGGTGGCTGGGTCGTGAACTGGAATGCGGGTAACGGTTCAGTAACGCTGAACCATATGGCTTTCACCGAGAGCACGACCTACTCCTTCAATGTCACGGGCTGTAACGATACTGCAGGTAATTCATTGACAGCAGGCGGGGTTCCGAACCCCTGGAATTTCACAACGGTTGGCGTGAACCCGACAGTGGTCCCGACACCGGCAGACGGTGCGATCGACCAACCATTGGGTGTTCAATACAATCTTTCATTCTCCGAGGCCATGAACACCGGATTGGGCACGGTGACGATCGAACCAGCACCAACGATCGCCGGGGGCTGGTCCTGGTCCGCGAACGGCATGTGGTACAATTACACCGGTGCGACGTGGCAGGAATCAACCATGTACTATGTGAACCTCACCGGTTTCGAGGACACTTTCGGAAACGCATTGATCGGTGACATGCAGTTCGTG
>Ga0209536_100007139_pt1 | contig 16963 bp, 13 predicted proteins | sample DeeMarSeWOR28_12_FD_187461 | JGI IMG/M metagenome (GOLD analysis project Ga0209536, IMG submission 187461) | Marine sediment microbial communities from White Oak River estuary, North Carolina - WOR-2-8_12 (SPAdes) (version 2) | ecosystem: Environmental > Aquatic > Marine > Intertidal zone >... | reverse complement strand
CGATGTGCCGGTTATTTCTACCAGTTCGCTTGCCCTTGATAAGGCGCTGGGAATCGGCGGGTTGCCCCGGGGAAGAGTTATTGAAATATACGGCCCCGAAGCTTCCGGTAAAACCACGCTTGCGCTGCATGCGGTAGCCGAAGCCCAAAAGAAAGACGGCATTGCCGCCTTTATTGATGCGGAACATGCGCTTGATACCGCTTATGCCAAAAGACTCGGGGTCAATTGTGACGATCTGCTCGTTGCGCAGCCGGATACCGGCGAACAGGCGCTTGAAATTGCGGATATGCTGGTAAGAAGCGGTGCCATTGACGTCCTGGTGATTGACTCGGTGGCCGCCCTCGTGCCGCGTGCAGAAATTGAGGGCGAGATGGGTGACTCCCATATGGGCCTCCAAGCCCGGCTGATGTCACAGGCGATGCGCAAGCTGACCGGCACCATCAGCAAAACCATGACTTCGATTATTTTTATCAACCAGATCCGGATGAAAATCGGCGTGATGTTCGGAAACCCCGAAACCACTACCGGCGGCAATGCGCTCAAATTTTATTCTTCTGTCAGGCTCGACATCCGGCGAATCGGACAGATCAAAGACGGCCAGGAGGTGACCGGAAACCGCACGCGGGTTCGGGTGGTTAAAAATAAAATGGCACCGCCATTTACCGACGCTGAGTTTGACATCATGTACGGGGAAGGCATTTCAAAATTCGGGGATTTAATCGATGTGGGCGTTGAAGCCGGCATTATCGACAAAAGCGGGTCCTGGTACTCCTATAGTGGCGAACGCATTGGACAGGGGCGGGAGAATGTCAAAAAATTTCTGAAAGAAAATCCCGACCTTTACGAATCCATGTACCTTAAAGCCAGAGAGGCGCTGGGACTGTCCGGTCCGGCTAAAGCAGAAGCCGAGAACGAGGACAAGCAGGAGAGAAAGGCCTGAGGTGGAGAGACCAATGACAGGTAATGAGGTTCGCAGCCAATTTTTAAATTATTTCGAAAAGCAGCAACACCGGATTGTTCGCAGCTCATCACTGGTGCCTCAGGATGATCCCACGTTGCTGTTTATCAACGCAGGAATGGTGCAGTTTAAACGGGTATTCCTCGGTGAAGACAAAAGGGAATATTTAAGGGCAACCACATCTCAGAAGTGTGTGCGTGCCGGGGGCAAGCACAACGATCTTGAAAATGTCGGTTATACCGCGCGGCATCATACCTTTTTTGAGATGCTGGGCAACTTTTCCTTTGGAGATTACTTTAAAGAGGGCGCCATTGAATTTGCCTGGGATTTGTTAACCAATGGTTATGGGCTGCCGGCGGATAAATTGTACGGTTCCATTTACCTTGATGACGATGAAGCTTATGAGCTGTGGCGAAAAAACATCGGCCTGCCCGATGACCGCATTGTCAGATTCGGCGAAGAAGACAACTTTTGGTCTATGGGAGATACGGGACCCTGCGGTCCCTGTTCGGAAATTCTTATCGACCGCGGCGAACAATATGGATGTGATCGACCGGATTGTGCGGTGGGTTGTGAGTGCGATCGCTATCTGGAGATCTGGAACCTGGTGTTTATGCAATTTAATCGGGATGCCTCCGGCAAGATGACGCCGCTGCCCAAGCCCAGCATCGACACCGGCATGGGGCTCGAGCGCATCGTTTCGATCATTCAGGACGTACCGACCAATTTTGATACGGACCTCATCCTGCCCATCATCCAGCGGACGGAGGACCTGGCGCAGCAGCGCTGCGGCGAATCGCGCGAAACCGATGTGGCCATGAAAGTCATTGCGGATCACAGCCGGGCGGCCGCGTTTCTGATTGGTGACGGCATTATACCCGCCAATGAGGGCCGGGGATACGTGCTGCGACGCATCTTGCGCCGGGCCATTCGTTACGGGCGCAATATCGGCCTGAATGAGCCGTTTCTGCATAAAACCGCGGGCGTGGTGTTTGATATTATGAAGCCGGCCTATCCCGAACTTTCCGAAGCAGCTGCCTTTATCACCAACATCATCGAGAACGAAGAAGTGCGGTTCCTTGAAACGCTGGACACGGGTTTGAAGCTGTTAAACGATACGCTGTCTGAGATAAAGGCCAAAGGTGAAAATCAGGTGCCCGGCGATGTCATTTTCAAACTCTATGACACCTTTGGTTTTCCGGTGGATATCGTGCGGGATGTGGTTCGGGATGAAAACATGAGTCTCGACATGGAAGGATTTGACAACGCCATGGACGCACAGCGTGCCAGATCCCGTTCCGTGGCAACTTTTGCAAGCATCAGCGATGCCTATAAAAAATTATCGGCCCGGGGATTCAAACCGGAGTTTCGCGGTTACGAGATGCTTACCACCGATTCCAAAGTCAAGCTCATTGTCGAAGGGGACAAGGAAATTCCTGAGGCGGTTGCGGGCCAATCCGTTGAACTGGTTACGGATGAAACCCCGTTCTATGCGGAGTCCGGCGGCCAGGTCGGTGACTCGGGTAAAATCACCGCCAAGAATTTTGAGATGGACGTGTTGGATACGATTAAAGACCCCACCGGGCTTTTCATCCATAAAGGAAAGGTCACCGCCGGGAAAATCAAAAAGGGCCAAAAAGTGACCCTGGGTGTCGATGGGGCCAAACGCAAGGCAACCGCCTTGAATCATACAGCCACGCACATTCTGCACGCCGTTTTGCGCGAGGTTCTCGGAGAGCACGTCAAACAGGCTGGTTCGCTGGTTGCGCCGGATCGATTGCGTTTTGATTTTACCCACTTTTCCCATGTAGACCCTGAAACCCTTGCCGAAATCGAAATCCGTGTCAATCGCCGAATCCGGGAGAACGTTCCCACCGAAACGGAAGAGATGGAAGCCGATGCGGCTTTTGAATCAGGGGCCACGGCGCTTTTTGAAGAAAAATACGGCGATCGGGTTCGGGTTATTTCTTTGTCCGATTTCAGCAAAGAGCTTTGCGGCGGGACGCATACCGGCAAAACCGGTGATATCGGGCTTTTTAAAATTGTCAACGAATCCAGTATCGCCTCCGGTGTCCGGCGGATCGAAGCGTTAACCGGAGAAGGCGCACTTGAATATGTTCAGCGGACGTCCAGGATGCTGGAGGACACTGCTCATCTGGTCAAGGAAAAGCCCGACGCCTTAGCGTCTAAAATCAAAAAGATGCTGGTTGATATAAAGAGACTTGAAAAAGAGATCGATCATCTCAAGGCTAAAATGGCCTCCGCGTCGGCTGAAGCCGAAGGCGAAGCCATTCAAACGATCAACAATACAAAGGTTTTGATCCAAAAAGTAACGGTGGACAATCCTGCAGCGTTGCGAGATCTGGCGGACAGGCTCAAAGAAAAGATAAAATCCGGTATTGTGGTGCTGGGAAGCGTTAGCGGCCCGAAAGCGTTTTTAATCGTGGGAGTGACCAAAGACTTAACAGATCGCTTCCATGCCGGAAATGTGGTCAGACAAATCGCCGGAACCGTTGGCGGCAGCGGTGGGGGGCGGCCGGATATGGCCCAGGCCGGCGGCACGCAGCCTGAAAATATAGATCAGGCCTTGAAAAAGGCTTACGAAGTCATCGTAAACAGTTAAACTGGCTGTCACCAATTATCTCGAGGTTTGCAGAAAAACTCAACATCAGAACGATTCAGGAGAGCATCTCTTTCGGAATAATGGAACACTGGAATGCTGGAAGAATGGGTTTGGCGGAAGGAGATCTAATTTAATATAAAATATGGTCAACATCTGCTTTTCATACCCAATATTCCATTTTTGCACTATTCCATTATTCCAATTGCCTATTAGGGCAAGCACCGGCCATCTGTGGTGAAATCAAAACCGGTAACTTGGGACATGATTCTTTACCCGGTGCGGGAGCTAATGGCGGCCTTTGATGTATCGATTAAGCGCATTACGTGCCTGACCAATGCCTGATAATGCGCATCCTGAAGCAAATCCATAAATTGATCCTGCCGTATTTTAACTTCATCCAGCAGCGGCATATCCGGTTTACGCCCCAATCGGCCCCATCCGCGGATTACGGCGGCCAGATGCGAAAGGAGGGGTTCCATCTGATTGGGGCTTTCTTTCAGGTGGTAGATTTGCGAAGCCGGGTTACCGCAGTCATTTAAGGCGCTGCGCATGACCTCGAACGCAGTCTTGCCGCCCACCAACGCTAAAAAGATATGCACTTCCCTTTCCAGCGCCAGCAGAAATCGAATGGGCAAAAGCGGCTCTTCTGAAATATCGCAGTCCATTGCTTCAGTAATTTTTTTGCGAATGGTGGCAATTTTTTGTAGAAACGGTTTTTGTTCCCCGTCAACTTTCCAGGCGACGCAGTTGACAACGTTTGCATCCAAACCGCCCTTTACCGGCAGAACTTCCTCGGGCGTCATTTCAATATCCAGGATCACTTCTTTGTTGTAGTCGCGCAGAAACTGGTTGACCAGCATCATGGCATGTCGGTCCGGATAATACACGCTTGCGGGGTTTTGGGTAAAATAAGCCAGAAGAACCTTGATCGCCTGGATCGGCTTCTTTATCTCCCAGACCAGAAACTGAAGCGAATTTAAAAAGGGCAGACGGTTGCCGCGCTGCGGCGTTTCCTTCAAAAATTCCCATAAAATTTCAAAAACTTTTTTCTCAAGGCGGGCAAACCCTGGAACATTTTTCTCAAAGGCTGCTCTTGAAAAGTTGCCCCGGCCGTCAAAGCAGTTTTGATAAAGCTGGATCATTTCTTGAGCGTCGCGGATTGAGATTTCAAAATCCGCGGCAATGGCCTCAAAATCCTGGCCGGTGAAATTCTTGTCAGGGCTGAGCTGAATGTGCCCTTTTTTCCGCGTGCCGGCCCGGAAATTTGAAGGCTGCGGGCGCCTCGCAGGTTGATATTCACAAAGCCATCATGAACGGGCATTTGATCCAATTCATCAACAACCTTGATCAATTGCCTGAAAGCGTCTTTTTCGGCTTTGAGGCTTTTTTGATCGGAGGCATTCCGAAAAAATTCTTTTAACAGGTAAGCGAGCTCCACCAGAAGGATCCGCCAGCGATCATGCTTGCCATCTTCTATTGCCGGAAGTGGCTTTTGTGCCTGTGATCCGGGGGCTGCGCGCTGTTGCGGCGGTCTGCTGCCGGAGCTGTTTTGTACTTGAAAAGGCTAGTCCGGATTTTCATCCATTTTTCAATACGTCAATCATCGTGTAAACATTTCCTTGAGCCCCCTCGCTGACCCTGGCCGCTAAGAACAACACAGCATCCAGGGTGCCCCGGGCGTAAACGTCTCGGCCGTTGACGTTGTGGGAAAATTCAAAGCGAACGGTTTTATCGCCGGAAGTCAAGGTATAGGTGTGCCAGCCATGGCCCGCCAGGTATTCTTGCGGAATGCCCCATTGGTCGGTTTGAATTTTGGGTTCCCGCTCTTTCATAATTTCATCCTCACTGAAGCCAAGACCCATTTGCTTGAAATATCGAACCATGGCTTTGGCCGTGCCGCTGGTGTCGGCCTTACCTTTTTGATGGCTTTCTTTTATTTCCAGTTCATAGCCTTTGAAAAGATCCGGAAAGGTCTGGGCGGCATATTCCATCATGGCTTGAAATCCGACAATTTGCTTCGCCATATTCGGCGCAATCACAGCTGAAATTGATGCTGCCCGCACGCAAGTTTCAAGACCAGGGCGATCGCCACCGGTGGTGCCCATGACAAACGGCAGTTGGTATTTGCAATAAAACTCAGCATTGGCGTTTACCGCCGATGGATGGGTATAATCGACACTGAGAAACTCCCCCTCTTTTTGCTTTAAATCATCAATGACCAGCTCCCGCTCTTCCGGCTTTAGCAGGCGGATGGCGGTCGTTTCGATTCTGTGCTCGGCCGCCTGGATTTCCGGACCGGTCAGCGAAAAGGGTACAAGCGCAAAGCGGTCGTCAGCTAACATATGCCGGGCGACATTTGCCGCCATGTTGCCGGGTATCCCATTGACCATTACCTTTATGCGACTCATTTTTGCCTCCCTTAGGTTTTAATTTGATCATGCGTGACAATTTTATCCGCAAGCGCACTGAGCATTGGCAATTTGTCGTCTTTATGATTTTTAAGGTTGTGCGCTAGCGTTCGAACCGCTGCCGGAATATATTTTTCAAAATGCATCTTTCCTTTGACGCGGGTCAAATGCCCAAAAGCACCCAGAATCTGGAGGTTGCGGGTCAAACAGCAAAAGCGATAGCAGCGCTTGAAATTGTCGGTATCCAGATTCATGCGCTCTTGCAGTTTTTCCAGCGTGTATACCAGAAGCTGAATTTGGATGTCTTGCGGCAAATCAACATAAGGATCAATCAGCAATGACGCCAGGTCGTATTGGATGGGGCCCATGCGAGCGCCCTGAAAATCGATGAAATAAATCTGATCATTATGCATCATAATATTGCGGGACTGAAAATCCCGATGCATCAGGCCCTGCACCGCATGCTTCAAGGCATTTTCAGCCAGATATTCAAATTCTTTTTTAAAATCCGCATCGTTAATTTTTAAGCCCAGATATGTATTTAAGAAGGCATCCACAAAATAGCGGCATTCGTTTTCCAGAATCATGCTTTTCGTGTAACGGGGCGTCTGGTAGCACCATGCGGTATCAAATTGATCGGCACCGGAAGCGGAAAATTTCATCAGCAAATGAATCACCCGTTGGTACAGGCCGATAACCTTTTCAAAAGGGTCGGTTTGCCGCACCGCTGCCTGCAGGTCAAGATTTCCAAGATCTTCCAGAAACACATAACCGGCAAAGGTGTCGGCTTCATAGATTTGTGGCACCGGCAAGCCCCTGTCGAAAAGATATCGGCCGATGTTGACAAAGGCATCGGCCTCATCGATCCGATCGAATTCCTTGATGCCATGATCTACCAGAATCATCGACCTTCGGCCCCGTTTTAAACGATACCACTGCCGGTTCGAGCCATCGCCTTTGAGATGCTCACGGCTAACTTCGCAGATACGGTTGTCGGGAAAGACCCGCTGAAACGTCCGGTGGGTCATGGTTTCAAACACGGTTAACTTATACCGCTCGGGTGTACCGATATCTTGCCAATCGGCATTGTGGGAGATATACGCTTTTATATTTTTCCCTCCTGCGAGCATTCGGGCATAGGCATCAATACTGCTCGCCGGCATCTCGGGTGTGATGAAGTTGAGAATCTCCCGATCCAACACCTGGATGCCGGTAAAGGTGAACGCAGATTGCGTCGGCCGATCGGGTGCGCCTGGGGGCAGATGAAATTTTGCCACAAAACCATTGGCATCGGTTATCACGCTGTTGAATTCAGGGTCGTCCGTCAGTACAAGGGTTACCGGGTGTCCATGCTGACAGTGGAAATCATAAACCGCTCTGAAATCGATTGTGGTGACAATGTCGGCGTTAATCACCATAAAGGGGTGATCATTCCAGAAATCTTTCACATTTATGATTGCACCGCCGGTTCCAAGGATCTGCGGTTCATATCGGGTTTCTATGGGGATGGCATAGGTTTGTTGCGCGACAAACGCTTCAATTTGTGCATGCAGGTGATGAGTGTTGATCATAATGGACTCGCAACCGGCTTCGATCAGTTTGCTGATCGTAATATCCAGAAGGGGCCTGCCGCAAATTGTGAAGAGGGGTTTAGGGGTGTGGTCTGTGTAAGGTCGCAGCCGTGTTCCCAGGCCTGCTGACAGAATCAATGCTTTCATTGCAGTGTCTTTAATGATTTTTGAATGGCTTCGGCGTAGAATTCAATTTTTTCAGAACTGTCAGATCCTTTTATGCCCTTGTTGGTAAAATAATCGATTGCATTCTGGTAACTGACTTTTGAAAGCGCTTCCGGACAATCAATTTCATGTCGTTTATACATCTGTTTTCCGCTGGCCTCAATTTTTTTCAGGCGATCTTTGGCCTTTATGGCGTTTTGCGAGTTTTTCTGAAAAAAGCTTAGTACGATCCAGTAGGATTCAAAATAGGTTTTTAGGAAAATGGCGTATAGTCTGAGCTTTCGAAAGCCGGATGAGGTGACGTTATAGGTGTCAGGGATTGTTTGGTGCGGCATCAAAATGGCATCATCGATAAAGGCTTTAATGCTTTTGCGGACATAAAATTCAGGTGCCTTATCGATATCGTAGGCAAATTCAAATTTAAAGAGATTTTGTAAAAATCTGTAATTGGCATGCAGATCGGAAGCCGAAAATTGAAAGGCGTCTTTTTCAAGAATTGCCAGCGCCGTAAAGGCCGCCGGAATGAAAAACGCAATGCAACTGTTTTTGTAGTATTCCAAAGACGGTCGTCTGGAGACATTGATCAAATAGTTTTTTTGGGAATGCGGAATATCTTTTTCTTTTGAAACCAGTTCGATAAACTTGCTCTGAACAAAATCGTCCAGTGCATGCTCAATTGCACGAACATGATCTAACACCAGGGTATCGGCCAGTTTAGCCTCCTGTGTTGCTAAATAGTTCAAATAGTCTTCGACAATCGACATGATCTGGCTGTATGAAAACCGATCGCGGCCGCAGTTCAAAATCGCACCGGCGAGCAATCCATAGGCTGTGACGACCGCAGATTGGTTGATCGCGTTGATAACCCGGTAGCCGAGATTGCGGCACAGAATATTTTGTTCTTTCGGTTTCATTTCTGCCAGGGGGCTTCCGAATTTTGTAAGCAATTCATTCATCGATATGGGGTCGTCAATTTGAATGTAGATTTTGCCGTAGCGTTTTTTTAAAAACTTTCTGGCTTTGAGAACGCCCTTGAGCGTTTCGGGTTCTTTTTTCCCACCCTCGAGTTCCTGCAAATATGACTTTTCCTCAAGAACACGGTCATACCCGATATAAATCGGCACAATAATCATATCCGTACAGGCACCGTTTTTATATGCGTTGAGCAGAATGGACAGCAAACCCAGTTTGGGCATCAGGAGTTTGCCGGTGCGGCTGCGGCCCCCTTCAATAAACTGTTCGATGTTATATCCTTCTTCCAGCAGCTTGTAGATATATTCAGCAAAAACTTTAGAATACAGGACGGCCCCGCGAAATGTCCGTCGGATGAAAAAAGCACCGCCGCTGCGAAATATCGGACCCATGGGCCAAAATGATAAATTTTTGCCTGCTGCCACCAGAGGAACCGGCATATTATTATGATACAACAGGTAGGACAGGATCAGATAATCGATATGGCTTTTATGGCAGGGAATGAGAATTAACGGCCCTTTTAGCGCCAGCCTTTTGACTTTGTTCAGGGCATTATTATTGATCGTGACGCCATCAAACATCGTGCGAATAATCCATCCGACCAGGACAGAAAAAATTTTTATATAAGCCGGGTTATAGCCGGCGGCAATCTCTTCGATATATTCATCTGCTTTTTTACGGACTTCATGAATCGGCGTGTCCCGGCTCGTAGCGTATTTTTCCATAAACTCCTGAAAGCGCCGGCCGGTTAGAATACTTTCCTTCAATTCCTGCCGGGTTTTGAGGATCGGACCGGTAATCGTTTGGCGGTGGCGGTTGAGCTGAACCAGTAAATTACGCCTCAACACCAGAGATTGATACTCAACCGGCTGGTTTCGCATTGATTCATTTTGCAGATACGTTTTAAGATTCACCGGTTCAGAGACCTCGAAAAAGACTTTGCCAGGGTTTTTGAACAATGCGAACAGGCGTCGCATTCTGCCCGGGTTGTCCTCGGGGCCGAATAAAATGTCGGCCAGGGTCGGAATTGACCGATGGGGGTTTCTGCTGAAAAACATGAGTTGAGGGACGATATATACCGGACGCTCGGTTGTTTTTTGTAATTCGATCAGGTATTGAATGGGATCTGTTTTGGCTTTGATAAAGCGACGATAAAACCCTTTTCTGCTGACCAGTGAAAGCATACCGGCCTTTCCCTCTAACAGGATCTGGGCGATATAACCGCTTTTATAGGGGTTGGGAAAGGTTCGCCTGTGAATAAAGTAATCAATGTGCGCCAGCATCATTTTAATAAGATGGGAAACTGGCTGCCAGAAATAGACTTGATAGTAAAAACCGATTTGCGGGTATGGCAGGCCGGCTTTCTGATAGCGGCTGTAATAAAGTAAATATTCAAAATAACTCTTAAATTTGGTTGCATAAACGACAATCGCATCGTCTTCAAGTTGTTGTAAAACAGCGATCTGATCTTTGTTGGTTTTGATACCGGAATAAAATAATTTAAGAATGAACGATGGTAATTTGCCGAGTTTATCCGGCAGGTAACAACTGTAGTGGTTGTGGGTTCCGTTGAGCACCCGATGGATCCAATTGCTTGAATTTCGGCTGGGTTTTGCTGCCATCAAATTAACCTTTTTCTTATTTAAACATCTGCTGCCCTGGATATCGAATTCAAGATTACGGTGATCGAATTTGGGTGAAGACCGATTTGTTTTACATGGATTTTGGAGGATTAAATGCTGGAGTCTGTTAGTGTAAATAAAATTTTATAAAGTTAAAAATTAACAGAATAAATGATGCTTTGCAATATTTTATTCGAAACGCTAGTTTTTATTTGACGCCATAAACGAATCATATTAATAATACAATGATATTCATGTGAAAAGCCAATCTCATCTTTGGAACGGATTTTAAGTTTTAAGTGAAAGGAGGTTAATGCAAATATGAAAACTTTAATTGGTGGCGCGATCGCAGCGGCACTGGGCCTCGTTGGCCTTGTCATTTGGTGGGGACAGTTTTTAATGGTTCTGGCCGGCATTATCCCTGCGATGCTTCTACTGGGCGGAGCTTTAGCTATTTATCTCGGCTTTGACGAGCTCAAAGATTCCTGGAAAGACGATGAAACTGTCGAATCCCCACCTGAAAGCAGTGCAGGTGAAGAAGTAGAAAAATATAAAAAAGAAATTGATGATCTCAAAGAGGAGATCGAAACACTTAAGAAAGATTAGCCGCTTTTGTTTTGGAAACCGATCAGGGCCCGGCGTGCAGGCGTGCCGGGCTCTATGTATTCTTATCTTTGGTATTTTTGATGGCGGATGTCGCCAGGAAATCTGCCCGTTCATTGCCTTCATCGCCGGCGTGGCCTTTAACCTTGACGATTTTTAAATTTTTAAACTTCATCATCGTTTTTTTTATCGATTGCACCATTTCACGATTGGCTTTGGCTTTCCAGCCAAGAGTCAAAACCCCGTAGGCATACCGGCTGTCTGTGAAAATCCACACCGGTAGGTCGGTTTTTTTGACTGCCTGCAATCCTGCCTGTATTGCCTTAAGTTCGGCGATATTATTGGTTGCCAGGCCGATATATTCTGATATCTCTTTTTCATATTTGCCGAAGCGCATGACCACACCGATACCTGCCGGCCCCGGGTTGCCGGCAGAAGCGCCGTCCGTAAAAATAAGAATTCCTTCCTTATCGTCGGTTTGAGCCACCGTCTTACCATTTTGGATCTCTTGCGTTAACGCAGGATCGGAATCGAGGGGTTTTATACTGCTCTTGCGGACCCAGTATTCATGGGTTTGGTCGAGTTGATATTTGATCAAGACCTTGCCGTTTTCTTCAACGGGCTTTCCGAAACCATTGACGGCAACCCAGACCTTGTTTTTTTTAAAGCGCATTCGCTTCCATTCCGGATTGTCTGTTCCCAAACTCGGCCCCCTCGTTCGGTCAGAAAACAGAAGTCAGTAGTCCGTAGTCAGAATACTGAATGCCGATTCCATTTTATTGCGTATGTTTTCTGTCATCTGCCAGCTGTTTTCTGTCCTCTGTTCTCCGACATCTACCCTCTGCCCTCTGATCATTTGTAAAGATGAAATCTCCGACTGATTTCAGAAAATTCATCCAATTCGGCTTGCCAGGATTCTGCAATCTGCTCAACAGGTTCGAGGATTTCTAGCCGGTTTCGGATTTTCTGATTTCCGATAATCAGATCGATCGGCAATCGCTGGGTTTCATATTCATAAGGCGGCTGTTTCCATTCGAAATCTGTTTTGTGATGCTGGATGACCGCCTGAAGCAGCCGCAGGCTGGTCTCATAAGGCCGGTATTCATCCGGGTCTGTGATATGAATTTGAAATCCCCTGCACGGATGGGCCTGCCATTTGTTTGCGGTGGGTTCGAAGACAACCTCTCTGAGGATAATCCCCGGGATCGATTCGGCAACAAAGGCGGCAACAATTTTTGCCGGATTTAAATAGGGGGCGCCAAAAAGCTCGAAGGGCTGGGTTGTCCCGCGGCCTTCAGAAACATTGGTCCCTTCCCATATGACCTGACCCGGATAAACCATGGTTGAAACAGGGTTGGGCAGGTTGGGCGAGGGTGGCACCCATGGTAATCCGGTCTGCCGGTAAAACATCGCACGCCGCCAGCCTTCCATTCGAACGACCTCAAGGCTGCAGCCAATCTCAAAGTGCTCATTGAAAAGCTGCGCCAGTTCACCGATAGTTAGCCCATGTCGCATGGGCAGCGGGAAGCGCCCGACAAATGAACGCCAGTCAGGTTCAAGGCAGTTGCCCTCGATGGTTACGCCGTTAATCGGATTGGGACGGTCAAGAACCACCACTTTTTTGTTCAATGCTTCAGCGGCCTCGAGGCAGTAAGATAATGTATATATAAACGTGTAGACCCGGGTGCCGACATCCTGCAGATCGACCAAAAGCACATCAATGGGGTCGAGCATTTTTTCGGTGGGGATACGGGTTTTTCCGTAAAGACTATAAACCGGTATTTTTAAAACCGGATCCATCATATCGGCGGATTCGATCATGTTGTCCTGTTTTTCGGCGAAAAATCCGTGTTGCGGGGAGTACAGGGCGGTCAGTTTGCCCGGCAAACGGCGATCGACCAGAAATCGGGAGTGATTGAGCATCGGGTCTACGGAAGCCGGATTGCATAAAAGTCCCAGGCGGCTGCCCGCAACCCATTTTGGCGGTGATTCTAAAAATCGTTCCAATCCGGTTCGTACTTTTGCCAAAGTGCTCTCCTTTTTTCAGGTGGTTTCTTAACCCCTTAATTTAATGCGCGCGCAAAGCCGCTAAGCCCGCAAATAATAATGGTTTAAACAAGAAAAGAACTCTGGGCGTCTTTGCGGCTTTGCGTGCGGCCTAAAGTTGGAAGTGATCTAAAGTGCCTAAAGTTGAGGAATTCTGTCCGTTTTATTTATAGATGAAGCACAGCGAAACAACAACTTCAGCCACTTTAGATCACGTTCGTCACTTCAAGCACTTTTTTATTATCATATTGCTGTCCGTATCAAAAGTGAAAAAGCTTGACATCACTGACAATAATTCTTACAACTGCAGGCTATTTTTGGTTTGGTTGCCTGGTGATTTTGTCTTTGCTACATCATATGGGAACCAGCATATAACGACAACCCCAATTGTGTTAAAACTGAATTAAGGTATTGAGTTGACAGCTGGTGGAAATTAATCTGACAGGAATCGTCGTTGTTGTCGGCAATTACGGCAGCGGTAAAACCGAAGTGTGCATTAACCTGGCGGCGCACCGTAAACTGAACGGGATCGACGTTCGAATCGCTGATCTTGACCTGGTGAATCCGTATTTTCGAACACGTGAAGCCAGAGGATCACTAGCGGAGTTGGGAATTGAAATCGTCCTTCCACCGGAGCAATATCTGCAGGCCGATCTTCCGATCCTTAGCCCGCAGGTGGCGGGGTTGATCCGTCGGCCCAGCCAGCTGACACTGCTGGACGTCGGCGGTGATGATGTGGGGGCGACGGTACTGGCGACACTTGAGGACGAGCTTAAGGAAAAACCCCTAAGCGTTCTGCAGGTTGTCAATCCGTTAAGACCTTTTACCGAAACGGTTGAAGGCTGCCTCACAATCCGCAAACAGATCGAGCAGGCTTCCAGGCTGTCGATTAACGGTATAATCGGTAACGCGAATTTAATTGATGAAACCACCGCGGATGATATATATGACGGCTATGATTTTGTTAATGGCCTATGCCAATCCAGCGGGTTGCCGCTTGAATTTATTACCATCTCGCGAAAATTGTTGTCGGTTGTCGATTCCCGGCAATTTGCCTGCCCGGTGCTGGCAATAGATAGGCAACTGGTGCCGCCGTGGCAAAAACCTGTTCCGCTCGGAAAAACGGGTTCCTCGCAGTGACGCTTGCGCTTTGATGCTTGCAGCGCTATTATGGGCCGGCGAAGGAGGTGTTATTGATTTCGTTCACCACAAAGCTCACAAAGTGCACAAAGATAAATGCAAAATCTTTTTTTGTTTCTACTTTGTGTCCTTCGTGAACTTCGTGGTAAAATTTCAATATGTCAATCGCATATGTTGCTTGATATAAATTACAGAATTGACATTATATCTTAGTGGAGGAATCCGGATTTATGGCTTATGAGCATTTAATTGACAATGATCGATGTAAGGGGTGCGGTTTGTGCGTAACCGTATGCCCGAAAAATGTCCTGGAAATTTCAAAAGAGGTGAACACCAAAGGCTATTTTCCAGCATTTCAGGCGCGTCCCGAGGACTGCATTTTTTGTGCCTTATGCTGCACGATGTGCCCGGATGTAGCGATAACCATCAGCGAAATTGAAGCGGAAGCGGCAGGTGGGAAATGAATTTTGCACGATTCAGTTAAAAAATAATTGGAGGAATATATGGGGAAAGTCTTAATGAAGGGCAATGAAGCCATTGGCGAGGCTGCTATTCGGGCCGGATGTTTGAATTATTTTGCCTATCCAATTACGCCGCAATCCGAGGTTGCTGAATATCTTGCCCGGCGTCTGCCGGAGGCCGGTGGTGTGTTTTTGCAGGGTGAAAGCGAAGTTGCGGTATCCTATATGATTTTTGGCGCGGCGGCCAGCGGAGAGCGGGTTTTTACGACTTCCTCCAGCCCCGGCATCAGTCTGATGAGTGAAGGCATCAGCTATATTACCGCGGCCCAGTGTCCGGCGGTGTTTGTCAATATCATGCGCGGCGGACCGGGACTGGGTGGTATCCTGCCCTCCCAGGCCGACTATATGCAATCCGTAAAAGGGGGAGGGCACGGTGACTATAAACTGCTGGTCATGGCGCCGGCCAGTGTTCAGGAAGCCGTTGAGATGATGATGGGCGCATTTGCGCTGGCAGAAAAATACCGCAATCCGGTCATGATTCTTGGCGACGGGCTAATCGGCCAGATGATGGAACCGGTGGAATTTCCGGATTCACTCAAAGCCGAACCCACCAAAAAAGATGAATGGGCTACCAACGGCATGGACACCCGAAAAAGCAACCAGCGGAACCTGGTCAAAACGCTCTATCTAAACCCCGAGGAGCTCAACGCCCACAATTTGATGTTAAAAGCCAAATATGAGCAGATGGAACGGGAAGATGTACGCTATGAGGCTTACAATGTGGATGAAGATTACAGCGTGCTCATTGTCAGCTACGGTACCATGAGCCGTGTATGCCGCACCGCCATTGATAATTTGAAGGAGCAGGGCTTTGAAGTCGGCATGATTCGCCCCCAGACATTGTTTCCGTTTCCTAAAACCGCTATTTACGATGCGGCCGGCAAGCAGGGTTGCCGGGCGGTACTGTGTGTAGAAATGTGTATGGGGCAAATGGTGGAAGATGTCGAGCGCAGCGTGGCGGGTCAGCTGCCGGTGCACTGGTACGGCAAATGCGGCGGTGAAGTTCCCACACCGGAAGAGGTGATGGAGGAAATCAAAAAATTACAAAATTGAGGAATTCAGGAATTCAGGGATTGCGGAATTCAGGAACCCTAAATCCTTTTCTCCAGTTATATCTTAAATTCCCAGATCAACAAGGAGAACAAAAATGGGAAAAATATTTCAGAAACCCGAGGCCCTGGCCGATACGATTACCCACTATTGCCCGGGCTGCACCCACGGCGTAGCCCACCGGCTGGTGGCCGAAGTTATCGATGAACTCGGTATCCGCGGCAAAACCGTTGGTGTTGCACCCGTGGGCTGTGCTGTTATGATGTATAATTATTTTACTTTTGATTTTCAGGAGGCAGCCCATGGGCGCGCACCGGCGATGGCGACCGGCATTAAGCGCGTGCGGCCGGATCTGATGGTATTTACCTATCAGGGCGACGGAGATCTGGCCAGCATCGGCATGGGAGAGATTGTGCATGCCGCCAACCGCGGAGAAAAGTTTACGGTTATCTTTATCAACAATGCGGTTTATGGCATGACCGGCGGGCAGATGGCACCGACAACCATGCCAGGCCAGCGGACGACCACCTCACCCTTCGGCCGTAAGGTCCTGGAAACCGGGATGCCGATAAAAATGTCGGAGATGCTGGCCGCACTTGAGACACCGGCTTATATTACCCGCCAGACACTGCTAAATCCGAAATATATCAACAAGGCCAAAAAAGCGATCAAGAAGGCCTTTACCTATCAGATGCAAAATACATGCTTCAGTTTTGTTGAGTTGGTCAGTACCTGCCCGACGAACTGGGGGATGACCCCGCTGGACGCAATCAAGTGGGCTGAAGAAAAAATGCTACCCTATTTTGCGCTAGGCGTTTTCAAAACGCCCGAAGAGAACGTCGAGCAGTAAACTGTCAGCAGTATGCAGTATGCAGGTATCAGTGAACCGTAAACAGCATGCCGTGTAATGTGATCTTTGGCCCGGACAAAAAGACGGGCTTCAGACGCTTACGCTTTACTGCCGGCTTCCTACTGCCCATTAAGGAGGGAGGGATAATGCAAAACGAAGTTCAATTCGCCGGATTCGGCGGCCAGGGGATCATGTTAATGGGCCAGATTATGGCCGAAGCGGCGTTGCAACAGGGCCATGAAGTGGTATGGATTCCGTCTTACGGCCCGGAAATGCGTGGCGGCACGGCCTATTGTACGGTGGTTATCAGTGATCGGCCAATCGGTTCTCCGATAATTCGAAATCCAAAGCACCTGGTGGCCATGAATCGGCCTTCTCTTGAAAAATTCGCACCCTCTGTCAAATCCGGCGGCACCATTTTCATCAACAGCTCC
>Ga0209536_100007138_pt1 | contig 16964 bp, 19 predicted proteins | sample DeeMarSeWOR28_12_FD_187461 | JGI IMG/M metagenome (GOLD analysis project Ga0209536, IMG submission 187461) | Marine sediment microbial communities from White Oak River estuary, North Carolina - WOR-2-8_12 (SPAdes) (version 2) | ecosystem: Environmental > Aquatic > Marine > Intertidal zone >... | reverse complement strand
AGGTGAGTAAATTAAAAAAGAAGTTTTAGACAAAATAAAAGAACTGTTGAAGAGTCAGAGATATGCAGTTATCGCTACAAATAATGAAAATATTCCTTATACAAATATTGTTGCTTTTGCTACATCTGAGGGCTTCGGAAATATATTATTTGCAACTAGAAAAGATACAACGAAGTATTTAAATTTATTAAATAATCCATGTGTTTCTATTCTTATTGATAACAGAAAAAACCTTACATCTGATATTAAGAATGCAAGAGCAGTATCTGCAGAAGCAGAAGTCAAAGGTATAAAAGAAAATAAGGAGAAATATAAAGAATTATTAAGAAAAAAACATCCAGAATTAGCAGGTTTTTTAAATGAACCAAACTGTGAACTTTTTATGTTAGAAGTTAAAAAATATTTTTATGTTGATAATTTCGACAAAAAACATACCATAAAAATGAATCAATAAAACAAGTTAATAAATCAATAAAAAAAAATTATTAAAAATTTTTTTTAGTATATTTTGAAATTATCAATTTCAAATGCAATTTCATTTCTTCGCAAAAAGCCAGGTGTGAAAGGACTATTATATCTCATTAATATCGGATCATCTTTTATCTTGATATTTTCATTTTTTAAAAAACCAGATAATTTCTCAATTTGTTTTTGTACACGATTCCTAGAGGTTCTACCACTAAATCTTAAAACTGCATAAATTTTTTCTTTTTGAACTTTAATTTTAATTTCAGGGTTAAGAGGTATAGGAACTTTATCCTCAGTATAAAACGATGGAATAACAAATGCCATAAAATCATCTTTTGTTATTACCGGTGCAGTCATAGGTATTTTTTCTGAGGTTATCACAGGTGCTGTCATTGGAATCTTTTTTTGGGTTTTATTATCACCAGATATATAATTAAAAAGAAGACTAAATCCGGAATCATCTTTATACCCTTCAACAACAGCTAATAGCATTTTTGGATATTTTCGAATTTCAATACCATTTATTTTTTTCAAATTTTCATAGCTTGCTTTTTCAACCATCTATTTCACTTTATAATATTATAAATATTTTCTTAAATAATAAGTTATAATATAAAGATATCTAAGGGATTACTTAAAATACGAAAACCCTTATATTAGTCTTAAGAAATTGTTATATAATGGGGGTTTTTAAAAAACGTCGATTAACAGTATCATACAGATGATTAAACTAACTCGGGGCCATATTGGTATTGGAGTAATACCTTCATTTTTATTTGGTTCTCTTTTTGCACTAATTCTGGGATATGAGTTTAATCTTTACATTTTTCTATGGGGATTTTTGATTATTTTTCTTATTTATGCTTCTGCAGCTTATATCAATGATTATTATGATTTTGAGGCTGATCAATATAATAGGCAATTTGGTTTTTCTGGTGGAAGTGGAGTTTTACAAAAACATCCTCACTTGAAGGGATTAACTAAAATTTTAGCCATTATTTTCATAATTTTATCACTAATCTTTACTGTTATTTTATCATATTATACTTTTATTCCATTTTGGTCAGTTGGATTCATAGCAATTGGAGGTTTTTTCTCTTGGTTTTACTCCGGACCTCCAATTAGGTTTTCATATAGGGGTATGGGTGAATTTCCACATTTTCTTGCTGGTTTTATGAATACAACCTGGGGTTATATCCTGTTAACAGGAACTTTTGATCTCCAAATATTAATTTTTGCAATTCCTTTTTCCCTTCATCTTTTAAATGTTATATTAATTTTTGAAATTCCAGATAAAGAAGCAGATATACATGGTGGTAAACGTAACTTTATAGTTAACCACGGTAGGAAAAAAAGTTATCTATTGATAAGTATAATTTTTTGGATTTCAACGTTATATTTTATGATATTGGCTTTTTCCCAATGGTATGTAAATTATATAAACTTCTGGATTCTTGCTTTGATATCTGTTATTCCTTCTTTATATTCAAGTTATACCTATCTAAAAAAACCTTTTGAACAAAAAAAGGCAACATTTTATGCAATTAGAAATGCTGTAGCATTATTTACAATTTCAATAGTTATATTAATTTATTTTATTTCACTTCAGTTTTGAAATAATTTTTTACAATTATTACATTGGTCTTAATGTTCCTGCAAATACCTGCCATGCAAGTGCGGATTTTGCTACTAAACTAAGGACTATATACATTTTTTCTCCATATAGATAATCCTTCCATTTTCCAACTTTTTTATACTGAAGAAACATGTTTATTGCAAACAAATTGAAAAATATTGCAATTGTTATAAATATTGCAATTACAAAATCAGGAACTGATTCAGCGGTAATTAATGGAATGAAAATAATGACCCAAGGAATAAAACCTGAAATACATCCTATTGTATATGATGTCCAATTTGTTTTTTTGGTTGTTTGATTATGGATTTCCATCATAAGACCCATTAGATTCATAACAGCTGTCAGTGTAAATAAAGCAATCAATGTTCCTATATCATAAATTGTTACAAGCATAGCAATTAAAAAAATCATAAGAGACGCGCTAAAGGAATATTCATACCATCTAGCAGGATTGATATGTTTTTTTAGATTATTAACATACCATTTATAAAGAACTGTAGCCAATAAAAAATGAGCTATTGCTGACATAAATAAAAACAATGCTACTAAAGGTCCAATTCTTAAATCAAAAAAAGTCTCTGAAACAGGTGAAATAGTCTGAGTTATTTCATCAAATACAGGAGTTGAATATGTTAAAGGTAGAGTAAATTCATTACTTAGTAAAACCATTAAACTTCCTTGTATAAAGTGCAGTACACACATTACTGCATTAAAAATTCTTAATCGCTTGAAGCATTTATCGCCTAAAGAACTAAAACAGTCAATTTTTGTGTCTTCTTTTTTATCTGTTGGAAATACATACTTACCATATGTATTACATTTAGGACAGGTGATATATAATTCATCTCCTGGATTTCCCTTTACATTTAACTCATGTGCACATTTAGGACATTTTATTCTTTTATCAACCATTTTATCCTTCTCATAATTAAATATATATTATTTAAATTATATGAAGTTCTCCGCCTCTTCTTATAATAATTGTATTTATTATTGCACGGATTATATCAATAGGTCCAAAGAATTCTTTCTTACCGAGAACTATAACATAATCCCCACCTTGTTCATATGGGTCCCAACAATATACATAATATGTTCCCTTCTGACTTAAAATTTCATCAAAAACTGGACCAACATAATAATTTTTTCCGCCAAATGGTTCATAAAACGTTTCTCGAATAACTCCCGGTTCAACATTTTCTTTTACAATTACACCATAACCATCTGGAATCTCAAAAGGAAGGGTTTGATTTGGTTCTGGAAGTCCTGGGCCTACAAGTGCAAACCAAGGAACAAATTCTTCATAATACTCATCAACTACTGGCACAATCAATTCTATATAAACATTTATTGGTTTATTTCCTATTTTAAATTTAAAAGCATCAATGTCTTCACAAGGATTTATCCCATCATTTTCCAGCCATGCATAGAAGGCTTTTGAATATTCAAGCATTTTCCATACATATAATGGTTTATCTTCAGCATAATCTTTGTATTCGATATATGGGACATGTGCGGAAATTTGGGATATGTTAATAAATAGAAGTAAAAAACATGTAATAAAAATAAAAAATAATTTTTTAAACATAATAATTTCTCCTTATCATAATAACTATAAGTAATTACTTATTCATAAAATATTCTATTACAATATAAAAGAATAAATAAAATAAGATAGGATTTTATAGTAAATATTCAAATTTGAATTTTATAAACTAATTTTCAAGTTTGTATAGATTTATATTTCCATTAGAAGTTTGTATATCTATAGTATTACCACCTTCACCAAGTTTTCCTACCTTATATTTTTCTTCAGATGTTGTTAAATTCAATGATAATCCTGAAATTGTTATTTGACCATTTGATGTTGACATTTCAATATTTGCATTTAAAGAAGAATTTATATAAACAGTTATTCCACCGTTACTTGTGCTTATTGATATATTTCCTTTAAAATCATTAACCTCAGCAAATATTCCAAGGTTTGAAGACTCCAAATTCTTTATCCCTGTTGTTTCCTTAACTTCAATCCGTCCATTACTTGTAGTTGCAGATACATAACCGGAAACATCTTCGATTATTATTGCACCATTTGAACTTTTTGCATTGACATCCCCTTTAACTCCTGATATCTGAATTGCTCCATTAGAAGTTGTTACAGAGTCAACAGTTACCTTTTCTGGAATTTTAATATTCATATCAACACTAGGTGTAGTCAACCTCTGACCTAAATATTCTACTTCTATTTCTAATTCATTTTCTCCTTCAATTACGTTTATTTCAATTTTATCAAGTTCTTCTTGACCAAAGGAAGTTTTCTTTATTGCATTAACAAGGACTGTATCCCCATCATATGTCTTTATTTCTATCTGACCATTTATTGTAGCAACATTTAAAACTGTATTTTCATCAACTTCATATTCTTCATCGAAATATTCTGTTGTTTTAGGTCCGAAACAACCACTAAAAATAGATACAAGAAACAGCACTACTACTCCAATAACAATGTATTGTTTTTTCATTTTTCCTCTCCTGAAATAAAGATTCATATAAAATTTTATTTTATAAAATCCATGGTATTTTCAAAAATTTTTATTTAAAAGATGATTGAAAAATTTATAATAACCGTTCTTTTTCCTATTTTGTGAAAAAAAATTATTTGTATATGAAGATTATAATTTCTTTTCTAATATTTATTTTAATTATGATGTTTATTTTATCTGTTATTAAAGGCGATATGTTATGGAGTTTTTTTGCAATAATTATGATATTTATTGCCGTAGTTCCAACAATATTTAGGTATTATTTTAAGATCAAACTACCTTATTTATTTGATGTTTTTATATGTCTTGCTTTAATTTTTCATATGGGAAATGGTTTACTGGATATTTGTAAGATTTTTCCTATTTATAATAAATTTACCCATTTTTTTTCAGCTAGTGTTGTAGCATTTATTGTTTTGATTTCCCTTTTTGTTTTTAATGAGTATTATAGAGGAATTGCTGTTAATATTTTTAAAATCCTTTTTGATGTGATAGTAACAACTATTACTTTTGGAGTAATATGGGAGTTTATGGAATGGACAAGTGATTATCTTTTTAATTTAAATACACAACCAAGTCTTAATGATACAATTGGTGATCTTTTTGCAGATATGCTTGGTGGGCTATTTATTGCTTTTATTGGCTATTTTTTAATTAAAAGAGGTATTTTAAGAAGTTTTTCTAAGGATTTTAAAAAGCACTTTAATGAAATAATTGAAAATTAAATATTTATTTTTTCAAAAACTTTTTACTTAAGAACTTTTATTGTATATGTGTTTAAAATGGATAAATCGATTTTAAGAACTATTGGCATTATCATATCGTACGTTCTTAAGATTATCATGATTATTTTTTTATTTATTTCAATATGGAAACTATTTTGGATATGGATTTTTGGGTGTATTCTTGCGTTGATTGTTAGTTTTGTTCCTACGATACTTAAAAGAAACTATCAAATTACTCTACCACTTGTCTTAGAGATTTTAATTACAATTGCTCTTATCTTACATGTCGGTGGAGGACTGCTAGGTGCATATGGTATAACTCATTATGATACATTGACCCATTTCGTCTCTTCATTTCTTGTGGCTTTTCTTGCATTTGTTGTAATCTATATATTAGATGAATATTGGGATGGTTTAATAATGGATAAATATGCACTGGCTTTCTTAGTTGTAATCACAACAATTGCAATGGGTGTTGTATGGGAGTTTAACGAATGGATTACAGATATATTATTTGGAACTCATGAACAATGGGGATATGATGATACAATTAAAGATCTGTTTATAGATATGATTGCAGGACTAGTTATGGCATTTATTGGAGTTGCAATGATAAAGCGCGGAAGTTTTGATGAATTAACTGAAGATCTTGGTGAGCAGATTGATAAATTAATAATTAAGAGTAATAAGGATGAAACAAAAAAATGAATAAGATAAAAGATATATGCAGAAAAAAATGCGTTTCATTTAGTTTTATATTAAGAATAGTAATGATTATATCTCTTATCCTAGCTATTTGGAGAAAAGATTATGTCTGGGTAGCAGGAACATTTATAGGAATATTTATTAGTATTCTTCCAAGTATTTTAAAAAGAGACACAAAGTTTACTCTACCATGGGTTCTTGATTTTTTAATAGCATTAGTTACAATCTTACATATGGGTGGTCGGTTACTTGATTTTTATTATACAATTGAAAATTATCAAATAGTTACCCGTTTTTTCATATCAATTCTTGTTGCATTTATTGGTCTTGCAATGATATATGTTCTGGATGAACATTGGGACGGGCTTAAAATGGATAAATATGCAATGGGTTTTGTAACAGTTGTTTTCACAATATCCATTGGTGTATTTTTAGAATTTATAAAATTTATCAATATAACAGGTACATATTATGTGAGATCCAACCACGTTCTAATGCTTAATTTATCAGCTGACATGGTTGCAGGAATTGTTATAGCAATAATTGGAGTTAATCTAATTAAAAGTGGCAGATTTGACAAAATTACTGATGAGTTTGGAAATCAAATAGATAAAATGGTAATAGATAAACTTGAAAATAGAAATCGTAATAAGAAAATAAATAAAGGACAATAACAAAAAATTAGTCAAAGGTCTGGAAGTTGGATATATTTTTCATATATACTATTGACAATGGAATTATAAATTCCAATAGTATCTTATTCCAATTTTTATATTATTTTCCTTCAAATCAAACTTATGTATAAATTAATAATATTATAAAGGATGGTATTGTAAGTCTTAAGATGGATAGGAACCTATTTATAGAACCAATGATTATCATAATAACAAAAAAGTTAAGATATAAACTTCACTCTTTCGGTAATTCGAATTTTTGAAATTTTGTTTTTTTCTTTTTTAAAAGCTCAGCCATAAACAGCTGAGGAGGTGAAACAAATATGAAAGGTAAAATAAAATGGTATAACGCTAGAAAAGGATATGGATTCATTGAAGGTGAAGATGGAAAAGATATTTTTGTTCATTCGTCTGCAACACCTATGGGCACATATCTGAATGAAGATGATCAGGTTGATTATGAAACAGAAGAATCAGACCGAGGTTTGAAAGCGAAAAACGTAAAAAAGTTGTAAATAAGTGAATAAATTTTCATTACTTTATATTTATCTCTATAACTTGTTCTTAATAAGGTAATAGGTTTGATTTGATTGAAAATGGAAAATAATCAAAAAAATAAACAACAAATAGAAGAAACAATTAAATGTCCAAAATGTGGTAGCAATAGATTAACAAAGGACTACTCAAGAGCTGAAATTGTATGTGAAAAATGTGGACTTGTTATTGATGCAGAAATAATTGATCATGGTCCAGAATGGAGAGCTTTTGATAGTGAACAAAGAGAAAAACGAGCTCGTATTGGAGCTCCAATGACTTATACGATTCATGATAAAGGTCTTACAACAACCATAAGTTGGCAAAATAGAGATGCTTATGGACACTCCATTCCCACGAGAAATAGAGCTCAACTTTATAGAATTAGAAAATGGCAAGCAAGAACTAGATTTGGTGATGGAACAGAAAGAAATCTTGCAATTGCGCTTTCATATATTGATAGGATGTCCTCAGCTTTGAGTCTTCCAAGAAATGTTAGAGAAACCGCAGCTATGATTTACAGAAAAACTGTAAGAATGAAACTAAGTCGGGGAAGAAAAATTGAGGGTATTGCAGCAGCTGTTTTATATGCTGCTTGTAGACAATGTAATGTACCAAGAACTCTTGGAGAAATTAGCAAAGTATCAGAATTGAAAAAGAAAGAAATCGGAAAATACTATAGAGATATCTCACATAAATTACAGTTAAAATTATTACCCACTGTTCCTCAGGATTATATTTCAAGATTTTGTAGCTTATTAAGTCTTAGTAGTAATGTTCAAATTAAAGCAATAGAGATATTGAAAAAAGCATTAAATAAAGAACTGGTTAGTGGTAGAGGCCCTACAGGAATGGCTGCAGCAGCTATTTATATTTCATCAGTTCTTTGTCAAGAGCGTAGAACACAAAGGGAAGTATCTGAAGTTTCTAGTGTTACAGAAGTAACTATTCGTAATAGATATAAAGAAATCGTAAATGAACTTAATATCGATATGCTAATATAGAAAAATATTGAATTAAATAATGAAAAACTATATAAGTAATGTAAACAGTATAGTAAATAAGAAGGAAATAGAAACTTGAGTTTTCATCTCATAAGTTTAGGATGGATTTTTTTTTATTTTTTTCAGGCATTAATACTAAAAAAAGTGAGTAAAATATGAGTCGAAATAATAAAAGAAGAAGACGTAATAATGAAAAAACAAAACCAAAAAAATTGATTAGATGCAAAGCTTTAAATCGACCTGTGTTCGATAATGAAGTTTGCTCAAAATTTAGTTCTAAAATTAGTTCTAATACTCTAAATAATTGTGTAAATTGTATACATGCTTTTTAATGTTGATTTTTGTAAACTAGATTAAAATTGGTGAGTTTAAATGAAAGGAATTGTTAATTGGTATAGCGATAAAAAGAAAGAAGGATTAATAGAAGGACATAATGGTGAAAATGTAATGGTTTATGAAAAAGACCTTCCATTTTTAACAATTCTTCATGCAGGTGATCATGTAGAGTATCTAATAGAAAAAACAAAAAATGGATTGAAAGCAATAAAAATTAAAGAAATTATTGATTGATTTTATTAAATCTTATAAATATAATGAGTGAGAAAATGATTTTTGAAAAACTTAATATTGATAAAAAATTAAAAGATAAGGTAGATGAATGTGGATTTAATGATTTGACTTTGATACAAGAGAAATGTATACCCGAAGTATCAAAAGGAAAAGATGTCGTTGGTCAAGCAGAGACAGGGTCTGGTAAAACACTTGCTTTTTGTTTACCTATTTTAGATTCTATTATATCAAACAATGGGCTACAGGTCCTGGTTTTAACTCCCACAAGAGAACTATGCATCCAGGTAACTAATGTTTTTAAAGATTTTGGGAAAAATCTTGATATTATTACAAATGATGTATACGGCGGAGTTAACATTGAGCCTCAAATAAGAAAAATTAATAACTCAAATATAATCGTCGCAACACCTGGAAGATTATTAGATCATATTGATAGAAGGACTATAGATTTAAAAAATATCAGAGTCTTGGTTCTTGATGAAACTGACAAGATGCTAGAAATGGGTTTTATTGAAGATGTTGAAAAAATTATCTTTAATATACCCAAAGTAAGACAAACTCTTATGTTTAGTGCAACTATATCTGATGATGTTTACAGAATAGCAAAAAAACATTTGAAAAATCCATTAATGTTCAGAACAAAACCATTTGTTGATACAGATAAATTAAATCAACAATATTATGATATTTACAATCATAATGATAAATTTTCTCTCCTTGTACATTTACTTAGAACTTCAACGAAAGGCCTTGCTATTGTATTTTGTGCAACAAGAAAAGAAACAGATATTGTCGCAAAAAACCTTAGACGACAAGGAATTAGTACTTCTGAAATACATGGCGGAATGAATCAGAATAAACGTCTTAAATCACTTGATAAATTAAAAAAACAAAAAATTGATGTGCTCGTAGCAACGGATGTTGCAGCAAGAGGTCTTGATATCAATAACGTTACACATGTTTATAATTATGATGTACCTAAAACTTCTAAAGAATATATTCATCGAATAGGTCGTACTGCAAGGGCTGGTAAAAATGGAGATGCTGTAACGTTGCTAACAAGGAGAGATCATGATAATTTTAGAAATGTTCAAAGTGATGAAAAGCTTACTATAACACAAGCGAAATACCCAAAATTTGATAGAGTACCTTTCTTCAGAGGACATAAAAGAGGAAAAAAACAATATTCTAATGATTATTAATCAATAACAAAAAACCTATATCCTATTAACAAATCACAAGGCTAAATGTCAGATACAAACAGATTTTCAATTATACCTGACTATGGTGATCCAAATAATCCAAAAATTAGAGCAAAATATGGCTATTTAGAAGCAGCTGTAAGTATAATTTGTAATACCTTACTTTTTTTATTAAAATTAATCCTTGGTCTTTTCATTAACAGTATTGCTCTCATTGCTGATGGAGTTCATTCTTTATCTGATGTTTCAACTTCTGGTGTTGTAATTTTTGGTTTTAGAATAGCAAAAAAAGAACCAGATAAAGATCATCCTTTTGGTCATGGTAGAGCAGAGTACATTGCAACATTGATTATCGCGATTATTTTAGTTCTCGTTGGTTTTGGTTTTATCGAACAATCTATTGAAAGAATAATAAATATTGAAAATATAAGTCATCAGGAGTTTGCAATAATTATTATTTTTATTGTTCTAATCTCTGCAGTTTTTAAGGAGCTTATGGCAAGATATTCAAATGCTATTGCGAAAAAAATCAACAGCGATGTTTTAAAGGCAGATGCATGGCATCATAGAAGTGATGCAATATCTTCTATCGGTGTTGCAATAGGAATTCTTGGTGCAAGGTTAGGTTTTCCAATACTAGATCCTATTTTTGGAATTTTTGTTGCAGTAATTATTATTTATGTTGGAATAGATTTAATGAGGAAATCATCTAATTTTTTAATGGGAACAAAAGTTGAAAAAGATAAAATTAGTAATATAGGAGAAATAATTAAGAATACTCAATACGTAGAAGGAATTCATAAGATTTTTTTACATGATTACGGGACAAATAAAGTAATTACTTTACATGTTGAAATTGAATCAAACTTATCAATAGAAAAAGCACATTCTATTGCAGATGTTCTTGAACAAAAAATACAAGAAAAAACCAATTGTTCTACAGTTATTCATCTTGAACCAAAGAATAATAAAAAGGATACAAAAAATGGTAATAAAATAATTGAAAAGATATTAAAAACTCAAATCGAAGTAAAATCTTATCATAAAATCCAGATTATTAAAGGATTAGGCAAAGATGATATAAAAATGCATTTAATCGTAGATCATAATATGCCTGTTCAAAAGGCACACAATCTTTGCCATAGGATTGAAAAAATTCTTCAAAAAGCATATGGTTCATGTAATGTTGATGTCCATTTTGAACCATGTGGTAATAACTGTGAAATCTGTAAAATATCTTGTAAAGATAAAAAATAGAATTTTGTTAGTTAATGTTCAAAAAAAAATCGTGCTCGATATATCTAATGATCGAATCGATTATTTTTTTGTTTCCATTTAGCCCATAATACAAGAAATGTTGGAAGAATAAACACTGATGCTAAAAAGCTATATAAGATTGTTAGAGCAGTAATACCACCAAATTGTTGTAAGGGTGGCATCAAAGCAAATACAAGTAACCCAAAGCCAGATATTGTTGTAGCTGCAGCTCCAAATAAAGCTGTTCCTGTATTAGTTACTGTAATTCTACATACATCATCGATATATGAGATATTTGAAGTAGGTTTTTTAAATGAAACTTTTCCTAAAGTAGCACATTTTGGGCAAGTAACTCTTACAACTTCGTCAGGTTTTGCACTAACGCTTACAATTTCTCCACAGTTAGGGCATCTTGCTTTTATTAAATATGAGATATTATTTTTCATACTGTTTTTTTCTATACCCTCAAGAAACCTATGAGTAATATGTATTCCATAAGTAATTCCCAGACCAATTGTTAAAGATGCAATTGTTATAGTCATCATGTTAAGAGGTATATTTACTAGATACATTGTACCAAGAGTCCATGCAACACAAAATATTACTGGAGTCATTGTTATTAATCCAAGTATAAGTGATCGCCATTTATACCAAAAGACAAGGGTCAAAACAATAAGAGATAAAATAATTGTGATGATCAATGATCGAATTTGACTTTCGTTTAGTGAATCCATTATAACTTTTGTTAAAATTGAACCCCCTGTAACTATTGCTTTATCTGCACTATCATCTAATGGTGTTTTATCTTTATTTAAATCATTTTGTAGTGTATTAATAGCCTCATTATCATTTGAGTCTACATTAACTGATATTCGTAAAACCGAGCTATCGTAAATATTGTTATCAGTTTTATGTAAAACATATTGCACAGCTTTTATAGATTTTGTATTTGAATAAAGCCAATTATACAAATTAGTAATACTTTCTTTTGTAGCACTTTGACTTGGGACTCCATTGCTTGTCATAATACTATTATACATATTTTCAAAATCAGGGTCATAATTTGTATCCTGAACTCCATAAAGTGTAGTATTTGTCGCCCAATCTTTCATTACTGATAAAATCGACTGAACATCAGGCTCATCTGCTTTTTTAATTACTGATTCATCGTCTTTCATATTACTAATTGTTTCATCCATATCTCGTAATATTTCAGGATCGGCAATATCACCTTTAACTAAGATATTAACCTCTTCAGCCATTCCGCCACTAATCCCAAATTCGGTAATCATATAATCTAAATCTTTTGATATCTCTAAATCATCTGGAAGGAAATCCTCAAAATTAAAAGTTGTTTCTAATTGGAATGACACCACAACAGCTCCGATTGTGATTAAAGACACAACGATTATAACAATTATTGGATGATGCTCTGCAGCTACTGCTCCACTACTTATAGTTTTATCAAGAACTTTCTCACCAATATTTTTCATCTTTGATCTTCGGTTTTCAGAGTGATTATTATTTGATCCGATATTCCTTATTTTTCCTTTTTTTAATCTTCGATTGTCCCTAAGTTGTTTACATGCCGGAACAAAAGTGACCATTGTTATAAAACTTCCAATAATACCTATGGCACATAATACTCCAAATTGTCCAAGTAAACTTATTGGGGATGCTAAATTAGACATAAATGATACAACAGTTGTAACTGTTGCTAGAAGTAACGCCATTCCAACAGATGCAATTGTTATAACAATTGATTGATCAATATTTTTACCACTTCTTGTCTCTTCACGATATCTCATTGTAATATGTATTCCATAATCTATCCCAAGGCCAACAATTAATATTGGAACAGCTGTAGTCATAGGATTAAAAGTATAACCTAAAGCAGATCCAAATCCATAAACCCAAATTATTGCAAACCCTAAAGCAATAAGGCTGAACATCATATCAATTCCACTTCGATAGATAATTGCTAAAATAATTATGACCAATGTAAAAGCAAGTGGTAAAAGAATTGCCATAGATGCATTATTAGCCGCCATTATCTCATCCATGATTATACTTGAACCCATCACGGTCATCTCATTATAATCTAACCTAGCATCCTTGACAATTTCATCCATCCTTTTTTCTACTTCTGAAAAGTCCGATTGCCCCATCATACCATTTGAAGCACCAGCTGAGGAGGGGTTCAAATTAATAATAATCATTGAACCCTTTGCTTTGAATTCACCCTGAATCGGATTAAAATCTTTTGTTAAAATCATTGAAAATATGCCCTTTACTTCAATCGGTGTTTGATCTGAGCTCAATATTACACTTATGAGTTGCTTTATTTGTTCGTCATTCATATTTTGAATTGTAATAATTTTTTGGTCCATTGTAGGAACTGTAATATTTTGTTGCAGTAAGGCCATTTGAGCAACAATATCTGCAACAGAATTAACATTAGCAGAAGGCATCTCAGGTATTGCAAGTGAAGAGATAATGGTTGAATCTTCAATAATAGTCTTTTCGATTTGGAGGATTTCAACAAGATTTTTTGAAGTTAAAACATCATCATCTTTTGATTTTACTAGAATTGATACACTAGCGGAAGTCGTGTAATTCATTGAAATCTCATCAGAAGCCATTGCAATTTCCATATCAGGCATAAATGATTCTTCTGAAAACTCCTGTTCTATTCCAAATATTTGTATTGAACTCATCGCAATTAAAGTTATCAAAACAATCGTTACTATTGTGAACTTAGGGTACTTAGAGACTTTTTTTCCAAATTTGTCCATTATCATATTTTTTACCTCTCTGCACAAAATTATAAAATTTTAATCTAGTTCTTTTAAAGCATTAGATAAAGCGTTCATTCCTCTCAATAATGCTTTTGCATCCTCTTCGTTAATTTTCTCCAAAATTTTTGAAAAAGATAAAGCTAGCTCTTGTTTTATATTTTCGACAACCTTTCTTCCTTCTTCTTTTATTATCAGTCTAATAATTCTGCGGTCGTTTTCATCATTGATTCTTTCAACAAATCCTTTTTTTACCAAGGTTTCTACAATTCTTGTTGTATCTGGTGGAGAAACTGATAAAAAATTTGCAATATCACTAGTTTTACAATTATCATTATGTTTAACAAAATGTAGGGTCATTAGTTGAACTCCAGTGATCCCAAACTTATATCCAACATTAGTTTTGTCAGGTGCAAATTTTTTCAGATCCTGTGGCAATTTTTGAAATATTTCCATTAACTCCTTTACATAAGATACCATATGCTTTCCCAGAAATAGTTGCATGCATAAATATTTTACTATATGAACTATTAATAGTATTAACTAATACTATCTTAGATTTTGTTAAATTATGTTAAATCTTCTTATTGAAATCTATTATTTTTGAAATAATATTAATCCAACAATTGATTAGATGCTTAATGGCTTCCATTTATCCCATTTTTTATAGCTTTTTTTAAGGACAAACAAAGCAGGTATTAATAGAACCGGACTTGCAAGCATTATGTATGGATTTAGTATCGATGCAATTGTAAAAACAAAAAGAATTGGGCTGACAGTACAAATATATTGAGCAAAAATCTTTGAATTATAAAATAAAATAGTAGGGTGAAGCCCTGCAAAATATATAGTCATAGATAAAGAATAAAATGAAATTGTGATAAATGATAATAACGCAGGTATGAACCATTCTAGCTGATTCAAACTGATTGCTACTAATACAAGAATAATAAAGGAAAAAATACTTACAATTAAATAACTAATAATTTTGCTCTTGATAATCGTCGATACCTTAACAGGTAAGAACATATATGGATTAAAGGTATCAAAAGCAGTAAGCATGTTGTATATTGATGCAGATACTATTCCTAAAAAAACAGCAAATATCATTATTGCTTTTACAGTTGGGATAAGTTCTAGAAAGATGTATAGAAAAAGCCAAGTAAGGCCGATTGGAAAAAGAAATGAAAAAATTATTTTTCCAAGACCACCCTCGCTTCTTTTCAAATCAAGAAAATCCTTAGCTATATAATAGGAATGCTGGCTGAACTTAAATTTGAAGGATAGATCCATTAATGAATTTTTATATTGTCTCTTTTTCTCAGGATAATCGATTTTTAGAAATATCAAAGACAGAATTGAAGGGACAAATATTAAAATCATTATCAGTAAAAGTTTAGTCACTGATGGATTGTAATAAATTGAATATGGAAGAAGTATATTTGTAATTCCAATGCTATAAAAGTTTATCAGAATCAAAATAGCAACTAGCCCCATTGTTAAAAATGCAATCAATAGTTTAATAGAGTGAGCATAAAGTGTTGAAAGGAAAAAAACAATTGATAGACCTATTAGAAATGATAATATTAACGTACCGCAAACAAGCAGCATTGAAATTGTATTTATTTTAATAAATAAAGTTGCAATAACAAGACCAAATATTATAGGTAAAATCCAAAGAATCACGTAATAAATAATATCCTTTATTAAAAAGTTTAAAAAAATTGTTCTTTCAGATACAGGTAGGCTTCTTGATGAGTATGCTACCAGGCTTGCTTGTCCAAAACGCCTATTCATAATTTCTTTTCCAGCAAGACCAAATGAACCAATTGAAACACCAAATAATATGAATATGTAATGTGCAGATTGAACCATTTGTTGTGTTGTCATAATTGTTTTAATATAAGGTAAAAATAATGATGCGATAAATGCACCAATTCCAATCATAATTGGAAAGAGGGCAAACATACGCTTACCAAATAGACTTGTATGCAGCCGCCATTCCTCTTTAATCATTATTTTAAGTATTTCAAATCCCATTTCTTATCCTTCTTTTACAAGTTTCAAAAAAAAGTCTTCCAGGTGTTGTCTTTTATTTTTAAGCTCAGTTATTGAGCCTTTATGGAGCAGTTTACCTTTGTCAATAATTCCAATTTGAGTGCATATCTCTTCAGCGATTTCAAGGACATGTGTTGAAAAAAACACGGTGTTTCCTTTTTTTATATAATCAAGTAAGAAATCTTTAAGTGTCCTTTGAATAATTGGATCAAGATTTATTAGTGGCTCATCAATAAAAGCTATTTGTGGCTCATGTAAAAATGCTTGTGCAACCATTAGTTTTTGACGTGTACCTCTTGAAAGATCCTTACAAAGAGCGTTTTTCTGGTCCTCAAAATCAAGCATTTTGAACCATTTTTCAGATAATTTTTTTATATTGCTTAATTTCCTTATGCTTCCAACAAACTCAAGATATTCTTGAGCAGTAAGAAAACTAGGCGGTGTTTCTTGTTCAGGAATTATCCCTACCTTCGTTCTGACTTTTATTGGATCATCTAAAACATCTATATCAAGGATTTTTGCTGTCCCATTTGTTGGTTTTAATTGCCCTGTAAGCATCTTTATCATTGTTGTTTTACCTGAGCCATTTGGTCCAAGTAGGCCAAAAAGTTGTCCTTTTTCAATTGATAAAGTGACATTATCAACAGCAGTTAATTCTCCAAATTCTTTTGTTAGATTATTTATCTTAATTACAGACATTGCTCCCATCTCGTAAATGAAAATAAGTATTCAAAAGTAGTTTTTATAATTATATATTAAAAAGTTTAATTATTTTTTACCTCTTAATTTT